>Ga0209465_10000421_pt1 | contig 20104 bp, 19 predicted proteins | sample PanSoiPlot1MoBio_FD_188321 | JGI IMG/M metagenome (GOLD analysis project Ga0209465, IMG submission 188321) | Tropical forest soil microbial communities from Panama analyzed to predict greenhouse gas emissions - Panama Soil Plot 1 MoBio (SPAdes)... | ecosystem: Environmental > Terrestrial > Soil...
TCAGCTTCTCCAGGTCAGCGCCGACAAGGATGCCGGGTTCGCCATTGCCGACGTAGAAATGGATCCCGAGCCGCGCGATATCCTGCCCGCCGAGCACCGACGCAGCGCGCAGATGCGCTTCGAGCTCAAACGCACTCCGGCCGGATGGCGCGCCTTAGGGCTCAAACCAATGGACTTCTTCACCCAGTAACGAGGGGAACAGCCCATCATTTCTCTTAATTTGTCTCACTTGGTGGATCACTCGTTCCGAGAACAGCCTTAGCCTGGAATCTGAAAGCCGAGACCTTAAGCTTGACGCCCGAAACTTGAAACTCCTGGATGGCCCACATTTCCCTAGTTTTGGGAAATGTACGGTGATAGCGCAAACTTGAAACTCGAAGCTTCTACCATGAAGCGTCTCTACCCCGAGCAGCCCGTCATCGGCGTCGGAGCGGTCATCGTTGACCGCGGCCGCGCCCTGCTCGTACGGCGCAACACGGAGCCGCTCAAGGGAGAGTGGTCGGTTCCTGGCGGAGTGCTCGAGTTGGGCGAGAAACTCCGCGACGGAGCCGCCCGCGAGGCCCTAGAAGAAACCGGTCTGCACGTCGAGGTCGGCGAGGTTCTCGATGTCTTCGATAGCATCTTCACCGACACCGACGGTCGCACAGAGTACCACTACGTACTGATCGACTTTCTTTGCCGCCCAATCTCCGGCGAAGCCCGCGCCGGCAGCGACGTCAGCGAAGTGAAATGGATCACCTCCGCCGATCTCGAACAGTTGCGACTCCGTGCTTCCATCGCTCAGGTTCTGCGGAAGGCTCTAAGCCTCAGCTTAGGCCATTAGCCAAGATTCCCAGTTGATCTGCTGTTCGGATACCGTGTACATTACCCCGGCTAACTCCGGTTATCGTTGAGACTTTATCCCGACACTGCCGATTGCCCCGACTGTGCCACCGCCGGATTTGGTCCTAGAGCCACTACCGACAATATAGTGAGCGCGCTGGATGCTGCGACCGGCAGAATCCTGCGGCAAACGGCTGATCCCTTGCGCGGATCATTCGACATTGGTTCAGTGAGTGAAGCCAATGGAGTTGTGTACGCTGGCTCCGACGATAACGCGGGCCATTTGTACGCGTTCGATTCGAAGACTGGACAGGTCCTATGGAGCTTCGCCAGCGGTAGATCGGTAATTGACGGTCCTTCGATCGTCAACTGGGGTCAGGCTACAGCCGTATCGGGACAGGTAACAACAAATTGTTTGCTTCACTGTCAATAAAGACTAGAAAAACAACTCCAGTGCCCGCACATTCTTGACTTTGAAATGTGCGGGACACCGGGGTCCGCGAGAGATAGGTCTGTTATGGGTTACGTTTCAGCCGCCACAGGGTTCGCCCTGCAAGCGAACTCGCTGCGGCAATCAACAGCGTAATCGTTCCCGGCTCGGGCGCCGGTGCGATTTCGCCGAACAATCCGCCCATCTGATTGTCGATGCCAGCGGTGAAATAGAGTGCATTGGTGCTGATCATTGGTCCGGCGGTGCGGAACTCCAAAGACCAGAGAAAGTCATTGACGATAGGCATTCCATTCTTGCCGTTGAGGGTGCCGAGGAACGCATCGGTGACCGGGTCATAGGCGAGGATCTCTCCGTTGCCAAATTGTCCGATCAATAGATCCCCCGAAAACTGGCCGAACCTGCTGGGCGCCATCGTGATTCCCCACGGAGCAAACAGTGGACCATTGGTCGCTATCCGCTTGATGAAATTCCCGCTGGTGTCGAACTCATCCACGAAACCGCCTGGTTGTCCAATAACCCCTTTGAGCTGGGCGTACATCACATAAAGGTTCCCATTGATGTTCTGAATGCCAAACGGAGTGAACCCCGCCACTGGGCTGGGATCAACGAACTTGCCAGCAAACGTGGTGCTGGTCACATTGGTGAAGTTCGTGTCGAACACGTTGATGTGCCCGGTTACGTCAGCCGCATAGAGATAATTCGCCATCCCAACGCTGCCATTGGCTAAGCCGGTGTAGACAGCACCCGGGGTGGTGGCCACAGTGATCGAAGTGGTAATTGGAATTATCCCGGGGTTCCAGGCATCTAGTGTCCCAGCCAGGGTACTGAAGAGGAACACCGCGGGGCTGCCGTCCGGCAGACCGAAGCTGGAGGTTCCGTTAAATACTTGGCCGGTTGGACCGGGTGTTGGCCCAACTGAGACGACCAACGATTTAATGTTGCCCGCGCCATCATAGAGCGTCGCTAGGTTTGTCCCTTGGTCGGAGACCCAGAAAGGTGACTTTGGCGCAAAAGAGACACCCCAGGGGTTTATCAGGTTGGGATCCGTAGTTGGCGCGAGTCCCGGTACGTTAGAGACAAGGTTTGTCTGTACATAGATCGTTCCGGCACTCAGGTTTGTGCAGAGAAGGCAGAGCAGCAGCGCGGCAAGCATGCCAGTGCTCCGCCAAAAGGAGTAAATCTGTGTCATGGGGTCGCTCCTCCCGTAGTTACCGCGGTTGTTCCATACTCTCCATCGCCCTTTGAGGCAGCGCTGTGAGAGCAACGAATAGGAGTCGCGAATGTGACGCTCGAAGATCGTATCACTGTTGAATGTCCGCCATTCGCGGCCAGATTGCGCCAATGAGATTGTTTGCAAAAATTTGACAAACAGGCTTGAGGCCACGCGCAAGGGGTCGTGTTAAAGCGGCGTTTTATTTCGAAGGCGGGTAAGTCACAGACGCTCCCGAGAGCTACTCTACCCGCAGCGCGCGTATGGGATCCAGGCGCGAAGCGTGCCATGCGGGCACAAGACAGGACAGCGCGGCGACAGCAATCAGAGCGACCGCTACTGCGCCGAAGGTCGCGGCATCCAGAGGGCGCACGCTGTACAGCATGCTGCGGATGAGTTGCGAGGCCGCGGCGCCGCCGAGCAGTCCGATGACAAGGCCAATCATTGCGGGGCGTAGGCCGTCGAGCAGCATCAACCCGAGAACCTGGTCACGCTGCGCACCCAAGGCGATGCGCACGCCAATCTCGCTGGTGCGCTGCTCGACAAGATACGACAGCACACCGTAGAGTCCGACACTGGCAAGCACCAGCGACAGTACTGCAAACACCAGGATAAGCGTCGAGGTAAAGTTGGCTTCGATGGTCGAGGCGCCTATGAGTTGATTCAGGGTCAGGATATAAGCGACGGGAAGATCTTTGTCGAGCGATTGCACGACCTGCTGAGCGGGAATCGTCAGAGCGTTGACATCCTGCTGGGAGCGCAACACGATCACCGCGCGTCGGCTCAGCCCGCTCGACATGGGGAAATACATCATGGGCTGCGGCGGGTCGGCGATCCAGTGTCGCGTGTCCCCCACGATACCGACGATTTCATAGGCGCGGGGATGGTCGTCAAGCAGCGCATCAACTACAAGATGTTTGCCGACTGGGTCCTCGCCGGGGAAGAAGTCGTGCGCCAGAAGCTGGCTGATTACGACCTTGTCGGCTGTGTCGAGGCGTTCCTGATCGGTGAAGACGCGTCCGCGAATGAGCGGAATTTGCAGCGCGGCGAAATAGCCAGGATCGCAAAAGCGGCGACGCGCGATCTGTACTTGTCCCTTGGGCAGAGGCGGATGCTCGGGAATGGCGATGATGTTGTCGCCACCGTATCCCTGCCCCGGAACAACGTTGATTAACGCTGCCGAGGAAACTCCGGGCAGCGCGCGTAGCCGAAGCAACAACTGGTCGAAGAACGCAGCCCGCTGGGTGGCCTCGGGGTAGTGCGTCTCGGGAAGGCTGAGACGCATGGTGAGAACGTTGTCGGTTACGCACCCCATGTCGGAGGAGCGCAGCCGTTGGTAACTCTTCAGCAGTAGGCCGGCACCGATAAGCAACACGACGGTAAGTGCGACCTCCAGAGAAAGCAGTAGTCTGCGAAGCCGGGTCTTGGCTTGCGCGCCGGTGTGCGAGCGAGAAGACTCCTGCAATGCCGCGAGCGAGGCTCTGCCGCTGGTGGACATCGCGGGGATGAGGCCGGCTAACACCGCGCTCAGTAGAGTAACGCCGACGGTGAAGGCGATAGCTACCCAATCCATGTGGATGGCCTCTTCGCGCGCCATGTCCTGGCGCAATCCCACTAACCAATGGATAGCGAAGTAGGCCAACACCAGACCGAGCGAGCCTCCTACTAGGGAGATCAGCAAAGTTTCGGTAAGCTGCGCGCGCACCAGGCGCCAACGGCTTCCCCCCAGGGCCGCACGGATCGCGACCTCTTTGCGCCGCGAGGCTGCGCGCGCGATCAGCAGATTGGCGACATTGAGGCAGGCGATCAGCAGGACGCAGCTAGTCGCCGCCAACAGAACGTAGAGCGGCGTCTTGAAATCGTGCACCAGGTCGTCGAGCAGCAGGCGCATGTTGGCGCCGAGGCTGATGGCGGGGAGGTTTGCGCCGTACTGCTCACGAAGATGGCGGCTGATGGTGTCAACCTCAGTGAGCGCCTGCTGCATCGAAACGCCCGGCTTCAGGCGCGCAATCGCCTGGAAACTATGGTTGTCGAGCGCGGTTAGGTCCTTCGGCAGGATCTCATGGTGAAACGCGGTCCAACCTTGCGTCTGGGCATCGGGATAGGCGAACCATGCGGGCATGATGCCGATGACCGTATAGCGCGAGCCGTCGAGTAAGATCTCGCCGCCCAGGATGGAGGGATCGCCTCCGAAACGGCGCTTCCACAAGCCCCAAGAGAGCACGACAGTAGCCTCCGCTTGTGGTTGATCGTCGGACGAATGGAAGACTCGGCCATAGGCCGGCTTGACACCGAGTATGGGGAAGAAATCTGCCGATACGCGCACCGATTCGATGCGTTCGGGCAACTGTCCGGAGTCGCCGGAGAGGTTGTAGCTGCTCGAGCCAAAGATCGCCATGCGCTCAAAACTCTGCGCGTCCTTTTGCCATTCCGCATAGACCCCAGGAGCGATGATGTTGAACGGATAGTTCGTATCAACGGAGCGCTCGTAGAGCATCACAAGGTGGTCAGGATCAGTGAAGGGCAGCGGCTTCAGCAGCACGGAGTGGACAACCGTGAACAGAGCAGTGTTGGCCCCGATGCCAAGCGCCATGACCACGACGGCCATGATGGCGAAGCCAGGATTACGTGTCAGCGTGCGAACGGCATAGGCGATGTCGCGAAGAATGCCCTCAAATCCAAGGGAGTTCCATTGCCATAGGTCTTCGCGGAGAAGGGTTATGCTGCCGAGTTTCAGGCGTGCGCGTCGAGTGGCTTCTTCCGCCGAAAATCCTTGTGCGAGGTAGTCATCGGTTTCGTGCTGGAGATGGGCGTCGAGTTCTAGCGCCAACTCGGCGTCTTTCTCGCGGCGACGAATGAATCGGAATAGTCGCATTCTGTTGCGTCGGCCTAGCCTTCGACCTCGCCGAGCACGCGGCCAATCGCGCCCACCAGCTGTCTCCAGCGGCTGGTTTCGGCGACGAGCTGTTTGCGGCCAGTGGCGGTGAGTTTGTAGAACTTCGCCTTGCGGTTGTTTTCGCTGGCACCCCAATACGAAGACACCCAACCGCGGTCCTCAAGCCGGTGGAGTGCAGGATAGAGCGAACCCTGCTCGACCTGGAGCACTTCGTCGGAGGTGTGCTCGATGACGTGCGCAATGGTGTGACCGTGAGCCGGGCCGGTGATCAACGTGCGCAAGACCAGCATGTCGAGCGTGCCCTGCAGCATTTCATTCTTCTGCTTCTTGTCGGAGCCTGGCATGAGTTGGTTCCACTCGAACGTCTATGGGAAAAGAGTGTATTCCACTCGAATGTCTATGGGAAGGCCAGATTGGATGGATGACGAATGGGATGGGATCAGTTGCTCGAGGCAGGGATGAATGATCAGTTGCCAGCAGCCGCTAGGCCTGTCGCGAGCTCCCATAAGTTCGGGGCAAGACAGCAGGCACGCGGCAGTACCCCTGCAAGGCGGGTAGAATTTGGTCATATGGGAGAGAAGAGTCGAAAGAGCCGCTCAGCCAAAACTTGGACTTGGGTAGGCAAACTGTCAGTGGCGATTGTGGGCGTTCTGCTGCTTGCGGTGGTCTCATGTGCGAAGAAGCCGGTTGCGACGGCCAGCGCCAATTCGGCGGCAGCAAGTGCCAATGCTGCAGATCCATCCAAAATGAGCACCCATGCCTTCGGGCCCACCGTGCCGAATACCACACCCGCGCCGAAGTCTACTCCGCCGGGAATGGTTTGGATTCCCGGCGGCGAATTCTCCATGGGTGCGGCGGATTCTCCCAGCGAAGGCGAAGTTGGCATGCAGGCAACCAAAGATTCTCGCCCCATCCATCGTGTGTACGTGGACGGCTTCTTCATAGACCAGACCGACGTCACCAACGCCGAATTTGCCGGGTTCGTAAAGGCGACAGGCTACGTGACAGTGGCCGAGCGCAAGCCTCGCCAGGAAGACTATCCGAATGCACCGCCAGAGAACCTGGTCGCCGGCTCGGTCGTGTTCTCCCCGCCCGACCACGCTGTCTCCTTGGACAATCACTTCCAATGGTGGAGCTACGTACACGGGGCGAACTGGCGCCATCCGACTGGTCCGAAGAGCAGCATCGTCGGCAAGGACAACTACCCCGTGGTGCAGGTGGCCTACGAAGACGCCGAGGCCTACGCGAAATGGGCGGGCAAGCGGTTGCCGACCGAGGCGGAATGGGAGTTTGCCGCTCGCGGAGGCCTGGCAGGCAAGCCCTACGTGTGGGGCGACGACTTTAGGCCCGGTGGCAAGTGGATGGCCAATACGCACCAGGGACATTTTCCCAACACCGATACCGGTGAAGATGGACACATGGGGCTTGCTCCGGTGAGGAGCTATCCGCCCAACGGCTACGGCCTCTACGACATGGCCGGAAATGTGTGGCAGTGGACTACCGACTGGTACCGTCCCGATTACTACCAGACCCTTGCCTCAGCCGGAGGCGTAGCCCGCAATCCCCAGGGTCCTGCAAATCCGTGGGACCCGGAAGAACCAACCGAGCGCAAGAAAACCCATCGTGGAGGATCGTTCTTGTGCACCGATCAGTACTGTTCTCGCTATGTGGTCGGTACCCGCGGCAAAGGTGAGGTAAGTACGGGGACAAATCACCTTGGTTTTCGCTGCGTGATGGATGCGAAACCAACCCCTCAGACAAATCCTTCGTAAAAATTCACAACTCGTCTTGTAACCTCCTCCACACTGCGTCGTCTCAGTGGACATTGGGCCGACTTTCCCAAGCTTACTCACCACTTAAGTGGGGCATCTGGCTTCGACTCGGTGTTTACACTTTTCGGCTACTCTGCATTGCAAGAATGGCGGTAAATCCGAGAGAATGCTTGCCACGTAGTTAGGTTGGGGTCACAGCAAGAACCGGGGCTCAGTCTGAAACCAAAACTCTAGAGGAGAATAATGCAATGACGAAGTCGATGAAGTCCCTCATGATGGGCGCCGCCTTGGCGGGCCTGATGACCGGCAGCTCGGCGATGGCGCAGAGCTCAACCTCTGCTCAGAAGTCGTTCTCGAGCGGCTCGAATCTCGGTCACCAGGTGAGCTGGGACGACAAGGACAAGCACGCCTGCAAGGGCCAGAACTCGTGTAAGGGCAAGGGCGGGTGTAAAGCCGGTGACAACGGCTGCAAAGGAAAGAATTCCTGTAAGGGCAAGGGCGGCTGTGCCACCGACGGCTCCAAGCCACCTTCAGCGTAACCTGCGTCCCAGTCTGATTGCGACGGCCGGGACAACGCATCCCGGCTGTCGTAATCGTTGTCTTTCTGCTTCGAGTCAGAGTTATGCCGGCAAATCGTTTTAACGGATTCACTGAATACGGCGTGGGGATTGGCCTGCGCATTCCGCACTACAACCACATTCTTGAGCGCAAACCGGTGTGCGACTGGTTTGAAATCATTTCGGAAAACTACATGGTCGATGGCGGGCGTCCGCTATACGTGCTTGACCAGATCCTCGATCAGTACCGCGTGGTGCAGCACGGTGTTTCCATGTACTTTGGCTCAGTCGAGCCGCTGAACCGCGAGCATCTGCGCAGGCTGAAGAAGCTGGTGCAGCGGACAAAGACTCCGTGGCTCTCGGACCACCTCTGCTGGGGCAGCGTCGACGGAACCTATTCTCATGACCTGCTGCCGATGCCTTACACGCTTGAGGCCGCGAAAAAGACAGCGCAAAAGATCCGCGAGGCGCGGGACTTTCTGGAAGTTGCGGTAGTGGTAGAAAACGTCAGCAGCTACGCGGAATTCAAGGCGTCCCACATGACGGAGTGGGAGTTCCTCACGGAAGTTGTCGAAGACGCCGACTGCGGGATTCTGTTGGACGTCAACAACATTTATGTCTCGTCGCAGAACCACAATTTCGATCCGTTCCAGTACGTAAACAACGTGCCGCACGAGCGGGTGGCGCAGATTCACATCGCCGGGCACTCGCGATATGAGAAATACATCCTGGATACACATGATCATCCCGTCATTGATCCGGTGTGGGCGTTGTATGCGAGGGCCATTGAGCTGATTGGGCCGACGGCGACGCTGCTGGAATGGGACGACCATATCCCGTCGTTCGAGGAAGTACACGGCGAGGCCTTGAAGGCGAAGCGTTATGTCCCAGAGAAGGTGTCGGCATGATGGACCTCGACCAGATCCAACGAAACATGTTCGAGGCCGTGCGTCAGCCGCTTACCGCCTCGGAAGACATGCGGCAGCGCACCCGCGAAGGGCGCTCACTGCATGGCCTTGCCGAGTCGATCATTAAACCCAATGACCGGCTGACGTCATTCGAGCGGCTGGAGATCTACAACCGGCAGTATTGGTTTCGCGTGCTGTCGGCATTGGCGGAGGACTTCGAGGGACTACGGTGGATTATCGGCGACAAAGCTTTCGAGAAGCTGTCGGTCGCGTATCTGCAGGATTGTCCATCTCGATCGTTCACCCTGCGCAATCTCGGTTCGCGGCTGGAGGAGTGGTTGCGCGCTCATCGGGAGTTGGTTTCCGGCGCGGAAGAAATCACGCTGGATATGGTGCGGCTGGAGTGGGCCGAGATGGAAGCGTTCGATGAGGCGGCTAGGCCCCAGCTCAGTCAGAGCGATTTGCAAACCCTCGGCAACGATCCGAAATTTCAACTGCAGCCGTACCTTCGACTGGTGGAATTGAGTTATCCCGTGGACGTGATGCTGCTGGCGATCCGGCGGCAGCAACGCGAATTCGGCATGGTCAGCAATGCGGTCGAAGAGCGACGGCCGCGGAGACGCCCACGGAAGCGTCGATTGCCACAGCCGGAGAAAGCGTATTTGGCGGTCCATCGGGCGGAGAATTCGGTGTACTTCAAACGCCTCGATCGAGACGCCTTCGCCATTCTGCACGCGCTGCAGCAAGGCAAGCGCCTCTCTGAAGCAGTGGAGTCAGTCGAGTGGAGCGATGGCTCGGAGCAGGCATCTGAGGACCTGCAGGCGTGGTTTGCCTTGTGGTCGTCGCTGGGATGGTTCTGCAAATAATCTGGCGAGCTCGGCTCTCGTTTTGCTCTAAGAGTGCACCGCTTTACCCGTCGGCAAGAACTCTGGTGTTCGACTGTTTTGTACCAGGGCACGACTTCAGTGGTGCCGCCAGACGTTCAAGACATTGTCGGGCTTTAGGCCCTGAAGTAAGTTCCTGAAAATCGACAACGATCTTGCTCCAAGCGACCAAGACAAACTTATGAACTCATTCTCCGAGAGATTTCGTTGCGCCTATTCGATCCTGGTGGGAATCGGCCATTCGCTGCAATCACTTTTTCTGCTGGCGGTGCGCCTCTACTGGGGTTGGCAGATCTGTCAAACCGGATGGGGCAAGATGCACGGGCTGCCAGGAGTAGTGCAGTTCTTCGCTAGCCCGGCATCCCCGCGCCGCCCTAAACGCGTACTTCGCTGGGCAGCCGGCTCATCGCGCCGTTACTGGCAGGCGATATGATCGTGGCCTACATCACGGCAGATCGCGAGGCGTTGCTGTCGATCTTTTCCGATCCCGGCAAGTTCTATAACGCTGATCCGTACACCTTTCTGTTTGCGGCGCTGATGGTGCTCATTTTTGGGTCGGGGAAGTTCGCGCTCGACTATCTCATCGAGCGGAGATGGGAGCGATTTGGTGGAGCACCGCATCAGTTGTGTAGACTTTGCGGGGTTTGACAGAACGGCTTTAGCGGCTGAGGTAATATTCTCGAACCAAGAACGATTCTGGCCATCTTAAGTTTCCATGCAACTTTGCGCCAAGTCCATCAAAACGCATGTGAAGGCCTCCTCTCTTGCACAATCCGGGCGAGCTACCCTCATCGGATTAGTGCAGCAAACGTCCTTGCTGGCCTTGCTAGCTGCGATTGCGCCTTTGGCCAGTTGTCAACAAGCTCCGCCGAAACGCTCTGAAACCATGAAAATTTGCGGCTCGACGATCGACATCAACTTTGATGGCGAAAGTAATTCGACTTCCCGCCCTGAGCTGATTACGTGGGTACGCCGGGCGGGCGAAGCCGTTTGCACCTATTACCGCAAGTTTCCCGTCTCGCACATGAAGCTCGATGTACGGATACACGGCGGAACCGGCGTTCACAGTGGAACGACCTTTCCTGATAGTGACGGATATACCCGAGTCTCGGTCGGCGAGGAAACGGCGGTTGCCCAGCTCAACGACGACTGGATGCTGACACACGAGATGATCCACCTAGCATTCCCGTCGATGGCGCGACGGCATCACTGGATTGAGGAGGGCATTTCGGTCTACGTCGAGCCGATTGCGCGTGTGCAGGCTGGGCAGCTCTCTGCCGAGCGCATGTGGCACGACGTAGTGCGCGATATGCCGCAAGGTGAGCCGGAAAGCGGCGACCGTGGCCTGGATTACACGCACACCTGGGGCCGTACCTATTGGGGCGGAGCGATGTTCTGCCTCCTGGCCGATGTCCGCATTCGCACGCAGACGCACAACCAAAAGGGATTGCAGGATGCGCTGCGGGGCATTCTCAATGCGGGCGGCAACATCAACGAGGAGTGGGAGATTGAAAAAGCGCTGGCGGTCGGCGACAAGGCAACGGGATCGACCGTGCTGATGGATCTTTACCGTGAGATGGGGGACAAGCCGAGTCCGGTGGATCTGGCGGCGCTGTGGAAGGAATTGGGTATTGTAAGAACCGATGGGTCGGTGAAGTTTGATAATCGGGCGCCATTGGCATCAGTGCGAGAGGCGATCACGAAAGCGCCAAACTAATTCCCTACAGGAAGGGAAGCCCAAATTTACAAATAGACCCTCTCCTGTGCGCGCAAAGCCTTGTAGCGGGCGAAAACTGCGCGGTCGCTCTCTAGCCCGAAGGCTGAGCGCAGGGTGCTGCCGCGGAAGGTGTGTGCCAGCATGCGGGGCCAGTTCTTCAACACGAACCATGGCTCTTTGGCAATGACAGCGGGGATGTGGGCGGCTTTCATCCAGCGCTCGGCGCGCCACCGGTGATATTCGATCTCTTCCGCAGCCAAGTGCTCGGTGGCTACTACGGCGGTCGTCCCGTCGTACTCCTCAAGACGGTCGATTTTGATGAGGTTCCGAGCGCGGAAGTCCTTTGTCATTGGCGTGCCAGGATAAGGCGTCGGATGCTGGATGTAGGGCCAGTCCACGTACTGTTTCGCGAACTCGAGATTGGCGTGGATGGACTCAAGCGTGTCATCGGGATTGCCGACGATGAGGCCCCCGACGATGTACATCTTGTTCTTATGCAGGATGTCGATCGCCTGGATGGTGGCGTTGCCGACGCGACGACCGCGTTCACGCAGCGAGTTCTTTGCCGATGCCTTCAAATAGACCAGGTCGTCTTCGAGAATGTTCTCGATGCCGAGGAAGACATAGCGGAATCCCGCCATGCGCATGAGCGGCACGAGTGACTGGCCGTACATGGCAATAGGTGAGGTCATGGCCTGCACGCTGTAGACAATGTCGTTTAAGCCGGCATCGATAATGGCCTGGCACAGGGCCTCGAAACGGTGGACGTCGAGGGTGATGTTGTCGTCGACGATGAAAATAGCGCGCGCGCCATTTGCCTTAGCGTCGCGAATGTCAGCGATGACGCGGTCGAACGAGTAGGTGTGAAAGTTGCGACCCCGCATCTCGATGATCGAGCAGAAGCCGCAGTCGAAGGTACAGCCGCGGGAGGTTTCGACCACGTCGATGGGGCGTCCGAGCATGTGAAACCCGCCGAGCGCTCGCGCCTTGCGGTTGGGCGGGCGAATCTCGCCGCCCTCTAGAGAGTGAACAGGACGGGGAATATTTTCGCGCCAGCCGCAGCCCTCGCGAAATGTCAGGCCCGCTATGCCGCGAAAATCGCGCCCGGTTTCCAGCCCGCGCAGAAGTTCGCGGAAGGTCAGCTCGCCCTCGCCTCGAACGATGAAATCAACGCCGCTGCCGGCATGTTGATAGGCTTCGGGAGCAAGACTGGGGTCGTATCCGCCGACCACGACCTTTACTTCGGGCTTCAGGGAGCGCACGAGTTCAATGATTTTGAACGCGGTTTTGCGCTGGAAGGTCATGACTGAGAGGCCAATCACGTCGGGATCATGCTGGAGCGTCAGATCTTGAACAGCTTCGCGAACGCGGTCTTGGACGACAATCAAATCGGCGATCACGACATTGTGGCAGGGATCGACATTTCCTGCGAGTGACGCCAGGCCACCATTCGGCATGCGCACCGCGATGGTAGGCATGTGCTCGAACGAATCGGGCATGGCAAGCAGGAGAACGTTCACTTCAGCGGAACCTCTAATGCCACCCGGGTTACCCACAAGACTCGATGGCTTGATGGTACACCGAAATTGGCGTTGAAATTGAGAAGTTGTGTCTAAGCAGGGGCGCCGCAATTCCGTAGCGCATCGTGGGTGTAGACTCGTAGCCGTCGCTATACAAACAGGCGCGAAGGTTCCAGGAGTCTTTCCAATTAGGTGGCATGATGATTCGTAGACTACTGCTTGCAGCGTTGTTCCTCTCATTCGCCGTTTCGGTGGTCGGACAAAGCGCGCCATCGAAGCCAACGGTTGTGGATGAGACTGGGTTGAAGAAGGTCGTCCCCGAAGCGTATTTCTTCCGCGGGCTGAGTGCGACCACGCAGCTGCGCAACTCGGCTGCCGTTCACTATCCCGATGATTTCTACGTGATAGCGGGATTGGTGGATACATCGGGATATTCGTCGGACATCAAGGCGAAGTACACGGGGCTATTCATCACGGAGAAAAAGTTGCGGTTCGATGGTGGCGCGGTGTTGGGACCGGGAGAGTACGGAATGGGTTACACGGCAGACGGAAAATTTCACATCCTCAATGTGGCGGGAGACGAGGTGCTAGTGTCAGACATTCACCTGGACGACAACCTGAAGCGGCCGCAACCCTTAAAGATTGTCATCGACGGTGACAACGCGAAGCTCTACCTGGGGAAGAAGTACGTGAGCTTCACGACGGCACAGTAGTTAGCGATGATTACTTGGTAATTACTCCGCAGGCGATGCGATCGCCGGCGTTGCCGGCGGGATCGGTCTTCATATCGTCGGCCTTGGCGTGGACCATCAGCGAGGTGCCGCCGTTAGCAAAGAGCGAATTGGCTTCGCTGCCGGTGCCCAGCACGACGTCTGCATTTTTGATTGTCGCTTTCGCCGTTCCGTTCGGCTTTACCGTGAAATTCGCCATGTCGCCGTTGTGGTGTCCTTGCGGATTGAGGAATCCGTGCTGCTTCTGGTCAGGATTGAAGTGCGGACCGGCTGATTTGAAGTCCGGGGGATCGCACCTGGCGTTCTGATGGAAGTGCAGAGCGTGCTCTCCGGGCGGAAGGTTCTTGACGTCGAGCTTGACTTCGACTCCCTTTCCCGAAGACTGGATGGTGGCGGATCCTATGCTGCTGCCCTTGGTGTCTTTCAAAGCTACTGTCGTCTTCTTAGTGGAACCGGCAGGGTTGGCGTCATTCCCGAAGGCTGCGAAAACCAGGGTGAAGAATATTGCGATAACCAGGGCGGCGGTGCGTAGGCTCATCGAAGTCATGGCAGGAGAGTTGTACCACACTTATCGGCCGGAGCGGGCAGCCAACAGCTGGGCGACTGGATCTTGATCGGGAGGATCGTCCAACATCTGGACGGCTCAGTATCTGATTTCTGAAAACTGAACAGGCCCTTCGAAAAGTCAAGCCAGTTATCTCCTTGCTATTTTAACCTTCGAGCGAGTTGCAACTTGGTATGTGCTAACTGCAAAACTGTGGGGTTTAGCACTTAAAGGCCGCGCTCATCGGAGCTTAAGTGGCATTTTTTTACGCTTTGGACCTTGAGTCGCTGCAGCCAGATTTCGCTGACACCGGAGTGTTCCGGAGCGCGCAAGGGCAACGCGCATTCTGCTTTCGTTTGACAACAAACTCACTCTCTGCGAAGTCGAGTTCTGCTGCCTCGAGGCAGTATTGCAAGAACCGTCCGGCTCGGTTGACTGCGCGGCGCGATGTTTGGGAATCCCACGAAGCTCTCTATTCCAAGGTGAAGAACAAGGAAGTAGAGCGGCGAGCCGTCGAATCGTGACGGCGCACTTGAGGTGATGAAAGCAAGTAGCTTGTGTTCCGGCTTATGATGAGTGCTTTGCGGCAAGGACGGACTCAGTACGCGCTCCCTTCTTCCACGCGAGGACCCTAGAATGCAGGAAGCCTTTATCTGCCACGCGATCCGCACGCCCTTTGGCCGTTACAGTGGTGTGCTGTCTTCCATTCGGACTGACGACTTAGCGGCAATTCCTATTAGGGCGCTGATGGAGCGTAATGACGGGGTCGAATGGAAGGCGATTGATGACGTGATCTACGGCTGCGCGAACCAGGCCGGCGAGGATAACCGGAACGTGGCGCGCATGGCCTTGCTGCTGGCTGGCCTGCCGCAGGAGGTTCCAGGAGCAACGGTGAACCGGCTGTGCGGCTCAAGTCTGGAAGCTGTCTCTCAGGCGGCACGCGCGATAAAAACCGGGGAGGCCGAGCTGGTCGTCGCCGGAGGTGTGGAAAGCATGTCGCGAGCGCCTTTTGTGATGGCCAAATCTGACGCTCCATTCTCGCGGGCGGCCAAATTGGAAGACACGACACTGGGCTGGCGATTCATCAATCCGCTGATGAAAGAGAAGTACGGCGTCGATTCGATGGCTGAGACGGCTGAGAACGTCGCGAAAGAATACCACATTTCGCGCGAAGACCAGGACGCATTTGCATACCGCAGCCAACAGCGCAATGCTGCAGCCATCGCCGCCGGAGCCCTGGCCGAGGAGATCTATCCGATCACAATTCCACAGCGCAACGGCGCCGTAATCGTCCTAGATAAAGATGAACAGCCCCGTCCCGATACGACAATCGAAGGATTGGCTGCCCTCAAGCCCATCGTCAGGCCAACCGGGACCGTTACTGCCGGAAACGCTTCTGGTATTAACGATGGCGCATGCGCGCTGCTGTTGGCATCAGAAACGGCGGTCAAGAAGTTCGGACTGACGCCGAAGGCACGCGTGATCGCTTCGGCAGCTGCGGGAGTAGCGCCGTCTGTGATGGGCATAGGACCAGTTCCGGCCGTGCGCAATGTCCTGAATCTGGCTCGCCTGACTATAGGCAACATAGACGTTATCGAGTTGAACGAAGCCTTCGCGGCGCAGGCTCTCGCAGTTTTACGGCAGCTCGGCCTGCCAGACGATTCGCCCAAGGTCAACCCAAAGGGAGGCGCAATTGCGATCGGGCATCCATTAGGTGCAAGCGGAGCCCGGTTAGTGACAACAGCTCTCTATCAGCTCCACTGCAGCGGCGGCCGATATGCCCTCTGCACGATGTGCATTGGGGTCGGGCAAGGTATCGCGATGGTGATCGAACGCGTGTAGATCAGATCTTCCAGTTCACGGGCCGGTGTGCGCTGTGCAATCTGAAATCGGCAGGGATGCCGCGATGCAAGTTCTGCTCGAAGGTGAGTTCAACATTCAACGCCCACAGGGCAGCGGCAATTGCCAGGGCGGCTAAGATCCAGAAGATTCGATTCCTATTTCGCAAACGCAGCACCTCAAACCGAAGCCTGAATTTGGCCTACCTCAGATACTTCGCCAGGAACGCAACTGTCAGCTTCCACGCTTCGGCAGCGTCATCAGCGCGGTATCTCTGATCGTTGGGGTTCTGGAATGCGTGTCCGGCATTCGGGAAAGAGTGAATCTCCACCGTTTTTCCCAGCGCCTTCAACTGCGATTCGAACTTGTTGACGTCAGCGGGCGTGATGCCTTTGTCCTGCCCGCCAAAGATGCCGAGAATGGCGGCATTGATCTTTTTCAGGCTGGCGTCATCAGTCGCAAGATGTCCGTAGTTGATGACTGCAACTTTAAGCTTAGGATCAGCGATCGCCAGATCCAACGCGTAACCGCCACCCATGCACCATCCGATGTCGCCAACCAGGGTCGGGTTGACATTCGTCAGCGAGCGCAGATAAGCGCCCGCCGCCAGCAGATCACGGTTGGCGCGGTCGGAAGGCACGCCTCGCATAATCTGGTGTGCTTCATCGGACGTCGTCGCCACTTTGCCGCGGTACAGGTCAATGGCAAGCGCAACATAACCCTGATCGGCCAGCTTGGAGGCCTGCTCCTTGACCCAGTCGTTCAAGCCCCACCACTCATGAATGACAACCAGGGCGGGGAACGGCCCTTTGCCCTGGGGCGTGTACAGGATGCCGTTCACGGTTTCGTCTCCGCTTTTGTAGGAGACAGGTTTGCCCTCGGCGGCGAAGGTTGAGGTTGTCAATGCAAATACCACCACGGAAATGAGCAAGGCTTTCATCGTTCTCTCCTTAAGACACATTGGGTGGCAAAAGGTTCTACAGCTTGGAGGTCTTCAGCGCTTCCAGCAGTTGCTTGCCGAGCTTCTGTAACTCGCCAAATCGCTTTTGGTAGTCCACAAACAGGCGATTGTATTCGAGCGAGTGCTCAGCATCGAGGTGAGCGCGCAACAGCATGTCGCGCAAATGGACGGGGTTCGGCAGAGTCGCGTCTTCATTGAGCTCTTCCAATGCTGTTGCAGGATCGTAATGGTACATGGTGCAACCTCTATAACCGGTGAATAATCACTAGATGATGCAGCGGGCCATGGGGATGATGCAAGCATGTTGGTCGCAGACGGTATCGTGCAGTGACATTTACATCCCATGTCCGCCGCCAACGTAGACTTTCTGCCCAGTCACCCATCGAGCCTGATCAGACGCAAGGAACAACACGACATCAGCAACATCCTGCGGATCGCCGATTCTGCCTAAAGGGATGGTAGGCAGTATCTCTCGCTGAAGTTCGGGAGTGATCCATCCGGTTTGAACCGGGCCCAGCGAAACTACATTCACTGTAATTCCGAACTGGCCGAGCTCAGCTGCCGCGCTGCGTGTGTAGCTTTCCAGCGCATACTTGCTGGCTCCATAAGTTGCCTCAGAGGGGAATTTTTCAGCTGCGGCTGTGCTCAGGTTGATAATCCGACCCCAACGAGCCCGGCGCCGAATATGCCGACGTGCGAACTCTCCCATGGCCAGAGCCGGGGACCGAGTATTCACCGCGAACGATCGATCGAAGCTGCCAGCTGTGATGGCTGCGGGCCGATCTGTCCACAACTCGACGAGTCTGTTGGTTAATTCGGCGCCGGGCGGAACAAATGTATCTGCTTCCCAGTACGCCGCGTTGTTGACCAGAACGTCGACTGGCCCGAGCCAGCGTTCGGCCTCGTCAAACAGCAGTGGGACCGAGCCTGCGTCTGAGAAATCACACTCCCACGCGTATGCTTGCCCACCCATGGCGCGAATGTCGCCGAGTACCTCGTCAGCAGACTTGATTTGTTGGGAGTAATAGAACCACTCACCAGGTGAACCAGCCTCGTGGACTCCTTCGCGCTGAGCAGCTCTGATCCTGGCGCGAAAAAAGTGCAAGAACACCCTTGATCCCTGGGCAGCAAAGGCTCGCCCCATCGCGGCACCAATACCGTACGGATTGTTGGCGCCAGTAATCAGAACGACTTTGTCTGTGAGTCCGGGATCGATCATGATATGTCAGATGTGCCGTCGCTGTATCCCTAAGGTCTAAGGTCTAAGGCGCGAGCACTCTTCGCTGCCCCGCTCAAAGCCCAATCGAAGCGCGCGCACCGTTGGGCATCCCTCGAATTCCGGTAGAATAAAGGATTCTCCTACAAGGAAAGTAACAAGAATCCAATGCATCGTTGGTCGAAGCTCTTTATTCCTACCCTTCGTGAGGCCCCGGCTGACGCCGAGGTTGCCAGCCATAAGTACCTGGTGCGCGCCGGATATATCCGGCAACTGGCCGCCGGGATCTACTCATTCCTGTTTCTCGGGCATCGGGCGATGCTCAAAATCGCCAACGTGGTCCGCGAAGAAATGGACACCATAGGGCAGGAGTTCTATCTGCCGGCGCTGCATCCGCGCGAGATTTGGGAGGCAAGCGGACGTTGGCAAGTCATGGGCGACAACATGTTTCGCCTGAAGGACCGCAGCGGACGCGACCTGTGCCTGGGCATGACGCACGAAGAGGTCATGACCGAGATTGCGCGCAAAGAACTACGCAGTTACAAGCAGTTGCCGCAAATCTGGTACCAGATCCAGCAGAAGTTTCGCGATGAGCCACGCCCAAAGTCCGGTCTGCTGCGGGTGCGGCAGTTCACCATGAAGGACTCGTACTCCTTCGACATGGACGCGGCAGGGCTGGACATTAGTTACCAGAAGCATCATGACGTGTACTGCAACATTTTCACGCGCTGCGGGCTGAAATTCGTTGTGGTGCATGCCGACTCGGGAGCCATGGGCGGATCGGGTTCACAGGAGTTCATGGTGTACACCGAGGCGGGCGAGGATCTGGTGGTGAGCTGCCCGGAATGCGGATATGCGGCGAACCTTGAGAAGGCAACATCGCGGCTTGAGCCAGTGGAGGAGTTGGCGCCTATGGGTGATGGCACGCCTGAGCTCGTGCACACGCCGGGTAAGGGTGCGATTGCAGACGTTTCCGAATTCCTGAAGGTGTCGCCGAAGCAGGACATCAAAGCGGTGGCCTACATGGCCATGGTGCGTGGGGCGCAGGGCGCCGACGGCAAACGCCCGGTCGGTTGGCAGCCCTTGGCTGTGTTTCTGCGCGGCGATCACACGGTCAGCGAGACGAAGCTGTTGGCGGTACTGAATCGCGAGGCGCAGAAGCTGGGTCAGGGCATTGCTGTGTCGGAGCTGCGCCCGATGGGGGCCGAAGAGGTGGAGCAGTTCTTTGAGGGGCCCGGAGGATTCATCGGTCCGGTAGGACCGCAGTTCGCCCGGCAGGCCCTCGATGGAACTTTAACGGCGGTGATGGATCAGGGGCTCGACGGTCGTCATGACATGATTTGCGGCGCAAACGAGGTCGACTACCATTTCCGCAATGTCACACCTGGGCGAGACTTCCAGCCGACAATCCTGGCGGATGTGCGAAACGCCGTTGAGGGCGAGGGCTGCCCTAGCTGCGGGCATCCCCTGAAGGTCGGCAAAGCGGTCGAGATTGGCCACATCTTTAAGCTCGGTTACAAGTACTCGGAATCCATGGGAGCGCGCGTGCTTGACGAGCACGGCAAAGAAGTAACGCCCATTATGGGCAGCTACGGCATCGGTTTGGAGCGAATATTGACTGCCTGTGTCGAGCAGAATGCCGACGGGAACGGCTTCTGGATGCCGGCAAATATCGCTCCGTTCGAAGTTGTGGTGACGCCAACCAATACAACGGACGAGAAGATCAACTCAGGCGCGCTGGATCTCGCCCAAGCACTAGCAGCTGCAGGTCTTGAAGTGCTGCTCGACGATCGCGACGAGCGTCCCGGAGTGAAGTTCAAGGATGCTGACCTGATCGGTGTCCCCTACCGCATTAACGTGGGCAAGAAGCTGGGAGAGGGGCTCGTAGAGCTCGTCACGCGGGCAGGTAGCACGCACCAAGACCTAAGGGTCAGCGACGTTGTCGAGCACACGAAGAAGCTGGTGCGGGAAATGGGCTAGGAAAATCACATAGCCACGGAGACCACGAGCCTGGGCGCATCATCTTAATTATGCTCCGTATCTCTTTGTATTTCAATAGGATACAAAGTACGGCTA
>Ga0209465_10000422_pt1 | contig 20091 bp, 18 predicted proteins | sample PanSoiPlot1MoBio_FD_188321 | JGI IMG/M metagenome (GOLD analysis project Ga0209465, IMG submission 188321) | Tropical forest soil microbial communities from Panama analyzed to predict greenhouse gas emissions - Panama Soil Plot 1 MoBio (SPAdes)... | ecosystem: Environmental > Terrestrial > Soil...
CCCTGACGTTGTTCTCTCCAATCAGTTCACGCCGGACCGTGTGCGCGAGCTGATCACCATGGGGGCCCGCCAGCTCGACTACCAGGGTGAGGCGCGCGTGGTCCTGGAGCATAGCGGCGTCCCCGCGAAGGCCATCGTCGCCCTGCCCCAGCCCGTGAAGACCACGGAGGCCGAGCTAAAGGTGGTGGGGGAGCTGGCGCAATCCCGGGGCTGGCGGCGGGTCATCCTCGTGACCTCGCCGCAGCACTCGCGCCGCGTGAAGCTCGTCTGGTCGCGCCAGGCGCCCGCGGACATCCAAGGCATCGTCTGCCTCGTGCAGGAGGACTTCCTCGACGGGGACTGGTGGCGCAAGCGCCGCGAGGCCGAGGCCGTTCTCCACGAATACCTCGGCCTCGTCGCCATCTACCTCGGTATCTCCCCCCTGCTCAGGTAGGTGCCCATCAGTTGCTGTAGACAAGGTGCCTAGCTTCGAAAATCAGCTTGACCGCTACGAACCATGCAATTCGTCATCAGTCATTGCTATCGGAACGTGAAGATCTGTCCTTGGCTGAGGGTTTGCTACGACCCACTCGGTCCGCAGGACTCCATCTCTGACCGGCCACTCGAGTCGGAGGAAGGGCAACTCAGTCAGTGCCTTGTAGTCGAATCGAACAGCTGGATCAGGATGCAAGATCCCAACGACCTGAAGTTCCTGCTTCCAGATCGCAATCAGCAGGATTGCCGAGATACTCCGTCGAACCGGAACGACCTTCCCGTCCTGAACCATCAGAAAAGCGGACTTTCTTAGGTCAGTGACGTCTCGGAGCTGCGAAATAGGCGCGCCCACGGGAACCGAGAGTTCGGTTGTGACGTCATTAGCCATTCAGCAGCGAGGGATCCGAGTAACACGCCGGCTCCAGCGTGCGTCAAACAGATGGCCAGGACCCTCGCAGTCTCATGGCCTCCAAGTTGTGGAGCCTTGGCCTTCGCCTTTGACCATAGGTTTGGGGTGATCATGGCGAATGAACGGACACGGTCATCCAGCTGGTCGGGCCATCCTGAACGTCCGGACACAGTCTCTGACTTGAGGGTCGTGACCTCGATCATGAATGGCTTACATAGCTTTGGCGAGCAAAGGTAGTCCGGGCCGCCGATACCGGGGTCATCGGATAGGGTCGGCGACATTCCGTGCCATCGGAGCCATGAAAACACGACAGCCTCTGCGTTGGCGGCGAGGGGATCACTTTTGGTGCGCAGATCAAATGCCCGGTCGTGCTGAGGATAGCGGACCTCAAGCAGTAGAGCATAGGCCTTGACAACCTCGGCAATGCTGGCACCGAGCACCCGTACGTCCGGAGTCCAGAGCTTGGGAATCTCTTCGGCCACGTCAGTTGCCTAGCCCTTATCGGCCGCCTGACCGACCGTAGTCGTCGCTCTTGCGAATGATGTCATCCTCCCCGAGATACGAGCCGTGCTGCACCTCGATGATCACCACGGGCACCCGGCCGGGGTTCTCGATGCGGTGCCACGCTCCGAGCGGCACGTCGACGGCCTGGCGGGCCCTAAGGCGCTTCGTCCGCCCGTCCACGATGACGCGCGGTGATCCCGCCACCACCACCCAGTGCTCCGCGCGCCGGCGATGGCGCTGAAGGCTGATGCGGTGGCCTGGATCCACGGTCAGACGCTTCACCTTGTAGCCGCCTCCTTCGAGAATGTTCTCGAATCCTCCCCAGGGGCGGGGCTCGAAGCCGTCGGCGCGAGCCTTGCGAGCGGCGGGACGACGAGCGCGAGCGGATCCCTTGACGGACGCCATTAGCCCTCCAGCCGAATAACGCGGGCGAAATCGGCCTCGACGGCCTTGGCGACTTCCTCCATCACCTCCGGGGGCACGTCCTCGTCGAGGAGCAACACGACGATGGCATTGCCCCGCTTGGTACGCCGGCCCACGTGCATGGACGCGATGTTGACGTTGCGCCGGCCCAGGATGGTCCCGATCTTGCCGACCATGCCCGGCCGGTCCTCGTAGGAGAGCACGAGGATGTGGCCCTCGGGGACGAACTCGATGTGCAGGTCGCGCAGGCGCACGATGCGAGGTACCCCGTCGAACACCGTGCCCGCGATGATCTTCCGCCCCGAGCCCGCGTAGGTGGTCACGGTGATCAGGTTGGTGTAGCCGGTAGGGGCGGCTTCGTCGGTGGCGATGGCCACCTCGAGCCCACGCTCCCGGGCCACGAAGCGCGCGTTCACCAGATTGACGGCCTGGGCCGTCACCCCGCCCAGTAAGCCGTTGAGCACGGCCCGGCCGATGAGCTCGGGGTCGCGATGAGCCACGTGGCCCGCCACCTCCACCGCCACGCGCTCCACGTTGTCCTTCTCGAGCTGCAGGCAGAAGCGACCGAGGATCTCCGCGAGGGTCACAAAGGGCCGGAGCTCCGCCATACTTTCGCGGTCGCCCACCGGCACGTTCACCGCGTGCTCGACGAGCTCGCCGTCGCGGAAGGCCACGAGCTGGCGGGCCACGTCGATGGCCACGTTCACCTGGGCCTCCTGGGAATTGGCACCCAAGTGCGGAGTCACCACCACGCGTGGATGCTGCACGAGTCGCTTCACCTGCGGAGACACGGGCGGCTCCTCCGTCCATACATCGATGGCCGCTCCCGCCACGTGACCGGAGTCGAGGGCGTCGAGGAGGGCCACCTCGCTGACAATGCCCCCGCGCGCGCAGTTGACGAGGCGCACCCCCGGCTTCATGAGGGCGATCTCGTGGACGGACAGCATGTTCTCCGTCTCGTCGGACAGCGGCACGTGCACCGTCACGATGTCGGACTGGGTCAGGAGCGACTGGAGATCGGTGAGGCGCACGTTGAGGTCGCGAGCGCGGCTCTCCGGGATGTACGGATCGTAGACGAGCACGTCCATGTCGAAGGCGCGGAGGCGGGCCGCCACGCGCGAGCCCACTTTGCCCAGCCCGATCACGCCCGCCGTCTTGCGGAAGAGCTCCGAGCCGTAGATGCCGCGGTCCCATGTGAGGTGCTTGAGGGCCGCGTGTGCGGCGGGGATCTTGCGCACGAGCGCCAGGAGCATGCCCACGGTGTGCTCGGCGGCCGAGACGACGTTGCCGTAGGGCGCGTTGGCCACGATGACGCCCTGTCGCGAGCAGGCGTCGATGTCGATGTTGTCCACGCCCACCCCCGCCCGCCCGAGGAATCGGAGACGGCGGGCGTGGGCAAGGAACTCGGCATTCACCGTGGTCGACGAGCGCGTGATGATGGCCTCGCTGCCCGCGATCTTCTGGAAGAGCTCCTCCCGCGGCATCTTGGAGGAGACCTGCTCGACGTCGAAGCCCCGATCCGTGAGGTGGGCGACCCCTTCCTGGGCGATGGCGTCAATGATCAACACCTTCATGGATCCATGCTAGCACGCAGGGTCGAGAGACCCCGAACCCGAGCGACGAGCCAGCGCTCGGCGACGGCGGAGAAAGCGCAGGAACTGATAGCCCTCGGCGAGGCGGCGCCGCATCATCCCCCCATCCCGCAACATCTCCGCGCCGAGCGAGATCATCTTGCGCGGGCGGAAGTAGAAGCGCCGATACGCCTCGTCCATCGAGCGGTAGATCTCCGTCCGCGACAGGTGCGGGTAGCCGATGGCGCTCACCTGCAGGCCGCCCTCATCGACGAGCCGCTCCGCCTCGAGCCACCCCTCGCGCTCTGCCTGCTCGTGGAGCGCGGTGCCCGGATAGGGAGCGGCCAGCGAGACCTGGATGGTGTCGGGATCGATCTCGCGGGCGAAGCGGATGGTCTCCTGGATGGTCTCGCGCGTCTCCCCGGGCAGGCCGAGGATGAAGGTCCCGTGGATGGCGATGCCGAGAGCCTTGCAGTCGCGGGTGAAGCGCCGGGCCACGTCGAGCCGGACCCCCTTCTTGATGTTGTTGAGGATCTGCTGGTTGCCCGACTCGTAGCCCACGAGGAGGAGGCGCAGCCCGTTGTCTTTGAGGACCTTGAGGGTCGCGTACGGCACGTTCGCCTTGGCGTTGACCGACCAGGTCAGGCCGAGCCGGCCCAGGGCGCGCGCGATTGCCTCCGCACGCGGCAGGTCGTCGGTGAAGGTGTCATCGTCGAAAAAGAACTCCTGCACCTGGGGAAAGAGGCGCTGGGCCAGCGCCATCTCCTCGGCGACGTGCGACACGCTGCGCGTGCGATACCGCTGCCCGCCCACCGTCTGCGGCCACAGGCAGAAGGTGCACTTCGACCGGCAGCCGCGTCCCGTGTAGAGCGAGACGTACGGATGGCGAAGGTAGCCGATGGCGTAGTGCTCCACCGTGAGATCGCGGTGGTACACGGGCGTGACGAACGGGAGGAGATCCATGTTCTCGAGGATGGGTCGGTCGGAGGTACGCCGCACCCGACCGTGGGCGCGATACGCGAGACCGGCCACGCGCTCGAGAGGCCACCCCGCCGCGATTTCCTGGATCGTGAAGTCGAACTCGGTGGCCGCGGCGAAGTCGAGCACGGGGGCCGCTTCGAGGGTCGCCTCGGGCGCCACGGCCACCGCCGCCCCCACCATGCCGATCCGCAGCTCGGGATTCGCCGCGCGGAGGGCCTCGGCCACCTTCACGTCGCCCGCGAAGGAGGGCGTGCTCGTGTGCATGACGCAGAGGTCGTACTGGCGCGCGAGGGGCCGGACGTCGTCGAGGGTGAGGCCGTCGGGGGGCGCATCGATGAGGCGCGAGCCCGGCACCAGCGCCGCGGGCTGGGCCAGCCACGTCGGGTACCAGAACGATCGGATTTCGCGCCGCGCCTGATAGCGTGAGCCGGCGCCGCCGTCGAAGCCGTCGGTCGAGGGCGGATGAAGGAACAGGGTACGGAGGTAGTCTGTTGCCATGTCAGCGCTCAGGATAGCAAAACGCGGGGTTACCGTCGGGGGACCGAGGCATAGAGCCAGCGGCCGTTCTCGACCCGAAGTAGCGCGACACGATCGGCGGGCAGGGTCGCGATCACGGAGTGACGCGGATCGCGCGGCGTCACCAGTAATAGGGGTGTCCCGGAGAGCCAGGCCTCGCGCAAGGCCGTCGCCGTCCAGAAGGCGGGCGTCGAGTCGGGAAACGTCGCCCCGATGCCGAGGACGCTTCTTCCTGCATCGACGAGGATCGGGCGGCGGCCCCCATAGAATTCGAGCGCGCCGGAGTTCTCGATGGGCCCTTCGTGGACGAGCACGGTCTCGGGCGTGGTGAGCCGGCGCACCTCGGCAGCCATGCCCGCCACCGCGCGTCCCGAAGACACGATCTCGAGGGCCCGCAGCGCTGAGGGCATAACGGCGAGCATGGTCGCCGCGACAAGCGCGCCGGTCCACCCCCGTGCGCGGCGCCAGGCGCAGACGCCGAGGACGAGGGCGCCCGCGCCGAGGACGAGCGCGGTGCGAGCCACCAGCGGCTGGAGGGCAGACCAGGGGGGCAGCGGCGAGGCCTGGGCGCTCGTCGCCTCCTTGCGCGTGTAGACATCGGTGGCGGAGAACACGGTGTCCAGGAACGCTGCACCGTTGCCCGCGGCAATCAGCCCCAGGGTGACGGCGAGCAGCGCGAAGAGAACCGCGTGGAGTGCGGCGGGCCATCGTGTCCGCGAGCCGTCGTCGCTCCACCAGCGGGCGGCGAGAAGGGCGAGGGCAGGATAGGCGGGCAGCCCATAGTGCGGCAGCCTGAAGGCCGATAGGCAGCAGAGCGCCCACAGCCCAACCAGCCAGATGGCGAGGGCTATCCAGGGCGCCTCTTCCGGATCGCGCCACGCACGGCGCCGCACGAGGGAGACGACGGCGCCCGTAGCGGCCAGGACCCACGGGAAGGCGCCGAGGGCGGAGACGGCGAGGAACTCGATGGCGGCGAGCGGCACATCCTCGTCGGGGAAGCGGCGCCGTCCCATCGCGTTGAGGAGATGATTGTCGACCACGGTGTACCAGAGAAATCGCCGCTGCGTGATGGCAGCCCATGCGTACCAGCCGAGGCTCAACACGAGCATGAGGGCCACGCCCACGGGAGGCAGCCAGAGCCGAAAAGGCCGGAGTTGCCCGCCGAGCGCGAGGGCGACGGCCACGGCGCCGAGGGGAGCCAGCAGCCCGAGCGGATCCTTGACGAGGGCCGCCGCGCCCAGCGACGCGCAGCCCAGGACCGCCCAGAGATGTCTCCGCTCGCCGCCCTCCTCACAACGGGCCAGGAGCAGACCGGTGAGACCGACCTGTATCGAGGCCACGAACAGTGTCTCGGGCCGGACGTAGCGGCCGAAGACGAGGAAGAGCGCGGAAGAAGCCAGGGCAGTTCCGGCGAGGACGCCCGTCCTCGGATCCACGAGCCGCGCTCCGAGCAGCGCGGTCGCGCCCACCGCGAGGGCCGCGCCGAGCACTGAGGGCAGCCGCGCCGCCCACTCCGAGATACCCCACACACGAAAGTCGAGGGCGATCAGCCAGTACAACAGCGGTGGCTTGTCGAAGTAGCGGACGCCGTTCAGACGAAGATCGAGGTAGTGTCCCGACGCCCACGCCTCTCGCGCGATCTCTGCGTGCTGCCCCTCGCCCGGGTCATCGAAGGGGGCGCGGCCCAGGCCAGGCAGGAGAAGGAGCAGCACGAGGATGGCCGCGAGGGCCGCGGCGACCCAGGAGGCCCCCGCGCGCGTCACGCGACGGGAGCGGGAGGCTGGGAGAGGAGGCGGCCGCCACTCAGATAGAGCACGCGGTCCGCCCCAGCCTGCGCCTCCGCACGATGCGTGACGAGGAGCACGGCGGCTCGGCGCTCCGCGGCGAGCCGGCGCAGTTCGTCGAGGATCGTCCGGGCGTGGTGGTCGTCGAGATTGCCCGTGGGCTCGTCGGCGAGCACCACCGGTGGACGATTCAGCACGGCGCGGCAGTAGGCCACGCGCTGCTGCTCTCCGCCGGAGAGCTGCGTCGGGTAGTGATCCTTGCGGTGGGCCACCGCCATGCGCTCGAGAAGGGCGAGTGCCTCGCCGCGCGCCTCGGCGCGGTCGCGCCTGACGTAGCGGGCGGCCAGGAGCACGTTGTCCAGGGCGGTGAGCCCAGAGAGGAGGAGGAAGGACTGGAAGACGTAGCCGATGGAGGCACCGCGCACGCGGGCCTGGCGGCGCCGGCCAAGGTGGCTCACCCGCTCTCCGCCGAGCCAGACCTCGCCGCCGTCGGGCGGCTCGAGCAATCCCAGCAGATTCAGGAGGGTGGACTTGCCCGATCCCGACGGACCCGCTACCGCCACGAACTCGCCGCTCGCGATCTCGAGGTCGACTCCGGCCAGGACGGGCACGGGCTGGCCCGCGGGTCCCGCGTAGGTCTTGGACAGTCCGACCGCGCGGAGAATGATCAGGTGCCTCGGCGGATCGCCTCGGCGGGCGAGAGGCGCGCGATGCGCAACGTGGCGTAGCCGGCGGCGAGGGCGCCCAGGGCGACGGAAAATATGAGGGCGAAGCCGAGGAGCCGGGGCGAGAAGAGGAAGAGCTGCTGGCCGTCGCGGAGGAGGCGGCTATCCACCGCGGTGCCAATGGCGAGCGCGAGGAGTACGCCGGCCGCACCGCCCCACAAGCTGACCCGGAGTCCCTCGCCGAGCACCTCGACGAGGAGATCGAGGTCCGTGGCTCCCAGCGCGCGCTTGATGCCGAAGTCGCGGATGCGCTCGAAGACGGCCGCCGTCACCGTGTTGGCTAGCGAGAGCCCGCCGATGAGGAGGCCGAGGGCTCCGATACCCACCAGCAGGGCGGAGAAGAATGCGGTGGACTGGCGCAGAAGCTGGCTCAACTCACCGGGGATGGTGACGTTGAGGCCTTTCACGGTGCTCTGGATGCGGCGGGCGAGGGCGTCGGGATCCTCGCCGTCGCGCCATCCCACCGCCACCCCCGTATTGAGATCCGCCCGTCGCATCCCGCCCGCCCCGAAGGCCTGCACGAGGAGCGGGTCGCGGCGCAGCCAGAGCTCGCGCGCATCCTCGATGGGCACCAGGGCGAAGCGGTCGGGCGCGGTGAAGGTCTTGTCGAGGATACCCACGACGGTGAAATCCTGGCCGCCGAGGGAGATCGTGTCACCCACGGCGAGATGGCGCGAGGCCGCGAAGTCGGATCCCAACACAGCCGCGCGACGATCCCCCGCGCGAAGCCAGCGGCCTGCCCGCACCGGGAACTCGCGGTAGTTGCGGTTGGGCATGGGCACGGAGAGATCCATGCCCATGATCAGCTCCTGGGTCAGGGTGAGAAAGTGCGAGGTGCTCGTGTTGAGGGGAAGCATCACCTGCGCCTGCACGCCAGACACGCCGGGCACGGCGGCGATCTCCGCGATGCGCGAGGCAGGCAAGATGCCTCCCGCGGTGAAGCCCGTGCCCATGCCCATCCCCTCCCCCGCGATGGAGATCTGGCCCAGCACGAACCGGTCGCCGCCCTCGATGAAGCGGGTGATGCGCTCGGCCATGGCCCCGAGCGCGACGAGGCCCGCCACGCCCACCGCGATGCCGACCACGGTGAAGGCGTAGCCGCGCGGAAGGAGCGCGGAGAGCCTCACCACCCGAGTCTCGACTCCCCCGCGCGACGGCGTCGGCTCCAGGAGAGCCTCACCACTCGAGTCTCGACTCCACGGGCCGCCCGCGCCAGCGCCGCCGCCATCGATTGACGCGCACGATGACGAAGAAGACGGTGAGCGAGCCCCACATACGGAGGCGCATGCGGAGAAAGGCACCGCCCGCCAGCACGCCCGTGACGCTGTCGAGCATGGCCAGCCGTTCGCTGGGCCGGAGGAAGATCTCCACGAAGGCGGGCTCGTACCAGCGGCGGATGAAGCGCACGAAGGGACTGACCCCGCGGCGCACGCGCTTCGTGTAGCGGCGGAACCGTCGCGCCTCGAAGCGGCCGTCCGCGAAGGCGACCAGGATCTCCGAGGCGGCCATCTCGCCGGTCTGCATGGCCACGTAGACGCCGGAGGAGAAGATGGGATCCACGAAGGCCACCGCGTCGCCCACGCAGAGGAAGCGGTCGCCCGCCACTTCCGTCGTCCGATAGGAGAAGTTCGCCGCGCTCCGCACCGGGGTGACCCGCCGGGCGTGGCGCAGGCCCTCGCGCACCTTGGCGCAGCGGCCGATCATGTCGTGGAAGAGCGCCTCCAGCGAGCTCTCGCGTCCGCGCACCGTCTTCGAGTGCAGGACGCAGCCGATGCTCGTCAGATCGCCGGCGAAGGGGATCCACCAGAACCAGCCGTCCGGGAAGATGAAAAGCCGGATCAGACCCTCGTCGCGTCCCTCCCATCGCGGCGCGGCCTCGAAGTGCGCAAAGAGGGCGACCTTGCCGAGGCCCGGGATGGGCTCGCGGCGGCCGACACGGCGGGAGGCGAGGAAGCCGTCGCGCCCGCTCGCGTCGACCACGAAACGGGCGCGCAGGCTCCGCGTGTCCCCCCCCTCACGGACGTCCACCGTGGCTCCGGTCGTGTCGAACTGGATCTGCTCGACGAGGGCGGGCTGGAGCAGGGTGACCCCGGGCTGTCCGGCGGCGTGCTCGAGGAGGATCCGATCGAACTCCGCCCGCGGCACCTCGTAGCTGTAGGGCGGCCAGGGCTTGCCCTCGCGAAAGTAGAAGCGGTACCCGAGATCGGACTCCTCGTCGTGGAAGGCCGCCCCGTACTTGATGAGGAAGCCGTGACGCTCCACACGCTCGCGCACGCCCAAGCGATCGAGGACGGGCATCATGGCGGGGAGCAGCGACTCGCCCACGTGGAAGCGTGGAAACACCTCGCGCTCCGCCACCGCGACGCGAAGCCCACCCCGAGCGAGGAAGGTCGCGGTGGTCGAGCCAGCCGGCCCCCCGCCGATCACCAGGACATCGTAGTCCGTGCCGTGATCGGCTACTGGCTGCGCACGCTCGGGGAGCGCGGCGGCCAAGCGCTCCTGCGAGAAGGCGCTCCGGATGAGGGGTGAAACGAGATCGGGGCCAGCGCCTTCCCTCCGACCCAGGAGCGACTGCGCGGTGGCGGCCACGGCGAGGGCAGGCAGCGCCACGGTGGCCAGCGCGGCCACGCGCATGATCCGCGCCCGCGGATCTCGCCACCAACCTTCCCAGGTCCGGGCCGTCCGGTCGAGGACGAACGCGCCCATGGCGGTGGCGTAAGCGGCGTGGTTGTAGCGATAGGGCGTGGCGAATTGATGCATCTCGCGATGACGCTTCCGGAAGCGGTCGGGAGTGAACGGGCGCACGAGGGCGGCGGCCACGCTGGCGACGTCGCGTGCCCAGCGGCCGAGGCCGCGGGCCATCAAGTACGCCGTCACTGCCGTGCCGTCGCGCAGCGGTCGAAAGCGGCTCGGTCTCGACGCCACGCGCCCGGGCGAGAGCAGCACCTCGCGGATGGCGAAGCCAGCGGCGGCGGCCCGCACGAGCATCTCCGTCTCGAGGGCGAAGCCGCCGCGACGGGGAACCACGGCCTCGAGCACCGCGCGCGGATAGACCCTGAAGCCCGACTGCGTGTCGCCCACGTCCTGACCCGTGAGCCAGTCGATGAAGAAGCCGGCGACGCGCAGAGCTTGGAGGCGGGCCGGGTTCATGCTCGCGCCGCCATCGGCGAGCCGGCTGCCGATGATGACGGCCCGCGGAACGGCCGCCGAAGCGGCGAGCAGTCGCGGGATGTCGTCCGGATCGTGTTGGCCGTCGCCGTCGAGGGTGACCACACGCTGGGCGCCGAGGCCGAGGGCCTCGACGAATCCCAGAGCCAGCGCCGCGCCCTTCCCTCGCCGTCCCGCCGTGCGCAGGACGTGGGCCCCCGCGGCCGCCGCGGCCGACGCGCTGCCGTCGGCGGAGCCGTCGTCCACCACCATGACACTGCCATGGGCGAGGGCCCGCGCCACGACGTCCGCGATGGTCGCCGCCTCGTCGAAAACGGGGATGACGGTGACGTGATCGCTCACGCCGCCTCTCCGATGACCAGGGCGGCTCGGCAGCCGCCGCGCGCGATGCCGTGCACGAGGGCGGGGCCGGCGCCGGCGCGCGCGGCGAGCGCGCCCGCCGCTACCCGGAGCGCACCCAGGCCTCCGTGCTGCCCGAAGCGCGGCGCGAGCGAGACCGGATCATGGATGCCGTCTTCGGCAAGCAGCGCCAGTTCCCAGTCGTCGAGGGACGGGTCGCCGTTGCCCGAGCCGTAGCAGCGCGCAAGGGCGGAGGGGGCAAGCCCCGCCTGCTCGAGCGCCCGCCGCACCGTGCGCGATCCGTCTCGACGGCGCACCGGCGCCGCGTGGGGCGCCACGGGCAGGCTCGCCCAGGCGCTGCCTCGCACCTCGGCCACGATGGCCGCCCCGCGCTCGCGCGCGTGCTCCAGGCTTTCGAGCACGACGAAGGTCGCGCCCTCCCCGAGCACGGGGCCGTTGTGGTCGGGCGCGTAGGGTCGGCAGCCTTCGCGCCCCTGTCCTCGCATGGGCGAGAGCGCGCCGAGGGCGGCCAGACCGCGATAGACGTCGAGAAAGATCTCGTCCACGCCGCCCGCGAGGACGGCATCGGCGCGGCCGTCGGCGATGAGGGCGGCGCCTCTCGCCACCGCCAAGTCGCCCGCCACCGTGGCCTGGTTGAGCGTGATGGACGGCGCCTTGGCCCCCACCGCGATGGCGATCACCGCGGCCATGCTGTTCATCACCGTGTTCGGAAAGATCATCGGCGAGAGTCCCGACGGTCCGCGCCGGAGGAAGCCGTTGAAGAATTCCGCGCCGGATCGGAAGTCGCCATACTCGCTTCCCACGGCTAGCCCCAACCGCGGCCCACCCTCCAACCCAGCCTCCCTCGCGGCCAAACGACAGGCAGCGAGTGCCATGCGGCAGATGCGCGACAGCCGCCGCACCTCGGCCACATCGAAGAGTGCCATGAGCTCGGCGTCGTCGACCTCAGCGGCGAGCCCGCTTTGCCTCTCCACGGGGAAGGTCTTCAGGGCGGCAATGGCCTCGGGAGGACGCGCCAGCGCGGCAGCTATGGCCGACGATCCGCCCTGCCCGGCCGCGTTGACCGAGCCGATGCCCGTGATCGCCACGCGGCGGGACATGGTCATCGCCCGAAGACGAGGCTCACGTTCTGACCGCCGAAGCCGAAGGAGTTGGACAGGGCGGTTCTGAGCTCCGCGGGGCGGGCACAGATGGGCACGCAGTCGAACGGCACGTCGGGATCAGGATCGCGGAGGTTCGCGGTAGGCGGGACGAGGCCGTGCTGGAGGGTGAGGAGCGTCGCCGCCGCCTCCACGCTGCCCGCAGCGGCCATGGTGTGGCCGATGAGCGACTTCGTCGAGCTCACCAAGAGCCCACCCTCTCCAAAGACGCGCGCCAGGGCGAGCGCCTCCACGCGATCGTTCTGCGGCGTGCCGGTGCCGTGGGCGTTGACGTATCCGACGTCGACGGGATCGCGGCCGCTCGCCGCGAGGGCCTCCACCATGGCGCGAATCATCCCCTCGCCTTCGGGATGCGGCGCCGTCACATGGTGCGCATCCGTGGTCATGCCCACGCCGAGGAGCTCGCCGAGCACCCGCGCCCCGCGGGCGCGAGCGTGCTCGGCGTCTTCCAACACGAGGAAGGCCGCGGCCTCCCCGATGGACATGCCGCGGCGGCTGCGATCGAAGGGACGGCAGGGGTCGGGATCGAGGAGCTTGAGCGCATTGAAGCCCATGAAGCAGATGCGCGTGAGGGCGTCCACTCCACCGGCCAGGACGAGGGGCGTAACGCCGGAGCGGATCATGTCGGCACCGAGGGCGATGGAGGCGGCGCCCGAGGCGCAGGCCATGACCACCGTCTCGCGCGGACCGCCGAGGCGGAGCCGCCACGCCAGCAACTCCGCGTGACTCACGGGGAGGATGGAGCGGAGCGCGCGCAGCCGAGGCGAGGGGCGCCCCGTCCGGGCCTCCTCGCAGTACCACTCCTCCCCCTCGAGCATGCCGCCGCCCACCGCGCCCACGAAGAGTCCCATGCTCGCGCGGTCGGCCGCGCTGAGGTCGGCCTCAGCGAGGGCCTCGCGTGCGGCAGCGAGGGCGATGCGATCGGCGCGGGAACGGCGGCGCGAGACGCCGAGGGTAGGCAGCACCTCGGCCGGCACTTCGGCGGCGATGCGCGAGCGAAGACCTTCCGTATCGATGATGGAGACCCGACGGATGGCGCAGTCGCCCCGGGCGAGGCCCGCCCAGAATGTCTTGGCCCCGACGCCATAGGGGCTGACCACGCCCAGCCCGCTCACGATGACGCGGGTCATGTCACCTTCGTGAGGACGAAGCGGGAGAGCGAATCGAGGGAGAAGAATTCATCGGTGAGGTTCTCGGTCTCGTCGATGACGATCCCGAATCGCTCTTCCATGGCCACAGACAGCTCGATGAAGTCGAGTGAGTCGAGACCGAGCGAGCCCTCCAGCCCCTTGGGCAGCGTGGTCTCCGCGGTCATGTCCGCGGCGCGACGAGGATCGAACTTGAGGCGCTCGACGATCAGCGCCTTGAGCTCGTCCAGGATCTCCTTCTGGGTCATCCCTCCCGCCTCCGCTCAGGCCACGCGAGAGCGCGTCCGGTATGGGCGCGCGCTCCACTCGAGCCGCGCCGTCTCGCCTCGCCAGGTCCCCGCCACCGCCACCGGCCCCTCGCCGCCCGTCTCGCGGGCGAGGGCGAGCGTGGCGAGGGGCTCGCACGAGAGCATCTCCCCGATCCGCGCTCGGTCACCGCCCGTGCCGCCCCGGCGACGTTCGAAGATGATGGTGCCGTGGCCGCGATCGAGCCAGAGGCACGCCGCCGTTTCCACCAGCGGCACGCGCGGCGCCCTTCGCACGCGCGCGAAGACATCCGCGCACTCCGCGAACACCTCGACGGCGAGGACGATCGCATGATCACAGGCGTGTGCCTCCAAGAGGGCCGCGGCGCGGGCGATGGCTCGCAGGGTCGCCGGCGCGCCACCGATCAGGATCTCGTAGGGCCCGGTGAGACCGAACGCGATGGCGACCTCGGCGGGCACGGCCGCGGCCGCCGTGTAGGGAAAATATGTGCTTCCCCCGCGCGACTCGATGAAGGCGCGATTGGACGGTGCATATGCCGCGGTGGTCGCGAAGAGCAGCGCCGTTCGCTCGCCCGCCACGGCCTCCGGTCCCTGCTGCGCATCTTCCAGCATGAGGTGGACCGCTGCAACCCCCATGAGACACTCCCGGCGGGAGCGGCGGAACCGTTCGGGATCGAGCGCCGGACGCTCGACCTCGAGCACCGCGCGTCCCGCCGCGGCCGCCTTCGCGTCGAGGGGCACGGAGGCGGCGCCCTCGCCCCATCCGGACAAGAGGCCCACCGCCCTGATCGCGGGCGCTCGCATCAGGCGCTCTCGATCACGAGCGCGGCGTTGCAGCCACCGAAGCCGAGCGAGGTGGAGAGGCTGAGGCGCGGTCTGGCCGCGCGGGGGACACCCTGGACGCAATCGAGATCGCACGCGGGATCCAACTCCTCGAGACCGAGGGTGGCCGGGATCTGACCGTGCCGACCCGCGAGGAGGCACAGGATCGCTTCGAGGGTGGCCGCCGCACCCATGGCGTGGCCGAAGGCGCCCTTCATGGAGTTGACGGGCACCACGGATGCGCGAGGACCAAGAACCCGGCGCAGGGCCGCCGCCTCGATGGTGTCGTTGAGCGGCGTGGCCGTGCCGTGCGCGCTCACAAAATCCACCTCGGTACCGTCGACCTCCGCCTCGGTCAGCGCCGCGCGCATGGCGCGCTCGATGCCGCGCCCCTCCGGATCGGGGGCCGCGATGTGGAAGGCGTCGCTGGCGCTGCCGCAACCGAGCAGCGTACCGAGCCGCTTCCCTCCTGCTTCCGCCTCGCGACGGAGGAGCACGAGAGCCGCCGCCTCGCCCAGGAGCAAACCACTCCGCCGCCGGTCGAAGGGGCGGACGCGCTCGCGCGTGAGGGAGCGGAGGCTGTCGAAGCCGCGCAGCACGAATCGGCACAGGATATCGTAGCCGCCCGCGACCACCGCGTCGGCCTCGCCACGCCGAAGCAGCTCGGCGCCCAGTCCAAGCGCGGTGGCGCCAGAGGCGCAGGCCGTGGATACGGTGATGACCGGTCCCCGAGCGCCCAGCCACCGGCCGAGCGCGTGGCCGGGCGCGTCGTAGAGCGCGTGGGGAAAACGCCGCGGCGATCCGGCGAGCGCGCGCTCACCTTCCTCGACGCCGCCGAGCGCAGTGCCGATCACCACGGCCAGCCGCTCGGGATCCACGCCGAGCGGCCGCTCGCCCGCCTGGACGCAAAGGTCGTCGGCCGCGGAGACGAGCAGCCGCGCGGCGCGCGAGTCGGGAACGCGCCGCCAGTCGATGGCGCGGGTGAGCTTCTTGATCTCGCCCCCCTGGCCCACGCGCAGGTCCTTGACGGGAAAGCGCTCGATGATGGAAATGCCGTCGGCCCCCGTGAGGAGCGCGGACCAGAAGGTGTCGAGGTCCTGGCCGATCGGCGTGACCACGCCGGCGGCGGTGATGGCGATGCGCTCAGCTCGCGGCAACGGGCGAGGCCCAGACGTCGAAGAAGTTGAAAGGCGGACCCACGTCGACGCGATAGCGCCCGTCCATCCTCCGCTTCACCGCCATTCCTCCGACGCCTTCCGCGGATGTGCCATGTCGGATCAGAGGAAGGGTGAGTAGTACATGCGGAAGGCGCGGATCAGGCCCGGCTCCGTATCGTAGACGCCGGAGGCGAAGAAGCGGCGATCCGTCCGATCGAAGGCGACCCAGCCCGGGGCGGCTGGCTCGTTGGGATCGTAGACGATGAACTCGAGGAAGCGCCCGTCGTAGACGCGGTAGTCGTAGGCGACCACGGTGTGGTTCAGCTCAACCTTGGGCAGGTTGGTGACGAGCAGCTGCACGGGATTGCCCTGGTCGAGTTCGGCCAGCGTCTCCGCGGCCACCCGCTGCTGCTGCTCTCGCGACCACGGCAGGAAGACCCGCCAGTTGGTCCAATGCACCACGGTCCAGAAGCGGCCACCCAACCCTTCTTTCACCGCTCGCTCCTGGGCGGCGGAAAATTCGTAGAGCGAGGCATAGCCTGGGATGACCACCCGCTCCTCCGCGGACAGCGCGGGCTCCCACGGGGCATGCGCGACCACCTCGCGCACGAGCTCGACGTAGTCGCTCGGCTGCACGGGCGGCTGATCGGGCGCGAACCGGGCGAAGCGGTGGAACTGCGTCACCCCGCGCGCCATGACGAAGCAGTAGTTGGCGTACAAGTCCGGCTTGTCGGGATTGCGCGATCGGATGTCGTTGGGGAAAGCGAAGGTGTCGACGCCGAAGCGGATGGAGGCCCCGGCGGCCGGGCGGGCGGCGTGACCCTCGAGGGACGGGGCCGATGCGCAGCCCGCGAGGTGGAGCACCAGGAGGAGCGGAAACCAGGCCGTGCGAGCCATCGCTCGAAAACGATTCTAACCTGCCGTCAACCCTGGATGGAATAGCCTCCATCGACCGGAATGGCCGCGCCGGTCACGAAGTCGGAGGCGGAACTCGCCAGGAACACGGCCACGCCCGCCATGTCCTGCTCTACGCCCCAGCGCTTGGCGGGGGTACGCCGAAGGACGTTGTCGTGGAGCCCGGTGACCTGCTCGCGCGCCTTGCGCGTGAGCTCGGTGTCGATCCAGCCCGGGAGCACCGCGTTGACCTGGATGTTGTCGCCCGCCCAGCCCGAGGCCATGGCGCGGGTGAGCTGGACGATGCCGCCCTTGGACGCCGCGTAGGCCGGCGCGAAAGAGGCGCCGAAGATGGACATCATGGAGCCGATGTTGATGATCTTGCCCCCTCCCTGCCGCTTCATGACGGGATGGCAGGCCCGGCTGGATAGAAAAGCGCTGGTGAGGTTGGTCTCGAGGACCTGGTGCCACTCCTTGAGAGCGAGGCTCTCCGCCGGCTTTCGGATGTTGATGCCCGCGTTGTTGACGAGCACGTCGAGACGGCCGAAGCGGGTCAGGGTAGCCTTGACGAGGGCCTCCACCGAGGCCTCGTCGTCCACATTCACCTCGATGGCCTCCGCCTGCGCCCCCAGGTCACGTAGCTCGGCCACCGCCTTCGCGCTCTTCTCGCGATTGCGAGCGGCCACCACCACCGCCGCCCCCGCCTCGGCGAGCCCGCGCGCCATGCCGAGTCCGATGCCGCCGTTTCCCCCCGTGACCACTGCCACCCGCCCCTTGAGATCGAATGCTCCCACGCGCCGGTTCCCCCTTGATGAATGTGCGAGACAGGTCCGCGTGAGGGGCAGTGTAACCGCTCGACGGAGTCCTGAAAAGCGCGGCGGACGGCGCGCTACGCCTTCTTGTCCTTGTCCGAGTAGCTGACGGCGAGCCCGGCCGCCGCATCCCCCTGGATACCGTAAGGCGGCACCGGATAGCGCAGGCCGTTCTTGAACAGGGCGGCGAGGCCGTCGATCATCTTGGGGAGGTAGCGTGGCGGCAGGGCCATGAGCATCTCGTCGTCGGCGACCCCGCCGTAGCGCCGCTCGGCATAGCAGGGAATGGTCAGCGCCGGCTCGTCGGTCTTGAGCGCCTTGCCCCAGGAGTCCGCGCAGGCAGACTCCCCCACCGAGGTGAAGGCCATCTTCTTGTAGCCCGACCACTGGAGCCCGTTGATCATGAAGATCATCTGCCCGGGCGTGCCGTATAGAAGGCAGATGTCGGGCGGGTTGAGTCGGTTGGACGCAAGAGGGGCGACGGCCATGGCCTGGTAACGGCCATACGGAACGCAGTCCATGGCGTGCTGGTGGAGGCTTGCGTCCTCCTGCGTCTTGAACCACACCCCGGCCATGCGCTTGCCGGAGAGCCACTCCTCGTCCTGGGGATGGAGGCCAATCACCGCTCCGCACTGCGCGCCGACCAGGTCCTGCATGGTGATCCCTACCGTCCAGCCGAGCTGACGCGCCTGGGCCACGATCTGATCCGTGGTGTGCTTGGCACGCGGCCGGCGAATCTTCGGAATGGCCTCCATCTCCGCCGCCGTCTCGAAGAGCTTCATGCCGATGGGAATGCTGCGCAGCCGCAGGTACTGCGAGAGGCCGTCGATGATGGCCGCCCAGTCGTACGCCTCGGTGCTCACGTTCTCGTCTCCTCGCGAGTCAGGATGCGTGGCCCGGCGAGCGTATCACGCCGCGCCTGTCACAAGGAGGCATGGAGGAACTCGCGCCATGCCACACGATGGCCGCGCAAGAAATATCCCAGCATGAGCGCGGCGGCGAGGAGGTTGCCGGCGAGGATCGTCCACCACGAGATGGTCTCGAGGAGCCAGTGGGCGAGCACGCTGATCATGGCGAAGGCGAACACCTCGAAGCAGCAGAAGAGCATGATGAACACGAACAGGAGACGCGGCTCGCGATCGGCCATGGCCAGTAGCCCGGCGGCCATCCAGCCGAAGGCGATGAAGGCTGCCCCGTGCACCAGCGTGTACTCGAGCACGAGCGGCCACGTCACGACGAGGGTGGAGGCATCGCGGAGGCCGTGGAAGAGCGCGGCGCCCAGCAGGGCGGGCGTGCGCAGCGGCATCCCCGCCGCGGTGTCGTAGAGGAGGAACCAGAGGGCGACGGCCACCGCGCCGAGGAGCCCGGCGGCGAGGCCCTCGCGCACGATGCGCGTCCACGGCCCGAAGAGCATGCCCCCGAGTGATCGGTAGCCCACGAAGAAATAGACGAGCATCCCCCCCGCAGCCAGCGCATTGGCGATGAGGATCGCCCACCAGCGGAGCGCGGTGACCACGGGATGCGCCCACCAGGTAAGCACGGCGAGAAACGCCACCTCGAAGCACATGAGGGCGACGAACATCACGAGGAGGCGACTGGGCTGACGCTGGGCGGTGGCGATGAGGAAGGCGATGAGCACGCCGACCATCGCGAAGATGGCCCCGTGGAGGACGGTGTAGCGGGCGACCAGCCCTGGCGTCACCGTGACCGCGCCGGGATCGCGGATGCCCTGCATGGCGGCGGCGCCGAGCAGCGCCGGGGTGCGGAAAGGCTGGCCGCGAGCCGCGTCGAAGATGAGGAACCACACGGCGACGATGGCTGCGGCAATGAGCCCTGCGATGATGCCTTCGCGGAGATACCGGGATCGGGAGTCCATGAGAGACCTCCTCTCCAGCACGCCTTCGTCGGGCCGCCCCTCGGCGGATCCTAGGGCTCCTTGGTGTACCACCGGCGGGAGACCAGGGCAAACGGGCCCTGCGCCGGTGCGCCAGCCCTCCCGGAGATGCTATCGCGCCTCGGGGGCCAGGCGCACGATCATCTTGCCGACGTTGTCGCCGGCGAAGAGGCCCAGGAAAGCCCGGGGCGCGTTTTCGATGCCTTCCACGATGGTCTCATCCCGCTTGACGCGGCCGGACTTGAGCCAGCCCCCCACCTCGGCGAGGAACTCCGGGTAGAGGCTTAGGTGGTCGGAGATGATGAAGCCCTGCATGAGGACGCGGTTGCCGATCAAGGAGAACAGATAGCGCGGACCCGGCTCGGGTGGGTCGAGGTTGTACTGCGAGATCATCCCGCAGACGGGGATGCGCGCGAAGGGATTGACCAGAGTCAGGACCATGTCGAGGAGCGGACCGCCCACGTTCTCGAAGTAGACGTCGATGCCCTTGGAGCAGGCCGCGCGCAGGGAGGGAAGGAGCTCGTCCGATTTTTTGTAGTTGATGGCGGCATCCGCCCCCAGTTCGCGCGTGAGGTAGGCGCATTTGTCGTCGCTGCCCGCGGTGCCGATCACCCGGCAGCCGAGGATCTTGCCGAGCTGGACCACGAGGGAGCCGGTCGCACCCGCCGCACCGGAGACGACGAGCGTCTCGCCCGCCTTGGGCCGGCCGATGTGCTTGAGCCCGTACCAGCCGGTGAAGCCCGGGATGCCGAGGACGCCCAGGTAGGCCGACAGCGGCAGCGACGGATCGAGCACATTCACCGACTCGCCGGGAGCCACGAAATACTCGCGCCATCCGAGCATGCTGCTGACGGCGGCGCCCGCTTTCACCTGCGGATGATTCGACTTCACGACCTGTCCGACGGCACGGCCTTCCATGGGCTGGCCCACCTGGAAGGACGGCGCGTAGGATTTGCGGTCGCTCATGCGTCCGCGCATGTACGGATCGACGGACATCCAGAGATTGCGCACGAGCACCTGGCC
>Ga0209465_10000423_pt1 | contig 20059 bp, 16 predicted proteins | sample PanSoiPlot1MoBio_FD_188321 | JGI IMG/M metagenome (GOLD analysis project Ga0209465, IMG submission 188321) | Tropical forest soil microbial communities from Panama analyzed to predict greenhouse gas emissions - Panama Soil Plot 1 MoBio (SPAdes)... | ecosystem: Environmental > Terrestrial > Soil...
CAAACGAACAGCCCCTCAGCCCATTTCAAGAAGTGCATAAAAAGATTCAGGAAGCTCGCGACCGCGTCCGCAAAGAACAGGAAAAAGACGAGGCGCTTCGCAGGGAAAGATTAGAAAAAGAGGCTGAAAGCAATGGCTTCGACCGCGTCTGAAGAAGATTTGTCCCGCATTTGATCGCCGACGACTGCCCTACCAGGTTGCCGAGGAATCCTTTTACATCCGTCCGCTTAACGTCTGTCGGTACCTAATGCCCCAAAATGCGAAAAAAAACGGGGCAGGTGTGCCCAAAGTGCAAGCAAGATGCGAAAAGATAAGAATAGCCACCTAGCGTCAGGTTTCACTCCGGAGAGCACCGACCTCATCTGCCGCATCGACGCAAGTGGAAGCACAAAGTAGGTCAGGCGAAGAAGAAGAAGGCCAGCCCTATCGACAGGCCACGACACAGCGAAAGTAAATTTTCAAGCTGATCCGCTGCGGATTGCTTTGTGAAAAGGGTGATTCATCGGCCGACAGCCAGGAACTTCATATAAGCAGCGTCCAACTCATTTCCGATTTCCCGCAAGAAATCGGTCATCACGAGTTCCTTCGCGATGATGTGTTCACCTGCCTCGAACTCCGCCGCCGATGGCTTGTCCCGCAGTTCAGTCCTGATCAGAAAGGCATACATCTCAGCGCGTGAATCTAAATATCGGTCCATGTTCGCATTGAACATCTGTTGCAATCCGTAGAGCTGCGCGTATTCTCTGGCCTCCGTGTAAGGCATATGCGCAAGAGCGCCAGAGGACGCAGTTGTGTTCCATGCGGATTCGCCGAGACGAGTTACTATCCAGTTAAAATTCCCATGTTGTTGCGCTGGTCGCGAGTGTTGTAGGTCTGCCGCCATGCGAAGAACGCCTTCCAATTCGCGCTTTTCTCCTGGCAATGCCTTGAGTTCGAGCCTGAGATTCTTCTGGTTCTCTCGAATTTCCTGGGCCATGTTCTCTCTCGCCTCACGCACCAGGCTTCGATAGTGCAACCGTTCAACAGAAGCCTCCAGCCCGAGTGCAATGAGCAGCCCTATGGTGATTGCAAGCAAATGCACCATGAACTCTCTTATGGAGTGGATCGGTTTGTGAGGCGGATGGACTTCCAATGCGAACTCCTCGACGCCAATAAATAGCGGGATTTTACTCTACATTAGAATCACTTGCCTAAACAGCCGTGGGTGTCAGTTCGGGCCTGTGGCCCGCGAAACCGCATGAAAATCCGAATAGCGCGCGACTGACTGTGGACGTAAGTGCCTGGACGTGACGATCAACTGGGGCGCACGGATGTCGGATCACAATACCCTCTCCAGACACATCAAACCCGCTGCCCGCAAGTTGGGTATTGGATGGGTGAATTGCCAGGTATTGAGATGTTCGTATGCGACCTGGCTTTGTTGAAGCCGGCGCCGATCCGAAGGCCTTACAGGCACAAATGCGACACTCGCGAATCTCGACCACAATGGGTGTCTACTCGCAATTCGTTCCCGCTGCCCAGCGGCGTGCGGTTGCCCAGATGATTTACAAGCGGCCTTTGTCACAATCGCGTTCCATAACGTTGCGATTCAATTGATAGCTGCCGCTCTTGGCAACATCAGTTTGCGCCAGTCTCTCATCCACCATAACCATCCCTATAGGCCGAAGCCGAAAGAGGCACCCGATCTCCCCAGCGCTGCGAGATTCTCCACTCAACCGCGAAGCGCCGAACTCTGGCCAGAGGCGACTCGCGGTGTTTTTGGGTACGAGACGAATGAACTCTACCCTCTCAATCGTGGTTTCGATTTGGGAATTCGATGCCCTTTTTTTTTCCTCGTGGGAACGGAGCATCGCAACGGCACTAGACTGTCGCTAGAGCGAGCACCAAAATGCTACTTCCAAATGCATGAGGAGATACTATGTGTCGTCATCTTTTGTTTCTTCTGATCCTTACGGCTCTAACTTGTGTCGCTCAACCCGGAATGGGCAATGACTGCACCATTGCAAGTACGTGGTACGGAGGCAGCGTTGTTGCCTATCAAATGACCGTCACTCCTACAACTCCAGCGGGACACTACATCGTGATGGCCGAGCCCATGTATGTGAACCCGCAGGCCCCTCTCGCCGCCAAATACACTGGACAACTAATAAAGAAGGCTGACGTTTACGAAGGCAGTATCTTGTCGCTGAGCGGCGACAAATCGTTTATCAATTTACCCCCCCGGTACGAACCCCAAGATGCCCGATCTCGAAGTCGGGTGGCAGACCATGAAACTGGTGGACTGCAACACAATCCAGAACACCATTCCGTTCTTTGGCATTTATGTCGGCGCAGGCATCTGGCAGCCCGGAACTCCGTGGACGGGCGTCCAGTGGGCAGCGGACGGGAAAGTTCCTCTCCGCGATGCCCCGGATATAGACCTGATTCCGATCCTCACAGGTGACGTGAAGCCGATCTTGGAGACGTATCACCGGCTAACGACTACCATCAACCCCAATTTCCTGCATCACTGAGGCACCCGGAGCCCCTCCGTCGCAGATATTGCATGCCCACCCTCCGCACGCGCATTGGTCGAGGGTGGGCTTCTTGTTCCTTCTGACGCGAGTGCATGCTAGCCATGGGCGCCTTCCAACCACAGCGTGCTGCGGTGTTTATTGTGCGACCCCTCGTGGAACGCTTTGACCCCAAGCTTCAAGATGGGTGTCGTAACCGGCTTTACTCTCGCGATGATCACAGTTGCAGACACAACGGAATTCGAGTGCATAGGTCAGAAGAATGGCGGCAAACTTCCGCAGGAGGTACCGTCAGAAGCAGATTTGAGAGGCTGTAATGGACCGCGACCAAAATGCTCGTTGGGGTTTCGGAAAATCAAAATAGGACAGTTAAAGGAAGGTGTCGATATGTTCTACAGCGATTTTAGGAACAAGGCTATCGATATAGAATTCGCACTAGCGTATCTGCACGACCAGCTAGAAGCGGAATTGAAAGGACTGAGGCGTTCCGCGCGCCGTTAGTACAATTTAGCAGCCATTTGGCCCGCAATTTCACCTTCTGCGGGCCTTTTTGTTGGCCGCGTGTTAGGCTTCCGCACATGCAATGTGTTTCCGGGTACAGACACGAGCAAAATGAAATACCCGATTATCCACGCGCTTCAGAAATACTTATTCAACCCGCCAATCAAGCTCGCGTTGGCGCTGGGCTTGCCGCTGCCGGGATATGCGTTGCTTGAAACTACGGGGCGCAAGAGCGGAAAGCGCCGCCGCACGCCAGTAGGCGATGGACACATCGGAAATCAGTTCTGGCTAGTGGCAGAACATGGCATGAAGGCTGGATACGTGCGCAATATGGAAAGCGATCCCCGCGTGCGATTGAGATTGCGCGACAGGCTGAGGACTCGTTGGCACACGGGTACTGCTCATCTGCTTAGGGACGATGATCCACGTGGGCGCCAACGCTGGCTGGCGAGTCAGCTGCCGAGTAGCACGGCGAATGCAAGGGCAGTGCGGCTTTTTGGAACAGAACTCCTTACCGTTCGGATTGATTTGGATGGCTGATGCACAATCTCACCTTCTAGCCACGCGAGACAAGTCTTCTTCAGACGCGGTCGAAGCCCTTACTTTCAGCACCTTGGCTGCCGAAGGAGAAAAGAGTCCGAGTCGCATCCGCTGCTGACCACCCTCGCGGACTGGCATCTTTACGTCGGCCTCGCCATCTCGGCTGCCGCCCTCGGCGGAGTTCTCGCGCTCAACCAAGCCATCTACAAACGCAGATGGAACAAATATCCGACGGCTGCCGACTATGTCGCGGCGCATCCCAAATGTCTCAAAGACGGCAAGCCCGCTTGCTACCGATGTGGCGGAAAGCCTCTCCCGATTAGGGTTCGCGGCAAGGGCCGCGTGTTCCGTTGCTCGCATTGCGAAGACGAAGTCTTCCGCGAAGACGCGACCTGAACGTCACCATTCCCCGAGGTCTTGGGAGTGCGGTGTCCCGCACAACAAAAGAAACGCGCACCCATTTTGTAGAGCCAGCCACTGGCGTTGCTGCTGCGCCAGTAATATGAAGAAAGGAATACCCGATAGGATAATCGTCAATCCGACGGATAACCGCACCGATCGCACCAGCTATAGATTGATAGAGAGTGCAAGAGCCGAAAACCGAAGAGTAGTGGGGTCCAGGGGTATCCCCAAACGAGAAACGGGCGAGGCAGCTCGGGTTCAGTATGTCTATGTCGCGACCTCCCCAGAATATGAAAAGGGTAAGGGGCCGGTGTGCCCAGAGCGCAGTTCTGGTCATTCGCCCGGCGCATTCGCATCGGAACACATCGGGATGCCGGATGGATTTGCAGCTCAGGGCGATAACAATGTGCCATCACTCAGTTGCTGTGGGCTGGAGGGAGCAGTCGTTGGGGCCCCGGGCTGTCGGGACAAAGGTCGTTTTGCCGGGGGCAACATTGAAGGTACCGCCGCAACCGGTCTTGGGAAACTGGAATTGGTGGTCGCCGCGAGCGAGCTTCACATGGATGGTCTGCCCTTCGATTGGGTAGTTCTTGCCGTCGATGGTGAAGCGCGGGGCACTGAAGCCGCTGGGGGCCAAGATGGCAACATCCAGACCGCTGGGTCGGAAAGCGAAGTAAGCAATTATCGCCGCTGCAAGCAGTACCAGTATGCCCATCAGGACAGCTTTCTTGGCGCCACTGCCGGCGGACGCCAGGGAAGAAACGGGAGCCGGCGGGTGCTGGGCGGACGGCGCAACTTCGGCGGCCGGGCGAGGCGGTTCGGGCGCGACGGCAACAAGTGCGGGAGGCTGAAGCGCGAGGAGGCGTGTCAGCTCCTGCACGCCGCCAGCGTAATCGGTGCGGAAATCGATGTACTGGAGGCGAGCGAGGCGGAAAGGAACGTCGCAATCACGGTAGAGCACGGGAATGATGTGTTTCTGCTTGCTGAGGGCGAAGCCGACTTCATCGCTGACATTTTCCGACGTAGCCGAGGCAGGCGAGAGGATGACTAACACGCGGAGCGAGTTTTCAAGGGCGTGAGAAACGGCATCATCCCAGTGAGTACCTGGCTCGATGTCGAGCTGGTCCATCCAGATTTGCGCGCCTGATGCTTTGAGATCAGAGGCGAGTTTCTTAGCAAACGCCCCGTCTTCGCGGCTGTAGCTGAAAAAGGCGGTGTGACTTTCTGATCCCATGAGTCCCCGGTCTATCGTTGACGCTTGCGGCGCAGAAGCGCTTTCAGGCGACATTGTACGACACGGGACGCGGAGTTTTCTTAACACGCCGGCGGCACCGAATTGCTAAATGCCGTCTCTTTGCCACTCGCAATTTCCCTTTCCTGCCAAGTGCGCCCTTGTCAGCTGTCTCATTTTGGGGGTTCACTCCACCCGTGTCGGACGCTATCGCAGCGTGTCGAACGGCACCACGAGCCCGAAGGCATAGGTGGCTCAGACCAGCATGAACACTAAGTCTCCATGTCATTTGCACTTCTTCGCTGTTGGTCCATCCTCATGCGGTTCATAATTCGCAACGAGGAGGCCAGCGGTTCGATCCCGCTCAGGTCCACCAATCAACATGGCTATGGTGGCCGCGCCGAGTGCGTGGTGGCCGGGGGCTGATATCGGAGATACCCTAGGCCTACCCGCATTTGGTGATCTACCGCATCGGGAATAGTGATGGTCAGACATAGGCCGAAGATTGCGTGTGCGGCGCCGAGCGAGTACAGGTCGCCGTAGCGCAGAAAGAGCGCGCAGGAAGCGATTCCCCAGAAGAAAGCCGCCGCCGTGAGCAGCGGATTGGGCAGGTGTGCCATGGAAAACAGAATTGCAGCAGCCAAGACCGCAGCACGCGCGCTCGGGAGAAGTCGGCGCAAACGAAGCAGGACGAAGTCTTGCAGGATGAACTGCTGCACAAACGACCAGATGATGTAGCCGGTGGTGTTACCTGGATTCTGCCGATAGCGGAATGGTATTTGCAGTGTACCGATGTAGGCTGCGAGCACAGCGGCTCCTCCAGCCAAAACGACCGCAGCGGCAATGATCCGCCAGCCCTGTTGCAAGCGGGAGATGCGTAATCCGTAAACCGTGCTGCTGCCGGGAAGCGACGTTGCAATTATCCAGCAGGCAGCGGCGAACATGAACGCACGTTGTATCGCGCCGGGAGTCCAGATGGCGAGTAAGATGAGCGAATAGCCGACTACCAACTCCGTGAGAACACGAGCCGGTGAGCGCTTGTGACGCAAGCCGTCAATCTCGAGATTTTCTGGGCAAGGCATCGTGAGTGTGTACAGTGGCTTCGGCGGCGTTCATAATAAGTCTTTTCAGTTCATCTTTGAATCTCGCAGGTGCAATTTGCGATCGCTTCTAAGGGTTGTCGCAACCTGTTTCACGCAGAGCTGCGCACGTACTTCTTTCTGCGGAAGTGCTTTGTTGGTCAGTCTGCTTGCTCTTCCTTTGCACTGCCAAAATCAGCAGGCGGTTGATGCATCCAGCACCTTGGTGAGCGGCATGGTATTGAGCAGCGTCACGCGCGAGCCACTCGGCCGGGCCATGGTGTATTCGCTCAATGAGCAATACGCCACGTTCACCGACGACCACGGGCGATTCGAGTTGAATTTGACGGCCCCGGTCACAGCGGCTGGGGCGAAAGTGCAGATTGTTTTGGACGTGAGAAAACCGGGGTTTCGTTCCCGCGGCAGCAATCTTATCCATGCTGGGCAAGACGATGTCACGCTGTGGCTGGTGCCGGAAGGAATCATTAGCGGAAGGGTGAAGTTTCCAAGCGACGAGCCGGGAGACCACGTGGATGTGCAACTGTATCATCGCGAGATTCGTGATGGAGTGGCTCAATGGCTGCCGGCTTCTCGCGATCGCACGCGAGTGGACGGCGAGTTTCGCTTTGCGGACTTGGTGGCGGGCGAGTACAAGGTCTTCACGCTAGAGAACATGGAACAGGGACAACCGGAGAGCGGTAGCAACGAGCCGCCGTGGGGTTTTCCGCCGCGATTCTTTCCCGCGGCGCGGGACTTCGGCAGCGCCGAGACGATTCACCTGCGCGCGGGCGAAACGTTCCTGGCGAACATTACTCTGGAGCGCCAGAGATACTACGATGTCAGAGTTCCGGTGGTCGGCAATGAGGAGGGTATGCCTCCAGGAATGAGAGTTTCTGTGTACGCGCAAGGCCACCGAGGTCCAGGATTTGAGCTGGGATTCAATCGCGCCCAACAGATGATTACGGGCATGCTGCCGAATGGAACGTACACGATTGAGGCGACGGGCTATGGCCCGCATGCAGCAACCGGATCGACGAGTATCACTGTCGCAAACAGGGCGGCAGTGGGATTGCCGCTGGCGATTGCGACCAATCCGTCGATCGAGATCACCATAGGGAAGGATCTGTCGGGTGCTGATTCCACAGCCAAGCAGGTCGCGGCGACGTCGAGTAGAGTCCCCGCGCAAGTATCTTTGCTGTCTGCCGAGGACGTTGATGGCGGGAGGGGTCGGGCCTATTACTCGCAAGGCAATCCTTTGATGTTGAATGCGGTCGAGCCGGGGCGCTATTGGGTAGCGGTACGTGCGTTCGGAGGTTATGCTGCGACGGTGGCATCGGACGGAAAGGATCTGCTGCGGGAGCCGCTAGTGGTGCCATATGGAGCGAGTGTTCCTCCGATTGAAGTTACATTGCGCTACGACACGGGGGAATTGGAGGCAGTGATCGAGGGCGCGGAGGTGAGCAGCGCCGGTTCTCCAGGAAACGTGATGGGGAGCGTCCCGAGGTCCCCTGGCAACGTGGTGATGGGGATCGTTACGAATCCTTCTGTGATCGCGGGAGGCAGCGGCAGGACAGACTCAATGATGCAGGGAGGACTGTCAGTGTATTGCATACCGCTGGACGGAAGCCACCTTTTGCCCGATTCGGGTCAAATGAACGTAATGAATGGGCAAACACGATGGAGCCAGCTTCCCCCAGGTGAGTATCGAGTGCTGGCGTTTACTTCGCCAAAGGATTTGGAGTATCGCAATCCCGTGGCTTTGAAGGCCTACGACTCGCAAGGACAGGTGGTGACGGTACTGCCGGGCCAGAAGGCGCAGGTGACGGTGCGCGTAATCAGGGACGAATGACGTGCGACAACGACGCAATCCTTTCTTCTGGCTGAACAGACTGCTAAAGTGTCCATCTGGCGATGTTCTTGTATCAGGGCCCGACTTCAAGCCTGCCCTGAGCCTCGCGAAGGGTGCCGATCAGGGCTCAAACTCGAATCTCAGCCAGGACTTTAGTGCGCGTGGCCGCCGCAAAGCCGCACGCCTTCAGCAGCTTTTCCAGACGGCGATCGTAATCCTTATCCTTCCCACGACTCTGGTTGTGCCTGCACTCGCCCAGGGCGGCTATCACATTGCAGGGAAGGCGGTGAATTCAGCGTCGGGCGCGGTGTTGGCGCAAGTGCACGTGACCATCGCCAGCGCGCAGGATCGCAACCAGAAGGCGACGGTGGTGACCGGAGCCGACGGGGCGTTTGCGTTCACGGGATTGCCGGCGGGGAAGTTCTCCCTGTCGGCCGCACGCCACGGTTTCATCGAGTCTTCTTACAACCAGCACGAGCGCTATTCAACGGCGATCGTGACTGGCGGCGACGCCGACTCCGAGCACCTCGTATTTCGCCTGGCCCCGCAAGCGGTGCTAAGCGGGCGGGTAATCGATGAGGCAGGAGACCCTGTACGCAATGCCAATGTTTCGCTCTTCCAGCAAGACCAGAGCCGTGGCGTCACGCTGGTGCGACAGTTGAGTCAAACGAGGACCGACGATCGCGGCATGTACGAGTTCGACGAACTTGCGGCGGGGAACTATTTCGTCTCGGTCAATGCGCGGGCGTGGTATGCCTTGCGTCCACAGACCAGCCAAAATGGAGATGGGACTACCACCACGACGGAGGTGCCGGCTTCGTTCGACGTTACTTATCCGACCACCTTCTACGGCGACACTACCGATTCAAGCGATGCCACACCCATTCCTTTGCGGGGCGGCGAACGGCTGACTGCGGATATTCGCCTTTCCCCGGTGCAGGCCCTACGCATTCGCATCCGCTTGCCCGAGGATCAAGGTCGCGGGGGCGATATGCCGCAGTTTCTACGCAAGACATTCGACTCGATGGAGAACGTGACTGGGGAAATTATGCAGAGTGGACGCAGCACTCCCGACGGAGGAAATGAAAGTGCGATGCGGATGCTCGGGTCGAATTATGTCGAACTGTCGGGAATTCCCGCAGGAAAGTACACTGTGTTTGTTCCGAATGGCAGCGGAGGAGCACCGGAAGGTGCGCTGGCGGATGTCGATCTGACGGAGGATGGGCAGGAACTCACGCCATCGTCGGGCGAGCCGGTGGGCAGCCTGAAGTTCAAGGTGCAGATCGCCGGCGAACCGCGTCTTCCGTCGCAGGTGTCGCTGGCTTTGCAGCGAGGCGACAAGACGATTGCGGTCGTGTCGCGCGTAAATGACAACGGCGAGTCGAAGTTCGTGCATGTTCCGCCGGGAAAATACACTCTCTTGGCTGCCAGCCCCAACGCCGACTATGCGGTTACCCATATCGTCATGGGCGGCACGCCAAGCCGTGGTCACACGCTTGAGCTTCCCGCGGGGTCGTCGATTGAAGGCACGGTCACGCTTGTCACCGGAAGCGGGCGCGTGGAAGGTTTCGCCAAGCGGGCAGGGAAGGGAGTTGCGGGCGCCATGGTCATGCTGGTCCCCAAAGACATCGAAGCCAACAGCGAGTGGCTGCGCCGCGACCAGAGCGATCTCGACGGCAGCTTCAGTCTTATCAACGTCATTCCGGGAGACTATGTCGTCGTCGCTATCGACGACGGGTGGGACCTGAACTGGTCACAGCCCGGCATAATGGCCCACTACCTGGAGCAGGGTCAAAAGGTCTCCGTAAGCGCGGGAGTCATCCAACTGAAGGAAGCAGCTGCAGTTCAGCCCAAATAGCTCGCGTTACGGCGTAGCTTTCTTCTGCTCGGGCATTCGCCGCGATTGTCCTTTCACTTTCACCATCACCGCCGTCCCAAGATCACCCTGGGCGGTGCACAAATTTCCTTCTGGCACGAAGTAAAAGTCCGTCGCCTTGCCTTGGACTTTCGCCTTGATGCACCGGCACGTGGGCTCTGTCGAGTTTGTTGGACCCATGGGTCACGAGGTAGTGCTCGAGATTGACTGCGCGTAGGGCGGCTAGCGTGTTCGACTTCGTTTTCGCTCGAATCCACATGGCCGACAATGACGAGCGTTCCATTGGGAGGCTTGCAATTTCAGGGCAGGCTGGCCAAGCGTGTCCTTGCAAGCATTGTCCGCGCGCCAAGGCCGCTTGGGTCCTTTTCGAACGTGCACTCGCCCCAGTCGATCAGCTTGACGCAACCCGGGGGCAACGCCGGAACATAGACCGTCGAATCTGTGATGACAATCACCGAAGCGTGTTCAATGTATGCCGAATGCGCATCAATTAGGCGATTTCGGGGTGTTACGGTTTGTCCGTTACCCTAAAGGTCGCTCTCGCTGGCACTAACCCCCGCGACGGGGCTGAAAAATCAGGTTTGGTATGGGCGATGATGTAATTGGCGGCTAGTGACGATTCGGACCGTACGGTGCGTCCGCTTCTACAACTGAAACGGAGAGCGAATCTCCGTCGACCGCCTGAGCAAGACCTCGCCTTACCTTGTGCCATTCTTCATCAACGTCGGTCAGCAGTCGAGGGCTGTAGATGCCACGCTTAATGTAGTCGGCGCTGTGATCGAAACCCAACTCTTGTCCAATGATCTGATATAGGTCAACCCTGAGCGTCAATAGGCGATAATTCCAAGCGACGACAGCACCGTTGTCGTGCACGTCAAACGGAGTCGATGCCTGATCGAGCACGGCCTTCCACGCATTCCGAATCTTCTGGCTGTCCTTAAATACGAAGTCAATTGAATTTAGCGCCTGAAGATGCTCTGGCGAGTAGATGTTGTTTCGAGTGCGCATAAGCGTGTGATACAAGCCAGTGCGCAGCTTGTTCTTCTTCTTCTCTCGCAGAACGTGGAGAACGCGCTGTGCGAACAATGCAAGCACTGGGCCAGCAATAATCGCTGCCACGGTAATCCAGTCAAACCATCCACGATGAGAAGTGGGCATCGGTGAATTTCCCAAGCGAGAGTACCGCGACGATGCCCAGTCCACAATAGTAAAAAGGTGGAACGTTAGGGACAAAAAAAGCACCCGACCGAAGTCGAGTGCCTTTAGGCAGTGCAGACCTACTTCAGCTTAGCAAGTGTGTCCGGTAACCCCTGAAGGTCGAACTCAGTTGTGTCGCCGGGGTCAGATGCATCACAACCGAACTCAACCATCATCTTCTTGGGTTTCGATAATGCAGCAATGATGGACGACGATGTGCCGGGAACAATCAGGGCAGTGTGGTTGTCAGCAATACCCCAGACTTCTGTGCGAGGTTTTTCGTCGTCATACTTCACGCGAATCCAACGTTCAGCTCCTTGGATGGGAAGGTGACCTCGAATATGACAATCGTGCCTACGACACACGGGTCGATTGACGCCTTCGCACACCGATCCGACTTAGCTGACTCGGACGCGGGAGAAGGGCTCGCAGAAGTGATTGCTAGGGCTCGCAAACGCGCTGCTGAATGTAATCGCAGTTGAACCTAAATCTGTGCCCACAGCTACGGTAGCCAGACACAACATGCAGGGCGATTAGAGGTCAGTTTTGTAAGGTTTTCTTACGCATTCCGCCAGGTACTCAGGCAGATTCCCGCTTATACTGTATCGACCCCTAGGGTTGTGGGAAACGGGTAGGGGCAGCAAATTCTCTGGCGCGTTCTATCCGTAGAGCGAGGGTGCAGCAAGATTTTTGTTTCCGCAAAATAGAAGTTTCCAAAAATCCGTGTCAGTTAGCTCAGCGGGCAGGGGGTTCTATCGGCACGATTTAACGGCTGGGTTGATTTGGCGGACAGTGACATGGTGCTGGCGATTCCGCAACGTCACGGCCGCCCCGTAGATCAGCATCTCCACGCAGAACACTTGGGTCATGGCCATAAACGTAATGGCTAGGGCGGTCGAGCGGCCCACCCGACCGAGATTAGACAGCGTGAACCAGGCCAGGGCGTAGCCCGCAGCCAGCGCCAGAAATAGGATGCCCGAGACGACGGAAAGCTTGGTTAGGGGCGGAAGCTCCGCAGCGGTCGTCTCGGATGCTGGGGGCGTCCGGCTATACCAGGCCGCGCACCAGACGCACAAAGCCAGGGCGCCTAGGATGGTGCTGGCGTCTTGCAGGAGCCCTGCCAATGGCATGGGGTGCCAGAAAGGCAGGGTGAAGTGGGTTTTGAGCAGCGGCCAATACGCTGCGGTGCGTGTATACGGATGCGTGCATTGGTCCCAGGCGAGATGCGTCAGAGCGCCCAATGCGACCCAGAACACGATCCTCCCGAACTGCCGCCAGCGCCAGAACGACAGAGGCGCCGTCTTGTTCTGGAGCCTCCGTTGCCAGCCGCTGGGCAAGAGTTCAATGGCCGGCCCCTTCACCACCCACTCGAACAACCACAGCACCAGAAGAGCAAGGGGCAGCGTAAACAGCAGCACATCAGGGAAGTGGTGACCGCTCCGATCCTTGTCTGAAAGAAAAACGAAATATTGCAGGTCAGGCGCGAAAGTTCCGATCACCAGTGCAGGCCAGATTGGTTTGAACCGGCGAAACGGCAGCGAAGCGGCGGCGTGAGAAAGCGTGAAGGGCATGCGCAATCGGTAAAAAGCTATAGCGATATCTTAAACGACAGGCGAACTACCCAGCTAGAAACGGATTTGTTTCCCGCTCTTCTCCGATTGTGGTAAGCGGTCCGTTCCCGGGGATCCTGGAAGCCTTCCGCGCAGAATTGTGGAAACACGTCGAAGAGGCATATGGCGGAGAGGGAGGGATTTGAACCCCCGATACCCTTTCAGGTATGTCCGCTTTCGAGGCGGATCGTTTCAACCACTCACGCACCTCTCCGCAGCGGTTGTGCCCGGCCGAGGCTGCCGGTCCTTTTAGTTTAACAAAAGCCCGACTCTCTATCGCCGGTTACGAAAGAATGTCTGCAACAGGTCCATACACCTCGCTGCCAACACGCCGCCGGTCACTTCCACCTGGTGATTCAACTTGGGATGGTTCAGCACTTGCAGCATCGAGTGCACGGCGCCTGCCTTGGGGTCTTCGGCACCGTAGATCAGGCGGCGGACTCGCGCGTGGGTAATCGCTCCGGCACACATGGCGCAGGGCTCGACGGTCACGTAAAGGTCGCAATCCAGCAGGCGGTAGTTGCCGACAACATGTCCGGCCTCGCGAAGGGCCTGCATCTCTGCATGGGCTGTCGGATCGCGTTCGACAATAGGGCGGTTGCAGCCACGTCCCACAATGTGGCCGTCACGCACCACCACGGCGCCCACCGGAACTTCTCCGAGCGCGTGCGCCCGCTGCGCCTCGCGCAGGGCTTCCTCCATGAAGAGTTCGTCGGAGTGGGACATAAGAAAAGCAATTAGCAGCTAGCAATCAGCTGCAACTTGCAATTAGCTCTGGCCCTCATTGAGCGGTGCTACAGACGTACTTCGTCGCTCGCGACCGCTGCAATCCGCGCCCAAGCTGAAGCCGACTGCGGAAGCACCCAAAATCCCGTTTTATCAAGTAATCACGAATGACTAATTACGAATTACAGACAAGCTAGCTGCTAGTTGCTAGTTGCAGCATCACCTATGCCTCAGCATAATCCGCTCTATCCTGCTGGCTTTTCCCGTCGCCCCATCGCACTCGATCACTGCGGCGCAGAGGCGGACATCGTCCGACGCGGGCTCAAAGCGCGACGGCATGTTGGTCAGAAATTTCTGCAGGATGAGCTCCTTCTGCACCCCGATTACACCGTCAAATGGCCCGGTCATGCCGACATCGGTTTGCACTGCCGTCCCTCTCGGCAGCACTTGCTCGTCCGCCGTCGGGACATGCGTGTGCGTGCCCAACACTGCGGTCACACGGCCGTCGAGATGCCAGCCCAACGCGACCTTCTCCGACGTGGCTTCGGCATGCAGATCCACAACCACGACCTTTGCCGTGATTTGCTTCAGCAACTCATCGGCCACGCGAAACGGATCGTCATTGTTCGCCATGAACACCCTTCCTTGCACGTTGATGACTGCATAATCCACTCCGCTACGCGTGCGTCCCTGATACCACCCGTAGCCCGGAGTGCCAGCGGGATAGTTCGCCGGACGCAGGACCCGCCTTGCCAACGACGCCTCATTGCCGTTGGCTGAGTTCATGTAGTCAATGATCTCGCGCTTGTCCCAGACATGGTTGCCGGTGGTGATCACGTCGATACCGAGTTCGAACAGCTCTTCGGCAATTTGCGGTGTGATGCCGAAACCCCCGGCGGCATTCTCGCCGTTGGCGATGGTTAGCTCAACGCTGTACTGTTTCTGTAGCTCGGGCAAGCGTTCGTGAACGATGGTGCGCCCGGGCCGTCCGAAAATGTCGCCGATGAAAAGGATGCGCACCGCTGTGTAGACCCCTGGGACCCTGGCAAAAATTGGCCCAAATTTTGATGTTACCACGCAGATCAACGTCCTCGGGCAGTCGTATTGCCCCTAACCTAGCTTGCTCGGCGTTGTGCTTCACAGTTCGCAAGATACTTTTGGGGTCGCACCTCCGAAATCTGGGGAAACACGACTCCAACAGGCCTTTGCCATGCGCGAGGAAACATCGCCGGCGAGTTGGGCATCCTATGATGAACTTGAAATCCAAATGGATACGTTGCAGATCGCGAAAGAGCAGGTGATTTCCCTGGACCACGTAGCCGATGGAATACGCGGGTTGCGGCTGGCATTCGTCAACGTGTTCGCCGTAACCCATCTCGACAGTTCGTGGACACTGGTTGATGCGGCGCTACCGTTTACGGCCCGCCTGATTCGCCATTGGGCGGAGAAGCACTTCAACTGGCCTCCCAATGCAATTGTGCTCACACATGGGCATTTCGACCATGTAAGTGCAGCCGGTGAGTTGGCGCGCGAATGGGATGTGCCGATCTACGCGCATCCGATGGAATTTCCCTACCTCACGGGAATTAGTGAGTATCCGGCGCCGGATGTCGATGTGGGCGGGGGACTGATGTCGTTGGTGTCGCCGCTGTATCCGCGAGGGCCGGTGAACCTGAGTGACTGGCTTCGCGAGCTGCCCGCTGATGGTGGTGGGATCAGCGCGTTGGCGCAACTTCCAGGATGGCAGGTTCTGCATACCCCTGGGCATTCCCCGGGCCACGTGTCGTTCTATCGCCCTGAAGACCGCGCGCTGATCGTGGGAGATGCATTTTGCACGACGAAGCCGGAGTCGTTCTTCGAAGTGGCACTGGCGCAACAGCCGGAGTTGCATGGGCCACCAAGCTACTTCACCTCGAACTGGGAGCACGCGGGGAGGTCGGTACAGCGATTGGCCGAGCTGGAGCCGAGGATCGTGTTTCCAGGACACGGAAGACCGCTGGCTGGAGAGTTTGTCGCGCAAGCATTACATCGGCTGGCGGAAGAGTTTGGGCCGCTGGCGGCTGCGGCGAAGAAGGTGGCGTGAGAAAGCCTCGCTGAAAAACCTGTCTACCCACTGTCTTGCGTCAGGGTACGACTTCAAAGCCTGCGCTGAAGAGTCGAAGAGTGCCTCAACACGTTGAAATACGCCCGTGCTTAAACCCCCGAGGTAAACCCCAAGCATGCAAAACGGTTTTTCGGCTGTGCAGGCGTCCTGCACCCGCGAGAGACTGGGCGAGCTGAGTCTCGGTCCAGCAAAGCACCGGAAATCGCGGAGACATGGGGAAGTCTGCCTTGTGCACGCATCTTCGATGTGTGCCACAAATCAAGCTTTTTCGCTCAACTACCCGCTTCCCGAACAAAGCGAGAACCCTAACCGGTACGGTTATTGGACTTCTAATCGGACACTAATGGCTAATTGCTATTTGAGCTCCCGGACCCAAATATTGCGAAAACTGATGGGCTCGCTCTTGTCGCCGTGCGCCTGAAGCTTGATGGGCGCTCCGTCGAATGCTTTGTAGAACGGCTTGCCGATGTAGAGCGTTTCGCCTTTCAACTCGAAATGGTTTTGGATGAGGACGCTATTGAAGAAGGCGGTCACATAAGCGGGCGTTTTGAGTGAGCCATCAGAGTTGAAGGTGGGCGCGGTCCATACAACGTCATAGCTCTGCCATTCACCGGGCTTGCGATTCGCATTCACCAGCGGCGGCGATTGCTTATAGATTGCGCCAGCCTGTCCGTTCACGTAGGTCTTGTTGTTGTAGGAGTCGAGCACCTGCAATTCGTATCCGGCGTCTTTCGGGCCGGTGGAGGCGAGGAACAAGCCGCTATTTCCGCGCGCCTGGCCTGATCCGGCGATGTTTTCGGGAACCCGCCACTCGATGTGCAGTTGGTAGTTCTTAAACTTCCGCCTGGTCTCGATGTTGCCGGCGGACTTGTTGACAGTCATCACTCCGTCGGCAACGAGCCACTGTGCGGGTGAGTGGTCTTGCGCAGAAACCCATTCATCGAGATTCCTGCCGTCGAACAAGATGAGGGCGTCGGACGGAGGCGCGCCGCAGGTGGCGCCCGACGTGACGATCGGTGGCTCGGGCGACCAGACCTCGGTTTCCTCCGGCTTCGCTTTCGGCGATTCCGGCTTTGAAGATGACGGCGTAGTTTGCGCTTTCATGCTCTGAGTTGCGAGCCCTGCCAACACGGCGACGACTGCAAGTGCTCTCGGGAACGGGATCGGTAACATGCATTGACAATACACCGGGACCGGTGCCCGGCCCATCGAGCGCTTTGTTGACAAAGGCTTCTGTCGCCCATTTGGGCACCGATATGTTTGACAGCAGCAGTGGTATACGCCAGGGCCGGCGCGCCTGGTGGCGCATTGCCTGAAGTTGGCAAATGTGGTGCCCGCATGCCCCGTTCCAGCCGCTTTTTTCCTACTCCTCTCGCAGCAGCCTCGCCGGATTGACAGTCAACGCTCGCCTCGCTGGCAGGGAAGCAGAGATGATGCCAACGAGGGCCATCGTTGCCAGCACACCGAGCAAGACCACCGGATCCAGCGCACTCGCTTGGTACACGATCATGGCCAGCACGCGGGTAGCGGCGATGCCCAGCAGTAAACCGGCAGCCGATCCCACGATTAGCAACATCGCGGTTCGGCCGAGAGCACTGCGCATTATGTCCTGCGTCTGTGCTCCCAACGCTATCCGAATGCCCAACTCGCGCAACCGCTTGCTCACCGAGTACGAAGCCAGACCGAACATCCCGGTGATGGCCAACATCAGCGCCAGTACGCCGAATACTCCTAGTGCGATCGTGGCTGCACGCGCAGGAAACAACGCAATGGCAAGCGCATCAGCCCAACTGCGAATGCCGAAGACAGGAATGCTGGGGTCGAACTCGTTCACAGCCCTGCGAACGGCGGGGACCATCTCGGATGAGGCACGAGGCGAGCGAACCAGCAGCACGGTCGAACTGTTCTTCACCTGCAGAATGGGGAAGAAGATTACCGGGCTGGGCTCTTCCGCGAGGAAGACATACTTTCCATCCTCAACTACGCCGACCACTTGTATTCGATGGCTCATGCCGGTGTTGAAGTATCTCCCGATAGGCGAGTCCGTGCCGAACAAGCGTCGCGCGAAGGTTTCGTTGACCATCGCAACTTCCGGCGCATGCTGATCGTCGTTCCAGCTAAATTCGCGTCCTGCCAGCAGCCGCGTTCCCGCGGTACGGAAATATCCCGGCGAAACGCTGTAGTAATTGGCATTGAACATCACGTTCGTGGGGCGAAACTCGTGAACGTTTTCCGGGTAAACATCGGTCTCCGACTCATCGAGAGAAAGTGGCGTTGAATTTGAATAGGCCGCGGCCGCTACACCCGGTAAGCGGGAAACCCGCTCGAGCAACTGCCGCTGTGCCATAGGAAGGTTGTCGTCGGTGTAACGGGCCAGATGAAGATCGAACATGGCGAGCGTCACGTCCTGCTGATTGAATCCGATGGGCATGCGAAACGCGCGCACAAGTCCACGGAGCGAGACCAGCGAGGCGGTGACCAATAGACAGCACAAAGCAATCTGGACTCCAAGCAGAACATCGCGCATGGTCCACCGGCGCGAAAGGAAGGGCGAGGACCCTCCTCGCAGCGTCTGGTTGGGATCCGTGTTCCATACCTGGCGTGCGGGCAGCAATCCCAGCAACACTCCGGTCAAGGTAGCGACAAAAAGTGCGAACATGTAGACGGTTGTGTCCGGGTTGACCGCTATCTGAAGGGGGAACTCTGTCGGCGGACGCCACTGAGTCAGAAAGCGCAATGCGACGCGTGCCACAAACATCGCGGCGATTCCCCCAATCACTGCCACCAGCACGGACTCGGTCACCAACTGCCGAAAGATTCGCAGCCGGCTCGATCCCACAGCCATCCTGATCGCCAGCTCGCGTGCACGGTCTGCGGTGCGGGCAGCGAAGAGTCCACCGAGATTGGCCGATGCCGCCAGCAACACCAGCAGTGCCAGTAGCATGATCGCGAACGTAAAACCGCGCGCAGGCCTGCCCAGCGCATCGCCGAGAAAGCCCGGCTTCGTCAGCCGCAGCTTCAGGTTTTCATCGTTGTGCGGATACTCGCGCGCAAGCTCCTTCGCAATGCTGTTCAAATTTGCTTCGGCCTGGCTTTTCGTGGCCCCCGGCTTGAGCCGCGCAATCACCCACGCATTGCTGTCACTGCGGTTATGAATCCAATCGAAGCCCTCGATCAGGACTTCGTTAGAGACAGGCACCCAGACGTCCGGCAGAATCAGGCGTTCCGTTCCACGAAATTCTTCGGGAGCCACTCCCACCAGTGTGTATGGGTACTTGTTCAGATAGATTATGGTTCCGACGAGATTGGGGTTCGCCCCGAACTGCTCTTTCCAGCAGCGGTAGCTCAGCACCACATATTGCTTGCCGCCGGGATCAATGTCATCTTCCGCATGAAAGAAGTGACCTAAAGCCGGCTTCACGGCCAACACGTCGAAGTAGTTTCCGCTGACTTCAAACCCCCACACCGGCTGTGCCTTTTCGGTTTGTCCCAGGCCGATGCGTGCCGGACGGTACATCGCCACACCGGAGAAAACCGTGTTCCGATCGCGCACGTCCTTGTACTGAGGATACGAAAGCGTGATCCAGAGGTCCTCGCGATGCTGCACCATGTAGAGCTGTTGCGGCTCGCTGATCCTCGGCAACGGGCGTAGAAAGAATGCATCGATTATGCCAAAGACGATCACATTCGCTGCCACTCCCAAAGTCAGAGTGATGAGCGCGAGGATCGCGAACGAGGGTGAACGGCGCAACTGCCGGAGCGCGTAACGGATGTCCTCTGCTAGACGACGCATCGGCCACCTCTCTGCATGGAGATTCCTACGTTGAGGCCCGCAACTAGGATGCCAAAATTGTGACTTGTACAGATAAGAGGCGCAACCGCTTAGGATAATTTGATTCGATCTGGAGGCCCCACATCGTGTTCGCTCTCGTTCTAACCGTCCGAGAATGGACGAGGAAAACACCCAAGGCAAGGGCAAGCAGAACAATTGTGCTGCACCATTCGAAGTAATCCAATGTCCGCGTCTGACCCTTTTCCAAAGCCGTCTTCAAAGCCACCCTCGCCCCCGCAGCCGGGAACGACGAGCCATGTTGATTTGATCTTGCCGTTCTCGACCGTTTCTTGACCTTGAAGCACGAAGGTTCCCTGACGTCCGCTGAGTCCCGCGGAATCGCTGCGAGCTGACGAAGCTTAGCAGAGTGACCGTCGCACAGGACCTGTAAAGCCCGAACCGGACTTTCGCTACTCTCCAGTGAACGTTTCCCTTAAGTGGATCTCTATTAATACCGCGCCCGAAGCTTGGTCGTAGGTCTTGGCTTCAGAACTGTCAACGTTAACCTTTGCCGCAGCATGTGCGCGCGTGCGCGGCCTGTCCCCTTGCTCCTCTGACTGCGGACGCGCCGCGACTAGTAGTGGTGAAAGATAAGATGA
>Ga0209465_10000424_pt1 | contig 20003 bp, 27 predicted proteins | sample PanSoiPlot1MoBio_FD_188321 | JGI IMG/M metagenome (GOLD analysis project Ga0209465, IMG submission 188321) | Tropical forest soil microbial communities from Panama analyzed to predict greenhouse gas emissions - Panama Soil Plot 1 MoBio (SPAdes)... | ecosystem: Environmental > Terrestrial > Soil...
AGACGCTGATCGCTCGCGACATTGCCAAGCTTCGCGTGAAGCTCGTTGAAAAAGATGCCAATACCGAAATCTGGTCGGAGACCAGCAATCCGGCCTATTCGCCGGTCTTGCGTCGACCGAATGAATATCAGACGCGCAATCAATTCTATGAAAATTGGATGCTTTCTAAACTGAGCCGCGGCAATACCTATGTGCTCAAAGTGCGCGATGCGCGCAACGTCGTCACCGATCTGCATGTGCTCGATCCGATGCGCGTGCAACCGCTCGTCTCCGAAGATGGCAGCATTTTCTACCGATTAATGACCGATTACCTCGCCGGCATCAGCGAAATCACCGTTCCGGCGCGCGAGATCATCCACGATCGTTGTAATTGCCTGTTTCATCCGCTTGTCGGCGTGCCGCCCATCTTCGCCAGCGGGCTCGCGTCCATGCTCGGCATCAATGCGCAAAAGGCGAGCAATCTTCTATTCCAGAACAGCTCGACGCCTGGCGGCATCCTCACCGCACCCGGCGAGATCAGTCAGGTCGAGGAACAACGCATTAAAGAGGAGTGGGAGCAACGATTTTCGCGCGTGAATCTTGGCCGCGTCGCGGTCTTGAGCGGCGGCATGACCTACCAAAAATTGCCGATGACCAACGTCGAAGTGCAATTACTTGAGAATCTGAAATGGTCGGCACAAGTCGTTTGCAGCGTCTATCACGTGCCAGGCTACAAGGTTAGCGTCGAACCATTGCCGTCGCATATCAATATTCAATCGCTCAACTGCGAATATTATGCGCAGGCTTTGCAATCGCACATCGAGGAAATTGAGGAGCTGCTCGACTACGCGCTCGGCATTGGCGATGTCAGCGGGCTCGGTACGCAATTTGATACCGACAATCTGCTGCGCATGGATACTGCAACCTTAGTTACGACGATCAAGGACGCGGTCGGCGCCGGCGTGATGGCGCCGAATGAAGGGCGGCAGAAATTTGACCTGAAACCGGTCACCGGTGGTCAATCGCCCTACTTGCAGCAGCAGAATTACAGCCTTGAAGCGCTGGCCAAGCGCGATGCGCAAGCCGATCCATTCGCGCCAGCAACACCGCCGAAACCGCCAGCGCCGGCAGCAGATGCAACGCCAGCGAATCAGCCAAAACCGCCGGTCCCGCAAAAGGATCTGGCACAAAAATTCACCGAAGCATTGAGAGCTGCATAATGAGCGAGGATGAAATTGCTGCCCTGGCTAAGGGCATGGCGCCATTCGTGCGCGAATGCGTCGATCAGGCCATTTGCAAAACGATAATCGTATCGCCTGAACTCGCCACGCAAATCGCAAGCGCTGCACGTTTGCTCCACGAGCTGCCGCCAATCGAGGAGAGTCGGAGCGCGCCCCGCGTCGCGCGCATCGAGCGCGACGAAGCTGGCAACTTCATTCCCATCTACGATGAGTCTGCGAAGTGATCGAGCTGTCGCCCTCCGCGGCGGACGCCATGCTTGATATTTTGGCCAGCCTAATGGATGGCGGGAATATCGAATTGATGGCGGATAATGGGCGGTTGCTTGCCGTGCTGCAATTGGCGAGTCCGTGTGCGGTGGCTGCGATCGATGGTGAACTGGAGTTCAATGATATCGTCGAGGAAGATGCCGCGCTCGCGCAAGGCAATGTCACGTCCGCGCGCATCGTCGGACCGACCGGTGATGAAGTATTGTCTTGCGATGTCGGCGATGAAAGCAGCGATGCAGTGATCAAGCTCAATACGACAAAAATCTACCGCGGCAGTCCGGTGCGTCTCACCTCATTCCGCTTGGTGATGCCGTAATGACGCAGCTGCTGATCAATATCGGCAGTGCGCCGAATGACGGCACCGGCGATCAATTGCGAACGTCGTTCGACAAGTGCAATCTTAATTTCACTGAACTTTATAGTCGAAGCGCCAGCGTCAGCGGCTTTGCCGAATATAAATTCGATACCACGACAACACCGCCGCCTGCATCGGGATACATTCGCGCGAACAATGCCAGCGTGGCCGCGGTCACGGTTCTATATTTCAACAATGTCACCAACAATGGCAGCGATATCAAACGCGTTCTAACCGAAATGCCGGTCGGGACGGTGATGATCATTCAAGATCAAGATAACAACGTCAATTTCGGAAAATTTACTGTCACTGCAACGCCGATCGATCAAACGAGCTACGTGCAATTTCCCGTTAGCTGCTCGGATTCCGGCGGCACCTTATTCAACAATGCGCGTGTGCTGGTCGCCGTCATGGGCGGCGGCGGTGGTGGCGGTGGCGCGCCAACGAGCGCCGAATATCTCACCAAAAGCGCAGATGCAACGCTCACCGCCGAGCGTGTCATTACCGATGCTACAGCGATTACTTGGGATTGGACTACAGCAGGCCAGGTCAAGGCAATTCGCGCTGCGCTGACTGGCGACGTGACCGCTGCGGCCGATGGCGTGGCCACGACGATCGCCAACGGTGCAGTGACCAATGCCAAGCATGCGAACAGCCCGGCGAGCACAATCAAGGGCAACAATACTGTCAGCGCCGCGGCACCGATCGATCTCACGGGCACGCAAACAACTGCGATGCTCGACGTTTTCACGAGCGCGCTTAAAGGTCTCGCGCCACCTTCCGGCGGTGGTACAGCGAATTTTCTCCGAGCTGATGCGACCTGGGCGGCACCTGCAGGCGGTGGCGGCGGGACGACACAAGTTAAGGTACAGACCTTCACCGCGAGCGGTAGTTATGTTCCGAGCGCGAATCTGATTTCGGCGGTGGTGGAATGCGTTGGTGGTGGCGGTGGTGGCGGCGGTATCGCATCTTCATCCAACCAAGGACAAGGCGGCGGCGGGGGAGCTGGTGGATACTCACGAAAATATTTAACAGCGGCACAGATTGGTGCTTCTCAAACAATCACCATCGGATCATTTGGTGCTGGTGGTGCGGCCGGTAATAATAATGGTGTAGCAGGTCTTGATACCAGTTTTGGTACGCTTTGTATCGGTAAAGGCGGCAGCGGCGGCGGGGGTCAATCGGCAAATAGTGCCGGCAATGGTGGTGCTGGTGGCATAGCTGGAACTGGCGATATAACCGGCACCGGAGAACCGGGATTTGGTGGTACGGCAGGTGGCAGCATTGCGACTGCTGTTGCTTCGCCAGCGGGTGGTTCTTCTGCTTATGGAGGCGGGGGTGCAGCCTTTGGCGGAAATATAAGTGGTCCAGGTAATGCAGCTACTGGTTATGGTTCTGGTGGAGGTGGTGGAAATTGTTTTGCTGGAGGAGCAGCACAAGCAGGCGGCAACGGCTCCGCTGGTATCTGCATCGTCACCGAGTACATCGGCATCGTTCCGTCAGGCGGCGGCAATGTGCCGACGTATCAGACATTCACGAGTGGCAGCGGGACGTATACCACGCCGATTGGTGTTCGGCAGATCGAGGTGACGCTGATCGGCGGCGGTGCGGGCGGCGGTGGCGGCGGTGGCGGCGGGGTCGGGACGGCTGGTGGTAACACGACGTTTGGTGCGAGTTGGGCTGCCAACGGCGGCAGCGTCAATCTAGCATATTATCAATCTGGTCCAGGCGGAACTGTAACTGCGGGTGCTGGCACCATAGAAAGCGTCATCGGCGCGCGTGGGCAAGATGGCATTGGTGCTGGCGCTACCGAAAGTGCGGGTGGTCAAGGCGGAGCAACGCCTTACGGCGGAGCTGGCGGCGGTGGCAACGGTCGCGCCGGTGCTATTGCTTCAGCCAATACCGGATCAGGTGGTGGCGGCGGCGGAAGTGGAACCAGTGCGAGCGGTGCGGGCGGCGCGGCCGGCGGTTATTTGAGAGTCATCATCAATACGCCCGCCGCAACTTATGCCTATGCCATTGGTGCGGCCGGTTCTGGCGGTTCGGTTGGTAGTGGTGGATCACCCGGTGCTGGCGGCAACGGCGCCGCGGGTATCATCATCGTTCGGGAAATCTACTGAGACAAGGGAGATAAACATGGCACTGACTTATGCAGAAAGTGCAGCGTTAATGAAAGATGAGCCATTCATTGCACGCGTCAAAGTCGCTTGTCTTCATTATGCCAATTATATTTTCAACGAGGCATCATCGACACCGGCGCATAACACGCGAATCCGCTGGGCTCAACAAGCAACGTCCAATCCCGATTTCGCCGGCCAAACAACGACGCCGCCGGTCGTAATGGATAACCAAGTCCAACAAGATGGTGCCGCCATCACCGATGCAGCATTGCAAACGACAGTCGAAACCGTGGTGAATAACTTAATGTAAAGAAATGGCAATTTTTAACGTTGATCTTTATGAGCCGATCGATGCAGTCGTTACTGCCGATACAACAGCATATCGCGCTGATAACGCGACATGGCCGACTGCGGACGGCGGCATTCTTGTCGGCGCGACCGATAGTAATAATGCCGTCATCAATGCCAATTTCATCACGGCAGACATTTATGAACCGGTCGCAACGGCCATCACAGCCGACACCGCGGCTTATTCGGCCGACAATACGGTCTGGCCGACTGCGGATGGCGGCATTCTTGAAGGCGCCAGAGATTTCGCCGATGCCGAAGTTATTTCTATCGCATTGCCGGTTGCGGGCGGCATTTATCGTCCGCGCAAACCGATCGCGGTGGTCGGCTATGGCTATGGCGTTCTGCCCGAACTCGAAGGCGAGGCAATCGGCAATGTCGGTATCGCCGGCCGTGGGCGCGCAAATTTTGGCAGGTCCGGTGCCGCGGCCGGAGCAGTCGGCGTCCAAGCTGCTGCAGTCGGTATTTTCAAAGGCTTGTCGATCGCAGGCAAGGGCACTGCCGGCGCCGCCGGCGAAGCTTCGGGGATGATCGATATAAAATTAAATGGCAGTGCGATCGGTCGACACGACGATGATGAGGCTGCTGTGATGACATTCTTACTTGCAGCATAGGGCAAGGGATATGAGTGAAAATCCGATAATCCCAATCCCACAATATACATTCAATGAGGCAATCAGCGTCTGTCTTGCATTATGCCAACGTGCTCTCGCCGAAGTCCGTGCGCTTGCTCGAATCCCTGGGCCACGGGGCGAGCGCGGACCACCAGGCGAAACCGGCATTAAAGGCGAGCGTGGCCCAAAGGGCGAACCTGGCCGCAATGCCAGCGATTTGACGTTTCTGCAGGAATATGTGCTTGAACAAGTCGAACGGACGCTCAAAACCGGAAAGATAATGACGCCGGATGGCGGCCGGACATTGCGTTGGATCTTGGGCGATACCGTGCACGAAATCAAAACGGCCGTCGTGCTCGATGCCGGTCGATGGCAAGAGAGCGCAACTTATCTTGCCGGCGATGGCGTCAGTTATGGTGGAAACTTTTTTATTGCTCAGACTATGACCACCGCTAGGCCAGGCAAATCCGAGGAATGGCGACTTGCTGTTAGATGTGGAAAGGATGGCCGCGATATTCGTTCGGATGAAAAACGCGCGCCCGAAATCGTTAGGTTCAAATAATGCATTCGACCCTTCAAATTCAAAGCGAAGATCCGGCGAGCGCTGGGCCTGATCTCATCAGCCTCGCCGATCTCAAGCTCGCGCTTGGCATTACGGACACGAGCGAGGATGCCGAGCTGCAGGCGGCGATCACCTTTCAATCACAGATCATTGCAGAATATTGCGACCGTCGTTTTGGATTGGCGCAAGCGCAAGAGATTTTCACGCTCGATCCTGGTGAGAGCGTGCGCAGGCGTGAAGCTTTGGTTTTATCGCTCTATCCGGTCGTCAGCATCACCAGCGTTGTGATTTCAAGCACGACAATCACAGACTACACCTTTGATCCGGCGAGCGGCCGGCTATGGTTGCCTGCCAATCAATACGTCTATGGCGCATGGCAGTTCTACGGCTTTGGCCCCAATCCGATCACCGTGACCTATTCCGGCGGCTACGATCTGCCAGAACAAGCACCAGCGCGATTGCAACGCGCCATCATCGAGACCATCAATCAAAATCGGCAATCTGGTAATCGCGATCCAACCATCCGCGAAGTGCAATATGGTGACGCTCGAGTCACTTACGTGTCGCAATCATTTGCGGCAGGCTCGACCGGACAACATCTTACGGCATCCGTGACCGATCTCATTCAACCTTATCGGCGCTTCTATGTCGCATGACTTTGGCACGCTGCTCTTTGATCCTGCGCACGCCATACTTGGAGTACCGGCAACGCTGACCGTTGGGACAAATCCCGCGGTTCAAATTACTGTCATCGATCACACGCGGCCGACATCGCAGACAACGAGTTCTTTGGAAGTGCGCGGCGTTGCACCAGGTGCCTTTGCTCGCATTCCGGAACTGACGGCAAAAGGAATCGAACGCAGTAATTATGATGGTGCTTCATTGAGTTTTAATGGCCGCAATTGGACTGTCTATTCCCATGAAATCCGCGGTAGTCCAAACGGCGAAGACCAAGGCGATGTAAGATTTTTGCTCAAGGCCGCGCCATGACCGACGTTCGCGAAGACATTCTTGCACGCTTGCTTGTGATAGTCGGTAGCATTCCAAATATGCGCTCGGCACAGCGCAACAGCGTCGATTTTCCGGAAGATTTGCTACCAGCGGCGATCATCTATGATGGTGATGAAGAATCTAGAGACGGAACGGATTTATCGATGCATCCGTCTAATCGGCCTTCGATGGTGCATATGACGCCCGAGATCATCATTGCAGAACAGGCCAATGAAGTTGGTTCCGATCTCACTACATTGCGACGCGAATTGGTCAAAAGCATTCTGACCGATACGCAATTGAACGAGCAAATCGTGAAGACGGGCCGCTTCGGAAATGGCGCAATCCGCTATCTTGGATGTCAAACCGATGTCGGTTGGATGCGTTCAATGTACGGGGCGCTGAGAGCGCAATTCCTGTTCAAATATGCGCTGCAGCCCGATCAACTCTAGAAAGGAGAGACTGCCATGACCGTTACAATGCCGAACGTTAACAATTATCACATCGGCAAAGGGATTGTTTCGTTCAAGGAAACGGGGCAACCGAGCTATCTCGACCTTGGCAATTCACCGTCGTTTCTTTACACGCCAACGGTCGCCAAAAAAGAACATTTCTCATCGCGCCAGGGCGTCAAGACCAAAGATTTCACGGCAATCACAGAGATCGGCGCAACAATCAAATTCATCTTGGATGAAATCACAGGTCAAAATCTGTCATATTTTGCGCTCGCTACTGTAACGGCTGGAACTGGTTTCGTTACGCTTACCGGTCTAACGAAGACCGTTTTCACTGGCGATATCAAAGTCACTGGCAGCAATGCGATCGGTCAGCAAGTGGACTTCACTGCTACCGTCTCATTCGTCCCATCTGGTGATTTCAAATTCATTACCGATTCTGATGATTTCTCGACGATCGAGATCGAGGCCGAAGTGCAGGCAAATGCTACCGATGGTTCGTTTGGAAAATGGACGATCAGAGAACAGGGCACACCGCCTGGGCCTGCGACTATCACAAGCGTGACGCCGAGTACCGGTGTGGCAGCCGGCGGCACAGCGGTTACCATTGCAGGAACGAATTTTACAGGTGCAACAAGCGCTACCTTTGGTGGCACGGCAGCAACCTCATTTTCGGTTGTCAATTCGACCACAATCACTTGCACGACACCAGTCCATGCGGTTGGCGCCGTTTCCGTTGTCGTCGTACAACCGACTGGCAATGGTACACTCGCTTCGGGATTCACTTACACCTAAACCGTGGAGAAACAATATGGCAGATCTTCTCGATATCGCGCCCTCGACTTCGGTCGAAGTCGTCAAAGTCGATGGCGGTACGCGCCTGCTCGTCCATGGATTGAACGCCGATGCCCTCGCGTCAATCGTGTCACGCTTTCCAAAGCTTGCATCATTATTGGGTGGCGGTAACGATAAACTCGGATGGCATTTGATCGAGCATTTCGGAGCTGCGATCGCGCCAATCATTGCTGCTGGCTGTGGCTATCTTGGCGATGCAGAACGGGAACAACGCGCTGGTAATCTTTTGGTTGAAGATCAATTGAAACTCGTTACAGCCATCATCGGCCTAACATTCCCAAACGGTTTTGGCTCCTTCATCGAGCAATTGAGCGCACTCATGAGCCGCGGCGCAGACGAAGGAGTAAAGAAAATATACAAAGTCCGCTTGCGGAAATCGGCCTTGCCGTTACAGCCCTCATCCGGCGAGGATTTCCACCAGATTATGCCATGATGCTGACGCCGCGGCAGATTGCAGCTTATCTACAATTCAGTGATGAACTCGATCGCATGCAATGGCCGGACGAATAATCAACTTCAAAAATCCGCGGGCTTGGGCCGAAATCATCGAAGGCAAGCGCGAGGCAATCGCGCTCGCATATGCTGCAGCATTGCGGCAGACCGCCAATAACATCGTTCGAGAAGGACGTTTCAACATCCAAATATCCGGTCGATTTGGTACGAATTGGGTACAAGGATTGCGAGACAGATTTGAGGGTTTGCAGGGCGGCAAGACATTGCCCAATGCCAAAGCAATCATTTTTCATCGCTATGCGATCGCTACTGTCTTCGAGCATGGCGCGACGATTAAAGGCAAGCCATTGCTCTGGATACCCACGATACGTGGGCTACCGCCGCCAAGCAGATCGGGAAAAAAATTGGTCTATGCCAACGTTCGCGGGCAGCCCGTTCTATTCGATGCTGCCGATCGCTCGCGCAATCGCAAGCCGCTCTACATCGGCGTTCCAACCGCTCGCATCCGGAAGAAATGGCACATCTTTGAAATCGCCAAGAAAAACGTAGCAAAATTGCAAGCGCTGTTTAACGGATATCTCAAGGATTAATGCATGGCCGATAAGCTACAGATCGAAATCGGTCTTACTGGTGCCGAAGAGGTCAACCAGAGATTCAAAAGGATTGAACAAACGGCTGCCAGTGCTACCCAAGCAGTCGTTGGTCTCACCGAAGCATTAGGCGCTGTCGCTGGCGCTGCGACGCTTGCTGCGGTCGGAGCGATGGTTAGGTTTGCAAGCGCAGCAAGCCAACTCGAAAAATCGCTATCGAGCTTACAAGCCGTCACTGGTCAAACATTCCAAAATCTATCGGCGATGCAGCAAGTGTTTGCCGCTGGCGGCACTTCGGCCAAAGAATTCGGGTCTTCGATGGCGAAGTTGTCTAGCTCGATCGATGATGTTGCACAGAAAATCAAGGCGCAGAATGCCTTGGAAATGCTCGGCGACAAACAAGGAAAGGCGTTGATCGCGTGGGCCAACGATATCGATGCAGTCTCGCAACATTACGCGCATTTGGGCGAGGCTGTGCTCGGCGTCGGAAATCGAATAACGAATGGTCTCACAACGCTCGATACACAAACCAAGGCGGTGCTCAACTCCCTGGCCAAGGTGAGTGATTCGAACGAGCGGTGGCTACAACTCGCCGACATATTGAAAAGTATGTCTGCTGCGGATGCCGCTAAGATCGGCGAGAAATTGGGATTGACGCCAGAACAAATTGCTACCCTGCGGCAAGGAAGCCAAATCCTTCGAGGATTGCAAGAAGAAGCGAAATTGCTCGGCTTGACGTTGACGACGAGCAATCAAGAGGCATTACAGCAAATGGCGCAGGCGTGGAATCAATTTACCGCGCTAACAACGGCAGCGATGAATAAAATTGGAGCAGCAGCTGCACCGGCATTCACAGCTATTGTTGCCGCCGCCAATACCGCGACAATTCAAATCGCGCAAGATTTCGAAAAAATGCCACTTGAAGAAGCAATCCGCAATTTACCTAGTCGATTAGGACCAGCATTTACCCAAGCGTTCGCAACCCTATCGCCGATCATAATTCAAGGAGGGCAGGCACTCGGCGAAGCATTGATAAATGCATTTGCCAATGCCTTGACCGGAGCCGGTGAGACAATCATCGGTAATCTTGGCAATGAAATAATGCAAAATCTGCAAATTCTTGAGCAAAATGTCGAAATTCTTCTGGCTAAAATTTCGAGCGGTATCGCATCCATGAGATCGACTGCAGCTCAAGCAACCGGAGTTCCTTTCCCTCCCGCGATGGAAGGCATGGCCGCAGGCGGCATGATCGGGGGAACTGGTACCGGCACATCAGATAGCAATCTTGCTTGGGTTTCGCGCGGCGAGCACATCATGCCGGCGCGCGCGGTGGCGCAGCCCGGCGTGCTGGCATTCCTCGAGGCGCTGCGCCGTAGCGGCGGCGACTTAGGTCGCGTGTTCAATGGCATGGGACGGTTCGCCCTCGGCGGGCCAATCCGTGGATTTGCTGATGGCGGATTGGTCGGAAGCAATGTGACAATCAATTTTCCCGGCGTGCCGCCGATCGCCGGATTGCGTGCCTCTGCCGCGGTGATCGATCAATTGCGCAATGCGGCAGCGTTGGCGCAAGTCCGATCCGGCGGTCGCAAGCCTAGTCGGTATTCCTAATGCCTCTGACGCATTCGCCGCCTTATACATTGTTGGCGATCGATGCGATCGATTTCTCCGATTATGCCGTGCGCGGCATCACCATGACGCTCACGCCGATCGATCAGGCAAAGAATCTCGCACGTGATTGCCGCGGCGTTTTGGTAGACATTTCTGTCGCCCAATTTCAAATGTACAAAGTATCGATCACCTGCACGGATCACGAGGCGCCCGTTCTCGATACCGTCTGGCCTGGCATGAATGTCACCATCACCTGCATTCCCGGCATTGGTGTCGGTAATCCTTTGGTCATTCTTGCCAAGGTGACACATTGGGATACGTCGCGCGATGAATGGGCATCGGAAGTCGCATGGCATCTTGAAGCTGAACAGAGATCATTTTGATAGATGGCAGCCGGTTATCCATATTTCGCCTGGATCGATCCGTCAGAAACAACGTTCAATTCTGGGCATTTGCGATGGGATGAAAGCATTTTTTCGTTCAAGCTATCGCAACAGGAGGGCGATCCCGCGAGCCTCACTATTGCCGTTCGCAGACCACGCAATGCGACCGGCGATCCGATCGGTCTGCTCGGCCCAGGCCGCAAAATCTGGTGCTGGTTCGCGCTCGATTGCGGTCCTGCTCTGATCCGATTTCGCGGCCGCTTGATCGGCGTGCCGACGAGTTTATTTCAGGATCTGGTTACGCTGGAATTCGTCGCAAAGCCAATCGATACGGTAACTCAAAAAAATTCGCTTGCCGATTCGCTGCGCGTGCTACCGTACTATGATGAGGCAGTGATCGATCCATTGCGGCGCGACGATCCCGATGTCGTGCTCGAAGGTTATACAAAAATCTGGCATTATGATCGCGAGACGCATCTCATCACCGTTTCGGATGAAATTACGGGTGAAGATGGCACTGTTGTTTTCGATGATACGACCGATACCGGCAAGGTATTCTATGATGGGCTTGGCCTGCAGCTCACCAGCGGTCCGCTAGCGCGCGTTGATGTAAATGCCGAATTTACTTGGACGCAACAAGCACGCGGCATAGTCGATTTGACGCAAGCGATTGTTGGTGGTTGGCCGGGTTCCCACAATGGCATCATCACTTCTTATGCATTGTGGGCATCGGATTGGCCGAAATCCGGCGCGGGACTTGGCGATGGATGGACAGTCGAGTCAGCGAGCGCCAGCGATTTGATCGATTACACGGTTAAGAATTTCACCTCCACCAATACTCTGACGATCCAGATGCCACTGCTGATCGGAATGGGCGGGGATATGGTCGGCGGTACGACGAGCACTCAAACGACGACGGAAAACATTGCTTATGTGGGAGCGAATCCTAGCACTGGCCTAAGCGGTGCGGTAATTCTCAGCGATGAAATCCGAATCCAATATTCTGAAGGTGATTCCGATATTGGTGATCCTGCTGATCCGCTCGCACCGAAAGAGACATATGCGTCTTCTTTTAGTCGTAACATTCAAGCTACCCGTGGTTTCTATTGTGTGCAAGAAATCAAGCCGACACTCGTGGCTGCCTATTCTGCGAACCGACAATGCACGGAACGTGTGTCGTTTTCATTATTCGCTAATGTGCAACCGATTTCGACTGATCCTGCCGATGGTGAAGCATTGTTGATCAATGATATCCGGTCGGTGAATTTGACCGAAGGCACATCGCCGCCAATGGGCAATTCTGGCGGGCGCTCTTATATTGCTACGTCTCGTGGGAATCAAAGTCTTCAACACTTGATCGCGTATGCACGCGCACATTTGATGAAGCGCGCTCGCGTTGTTGAAATTACGTTCGCGCCTAAGCTCGAACGCATGCCTGAGATCACATTGCGCAAGAATGCATCTCTCACAGAACCTCGCGTCGGCAGCGCATTAGGCAAGATCATCAATTATTCGGTTGCATTGGATGGTTCTGATGGAACGATCAAGTGTGAAATCCAAATCGGATGCGCAATCGGCCGCGGTGGAACGGTGACAGCATCGCCCGGTGGTCCGACGTATTGCAGCATAAGTTATTGCGGTCCTGATTATCAACAATTTACCGGACGAACTATTCTGGCATTCAGCGGCGACGCATCGGTGGCATATGGGCCACCATCGGCCGCGCCTAATGATGATGGAATCAATTTTGGGCATTTTAATAACGCGGCAGATGCAATCGAGATTCCTCTATCTGTGAAATTCGGACCAAACAAAACTGGCAGTCCGGATGCTCCTGATCCTTCTGCGCTTCCGGGTCACGCTGCAGTTAAGACAAATAGCTTCAGCCCCAAGGAAGATTTACTTGCATCACGCCAAGAAGCATCAAAAATCGTATTGCAACAATACGAAGTGACCGGAACATTCAAGCTCAAGAGCATGACGCGATCATTCACAACCGATTATGTGATAGCGATGTCGGATCTGCAAATTCCAATGGGCTATAATCTGGAGACTGTGTGATGAGTTTTGAAAATGTCGTTCGCCCTGCTGTCGTCCCGAATATTCGGCCTGGAAGGGCGCAACCTTCATCGCCTAGTGCAGGCAGTCCCACGCAAGGAATGGCAACGATCCATGGCGCGAGCGGCAGATATCTCGAACTTCCATATAGTGTCAGCTTCAGTTCATCGACGCCAAAATATAAGGAAAAGAAACGGCGCGTTGACACAGTGAGAGTTTATCAACCCGATAATCACGACAACTATCTAGATATCGATGTAATTAATAAGCTGTGGATGGACACGTCAACCATTTCCGCCGATCCATCTGATGTAAAGAAACAGACTACGACTTATCAATTCACGCCTGTAACTGATGATTTGCCTGATAATGTCGAAACCTTGCGGCAAAATGTGATTAAACAGAAAAAACAAGCATGATGGATCGAGAACGATGACGATCGTCTACGTTACGACGGGCGCATGGGGCACGGGTAGCGGCACGCCTAATAGCGCTGCGCAGGTCGATGGCAATTTTTACGATCTCGATCAGCGCGTCGTCAGTTTGAATACTTCGCTTGCTACTGGCAAGCGCATCGACACCGTTACATACACCGATATCGATATGACGTTCCATTTTACCGATGGATCGTCGCAAGTCATTCTGTTGCCGATCGCCACGATGCAATATGTCGGGGATTGGGCGAATAGCACACCATATATCCGCGGAGATTTGATCACCGCTAACAATGGATTCTATCAAGTCCTTCAACCACACACTTCGCCCTCGACAGGTCCATTCGATCCGAATGCCGTCGATGGTAGTAGCAGACCGCTTTATTCGCTTTGGATGCCGATCCGCGATGTGAATTATGATGCCGCGATTTTCGTCCCGGGTAGCATCCAACGATCAGCCGGCGAATTGTTTTTCGTGGGCATTGCCAATCGCACGATGAGTTTGGCGTCGGGAACTGCCAATGCCTATGCCTATCTCGATGTTGCCAACAATGCTGTCGGTGCCACGAATATTGTATTATCCATCCAAAAAAATCGCACTGAAATCGGCACAATCACATTCGCCGCTGGCGGAACGGTGGATGCTGGCGGCGGCCAGGTCGGTGTATTCAGCATTCCGGCTCAATCGAATTTCGTTGAGGGCGATCGTTATGGATTGAAGGTCACGCAATCCAATAATGCAACGCCATCCGGTTTATCGGTAACCCTGCCATTCATTCGCACTGATATCTGATGGCCGATGCATTAGCACTCGATCCACTCGAAAATATCATTTTAATACATTGGGGCAAAAAGGGAGAAAAGCCGGGTCCTGGCATAGTTCATGTCGGTGCATCGGCTCAAGTGATATGGGCTCTGGATCAGTCAACCGGCGCTGGTCGTTTTGACCAGGTAACTGATAGTTTGGGTAGCGTAGTTCATGGGACATGGGTTGGTTCGGCGGGCCAGAATTATCCGGGTGAACCGGCAGGCCGCACAGGCGCGATGAGTATCACTCTCGACGTAGCCGCAACCGATCATGCGAGTTGGTCGGTCTCTGATTCAGAGGGACTTAGTTGGAATTATTCGGCGACCTGGGATGCAACTTTCATTTCCGATACAGGTGCAATCTATGTACCAATAGGAATAACGACGCCATTTTATGATGATTCGAATGCTATGGGGATTCCGCGTCAATTGCTATGGCGTTGGACGATCACTTTGAAAAAGACGAATTGAAATGCTGGTTTGTAACGTAAGCATGGTCCCGCGGCGAGCTGCGCTCCTGGCTGATCTTGCGGAAGCGGCATCAGCGGACGATGCGCCAACGACTGGCACCGTTTTCGCCGCGCTCGTTGATGATCCGGCTTCGGCGCTTGATAATTGCGATGCCTATTTCGGCGCGATCATGGCCGAAGCAGCGAATGCTGCTGATAATTTCGATGCTACGATCGGTCTGATTACCACAGTGACGTGGAATCCAAGCGACAAATCGGCCAACATCGTTCTGACCAGCGGCAATCTTACGGCGGCGATATCGGCCGCCGGTGATAACGGCGTCCGGGCGACAACATCGAGAACGAGCGGGAAATTCTATTTCGAACTCACGAGCGATACATCGACAACAGGCAATGGTGCGGATACCGGCATTGGAATCGGAACCTCTACAGCAGGATTAACGACCGTTGGTAGCAATGCGCTCAATGCCTGTCTTGCATATCTAGATGGTGGCTCGTGTTATTATAATGGTGGGCCTTCTGCAAAAACGTTGGGAGGGAGCATCGTTGCAGGCGGACAAGTTTGCGTTGCGATCGATCTCGATAACAAACGCATATGGATGCGGCTCAACGCGAGCGCTTGGTGGAATGATGGCGCAGCCAATCCAGTGACTAACACGAACGGACTTGATATTTCTTCGCTATTCACTTCCAACGCGGCCTATCCGTTGGTGAGCTGCAACAGCACAACACCACATCTTACCGCCAATTTTGGTGCCACGACTTTTGCGCAAACGATGCCGAGCGGCTTCGCAGCTTGGCAAAGCTAAGGAGCAATCAGAATGACCGAAGAACGCGCTCAAGCCCGCGAATATCACGATGCATCTGTAATCCGCGGCGCCGGATTGGTCGATCGCATTGATGCGCATGGCCATTATGAAATCGAATGTATCGGCGCCGATGGTATTCTCAAGTGGCGCGAGATCATCGATAACGTGGTGCAGACTGTCGGCAAGAATTTGGCGCTCGACACGTTCCTCGCCGGTACAGCGTACACAGTGACCGGTCCATATATGGGCCTGATCTCATCAGTCTCATTTTCTGCCGTTGCTGCCGGCGATACGATGGCGTCGCATGCCGGTTGGCTCGAAGCCGGTGGTGCCAACGCGCCGACCTATTCTGGCAATCGCAAGACTGCAGTATGGACGGCGGCGGCGTCAGGGGCGAAGGCGCTATCTGCAGCGCTCTCGTTCGCGATGACGAGCAGCGGAACAGTCAAAGGCGCATTTCTCTGCTATGGCAGCGGCGCATTGAACACCAAGGACAACACCGCCGGAACACTTTGGTCTGCCGGCACGTTTGCTACTGGCGATAAGGCGGTTGTCAACGGCGATACGCTCAATGTCAATTACAGCACTTCGCTATAGGAGGAAGCCATGACACTTGGGCTCTGTTTTTGGGTCCTGATGCTAGTTTGGCTGGTATTCGGGGCGCTCGTTCATTTCGGCATGGTCGGTGGTTACGGCATGGCAGGCAACACCGTTCTGCTATTCATTCTGTTTCTGCTCCTGGGATGGCAAGTCTTCGGGCCACCGTTGCATCGATGAGATCGCTCAGCATGAAACCGCTCGAAGATTACAGTATCAATGAGCGAGTGATCATTGTCACGGCTGGTGTCATTGGTTTGATCTTGATCATCGCATCGACCGGATGGTTCACCGGCGGCTGGAATATCGATGCGGATGAGGGCTATCGGGTCGCGAGCGCAGACGATGGATTACAGATATCGAAATATGATGAGCTGATTTTGAAACTCGATCGAGATGCCGCTGCCAACGCGTATCGGGAGCAAATCGAGCATCTTTTTGCAGTATGGATGAAGGATGACACCGGCCAACCTGCTCGCGCTGCGACGGGCGGGCGCCATGCGCGCAAAGCCTTCATCGCTGTGATGCAAGCGATCGAGAAGCGTGAAAAGGAACTGCAGACGTTGAGAGAATTAAGCCCGCAAAACTGAGATCCGCGTCGGGCTGAACGGACAAACGACGGCGACTGGCGCGGGGGCGGCGAGGGTCATGTCCATCTCCCTCGCCGTCCGAAATTCAATTTTCTAGAGGGGGGGTCATCTAGGTAAGGCCCCCCCCCGCAAAACGCACAGGCGGGCTTCCTATTGGCTCGAAGGAGCTACAAATGCCGACAACAGTCGTAGGCGTAGAAAATCCTTTCCCCACACGGGAAGCGATGCTATGCATGCCATGCATTGCTTCGAGAGAATTTTATTTTGAAAAACCGCGACGACGGCCGGGCTGTTTACGTGGCCACGTTTGGACCACGAGGCGGCGTGTGGGCGGCCGGTGTGCCCGGTTTGCGGGGGGACAAATAGGGAGGCTGCCGGTGAGTTTTTGGGACCGGGTTGAGGGCTGCACCCACGCGTGGGTGCTTACGCCTGCCGGCGAGGCCCGCTGCCGGCGCTGCCGGGTGTTCAAGGTTGACGACGGGGTGTTGTCGGGCTGGCCGACGCCGCGGTGGGAGGCGCATTGGAAGCGTTCTAAACCGCTGCTCGAGGGCGTGTTGTGGGTGCCGCGGCGTGACTGAAAGGTGGCTCCCGGTCCCGGGCTACTTGGGGTTGATTGTGATCGCTGTCAGGGACGATTTCCGCTGGCACCTCCTTGTCATCAGTTGTCGATGCCACCGCGGGCAATCCTGTATTTGTCGTAGCTCCAGCATTGTGGACACCTGCCAATATCTCATTCCAGCTCTCGGCCGATGGCATCACGTTCGGTGATTGGTTTGATTGGAATGGCAAAGAAATAATTCTGCCATGCAAAGCGGGTACGGCTTGGGTTCTGGTCACTGATATTCTTGGAACTAAGGGCGCTCACTTGAAAGTGCGATCAGGTTCACGCGATAGCCCAGTTGTACAAACGGCAGATCGCATCTTTCAATTCGTCATTGCCTCATGAAATCGAAATGAATCCAGGCGCAACTGAGGAAGCTGGTAAGGTCGCTTCGACTGCGATCGATGCGTTGCGCTCGACGCCAGTGATCCTTGGCGTTCTCATTCTTAACGTTGCATTGATGCTCTTTGTCGGTTATCTCGAGCACATGAATGGTGAACGTTGGGAACGAACCGTCGAGCGAACAATTACGTATTGCATTCCGGTATCGAGGGGCGAAATCAAATGATCGATGTTCCGAAATGGCTAGAGGTGATGCGAACGATCACGGGCACCAAAGAATATGCCGGCCCCGCGAATAATCCGATCATCATGGGATGGGTCGAGACGATCGCGCTAACCTATCCTGAGATGCAAGCTTACTGCAATGGCTACACCGGCGATGACATTGCCTGGTGCGGATTGACCGTAGCCTATTGCATGACTCAGGCTGGTATTCGTCCGGTATTTGGGCCGACCGATACCGATCGTTGGATGTGGGCACAGGCGTGGGCGAATGATGCCGCGAACTTCAAAGCGACCGGGCGTCTCACGCCTGGCACGATCGTTGTAATGACGCGCTCTGGCGGTGGGCATGTCACTCTATTCGAGGAATGGGGCAGCAATAACATGCTGCGCTGCCGTGGCGGCAATCAGAGCGATGCTGTGAATGTGTCGAGCTACGATCCGAGTACTGTCATTCGATACGTCTGGCCGGTCGCTGCAGGCGAGCAACCACAGATCCCGATCGAAGATCGGCCGATGTTAGAACAAGGTGACGACGGACCGGATGTCGTCGATTTGCAAATCATGCTCAATGAGCAGAATAGAGCGGGGCTCAATCCCGATGGTGATTTTGGGCCTTTGACTGATAGCGCAGTGACCAATTATCAGCGGTCGCGCGGCTTAGAAATCGATGGAATCTGTGGCCAAGAAACTTGGGGCGCGCTTTACGACAAAAAACCGCCATTGCCGCCGCCTGCGCCCCCGCCTGGTGCGCTTACGGCCGAGCAGCAGCTCGCGGTGCGCGCCATCGCCAGAAACTCGCCGATTGCCAGCTATGCCTGGCGCGATCGCGGTCAGGCGCCGACCGGCTACACCCAAGGCATGGCGTTGTCCTTTGCACAGGACTATGTGCGGTTCGTCGTTCATCATCCGACCGTGATCGAGATGACGAAAGCGCGCACGCATTCCGATAAAGACGCACTCAATCTTTACGCCACTGACTATGCGCAGCTCGGTGCCAGCAACGAGCATGCCGGTCTCGATGTGCTCGTGAATCTCTATGCTTTGATGCTCGGCAGCGGCATGCGGGAATCAAGTGGCCGTCACTGCGAAGGCCGAGACCAATCTGCGTCGAACGTCAGCAGCGATACCGCAGAAGCTGGATTGTTTCAGACCAGCTACAACGCACACGGCGCGAGCGATCCTGAATTCGACGACAGCATGGATGAGTATATGGCGGATCACGCCACCTGCTACCTCGAAGCTTTCGCCGAGGGCGTGAGCTGCAGCGAAAGCGATTGGGAATGTTATGGCAGCGGTCGCGGATTCGAATTTCAGCAGCTATGCAAGAACTGTCCTGCTTTCGCGGTCGCTAGTCACGGCCTGACCTTGCGCAATCTCTGCAATCATTATGGTCCGATCGTAAGACACGAAGTCGAGCTGCGTGGTGATGCGATCGACCTGTTTGAGAGCCTGCTGCGATACATGATGAATCAAAAAAGCATAGCTTGAAATGTGGAAACCACTGCAGCAGGCTTGGCGGCAAGTGCTGATCTCAGCCGCATTGCTGGCGCTAATCATCATCCTATTTTTCTTGTTGTTTGATGCAATTCCGTGATGGTGGCGCCGCCTCTGCTCGGGCTTGGGTATGAGAGCTGAGGCGGCGCCTTCCGCCAGGTACGCACACCACGCAGTTAACGCCCCGGCGGAATTAGCATTTCCTTTTCACTTTTCTTCGCCCAGCAACCAGCGGATCAGCGTATCGTGCACGGCAAGCTTAATGCGAGTTCGGATCGGAGTGTTGCCTTCGCGCTGATCATGGATGAAGGCATCGGCGACACGCTCAGCGAGATCGTCGATTTTCAGCAAGATGTTTTTGGCCGTATCATCGGGAGTTTTAAGCATTGTCTTTACTCCGATGCTTACTCGTCCTCAATTTCCTCGCACGGTCCCCTGCTTTCACTTCAAATTCACGACGACCGTCGGACTCATCCAATGAATGCGGCACTTCACGCACTGGCCAATCTTTCGGGCGCCCGAAGAAACGCAATGCTGCTTCTTTGGTCAGCGTTTTTACTCTGACCCATTCATCGCGTTCGATCATGACTGCCTCGACGGAATTAGGGATTGCAGCGCGGACTTAATGGATTGCAGCGTGGCCGAGATGTGTAATTCCGATATGCATTCGTGCTATCGATGCTGTATTTATAAAGTGCATTGCTCTCGGCCGAATAGTATTCCATTGCCCGATTATGCCGGCTTTGCTCATATGCC
>Ga0209465_10000425_pt1 | contig 19996 bp, 17 predicted proteins | sample PanSoiPlot1MoBio_FD_188321 | JGI IMG/M metagenome (GOLD analysis project Ga0209465, IMG submission 188321) | Tropical forest soil microbial communities from Panama analyzed to predict greenhouse gas emissions - Panama Soil Plot 1 MoBio (SPAdes)... | ecosystem: Environmental > Terrestrial > Soil...
ATCGCCGAGGAGGATTTGCGCCTGCGCGGCGAGGGCGATGTGCTCGGCACGCGACAGAGCGGCTTGCCGGGTTTCCGCATCGCGCAGTCCGCCGTGCATCGCGACCTCATGGTGGCGGCGCGCGACGATGCCGCGCTGGTGCTGGCGCGCGATCCGGGGCTCAAGAGCGAGCGCGGGCAAGCCCTACGCGTGTTGCTCTACCTGTTCGAGCGCGACGAATCCGCGCGACTCATCGGGGCGGGGTGAAGTGCCGCGGGCAGTGCGTTTTTTTCCGAGGACGACGAGCGGGCCATCTGCCCGGCTAGCCGTCGTGCAATGTTCGCCTGTATCCTTCTGCAAATAAGGCTGTAAGCTGAGGCCGCGGGATGTTTGATAAGAAGCATATTCTGGAAGAAATCAAACGAACCGCCAAAGCAAACGGCGGGGTGCCCCTTGGGTGGCGTAAATCCCATGCGGAAACCGGAATCAGAGACCACGACTGGCAAAAGCACTGGGCGCGCTGGGGTGAAGCTCAGGTCGAAGCAGGCTTTACCCCCAATGTGCTCACTGCAGCAATTGGCGAGAAGGCGCTACTTGAGGCTCTTATCGGATTGATCCGTGAGCTTGGGAGGTTTCCGGCGGTAAGCGACTTGACCGTGAAGCATGCACGCGAACCTGGTTTTCCAACCGAAAAAACCTATCGACGGTTTGGAGGCCAAAACGCGCTTGCCTCCAGGGTGCTGCAGTATTGCAGCGAGCACGATGGGTACGACGACATCGAGACGCTTTGTCAGGCGCGTGCCAACGCAGGAGCCGCCCATAAGACGACGGTTGCCGAATCAGCAGCCAGCGAACTTGGCTACGTCTATCTGCTCCACTCAGGACGCCATTACAAGATCGGGAAAACCAATGCAGTCGGACGTCGAGAGCGCGAACTTGCTATTCAGCTGCCGGACCGGGCCAACGTGGTCCATGCAATTAAGACGGATGATCCGCACGGTATCGAGGCCTATTGGCATGGACGGTTTGCGGCGCGGCGAAAGAACGGCGAATGGTTCTCGCTAAATGCTGCTGACGTGCAAGCATTTAAGCGCCGCAAATTCATGTGAGCCAGTCGTTTATGCCGTTCGGGAAGGTTGCACGGCAAAGGTTATCATCGGCATTTCCGGGGCGCTGAGACAAAGTACGTCAAGCAACTGACGGGGGATTTCTGGTCCGACGTGTCCGACGTGCGGACCCCGCGAGGCCGCAAATGACCAATGTGAAAATTATAGCTGAGGAGCCGAAGGGGCTGGGCGATGAACCTGCTGGAGAAGATGCGAAACAATCCGACCGGATGGCGAATTGAAGATGTGCAGAGACTATGCCGGGAGAACGGCATTCACTATGAACCGCCCACCCGCGGTTCGCATTGGAAGGTTTCCCATGATATCTTGACCATTCCCTTTAACCAACCGATCAAGCTAGGCTACATTCGCAGGCTTGTCAGGTTCGTTGACGAAGTGTTAGGAGCCCGCCGAAATGTCTGACTACGCGATACTAATCGAGCCGGCCGAAGGCGGTGGCTTTATCGCCTTGGTGCCAGACCTCCCTGGTTGCATGTCCGATGGCGAGACCGACGTGGAAGCGTTGCAGTCTGTAAAACAGGCGATCGGGGAATGGATCGACGAGGCGAAACGGCTGGGCCGTCCGGTTCCCGAGCCCAGCCGCCACGCTGCTTAGCCTTCGACGGTCGTTGGTGGAAGGACGTGCGGACCTTGCGGCCGTGTCGTCGTGGAGGCGGATGTCGGCATAGTGTGGGGGTCTCATATGCTCAGAGTTCTTACGGCAGCCATGCTAGCTTTCTTCTGCATTGGAATGCGTAGCGCTCCGGCAGCCGAGTGCTATCCGTACTGTGATTTTACCCACTACTACGGCCCATTCGATTTCACCTATGTTCGGCCCGGCCTTTATGGTTACCCGCTCTGCGGACCACGAGGTTATTGCTCGCCAAATCTCGTCTACTCCACGTCCGGCCTTCGAAGAGGGACCATCACGGTGCGGTTTCCACGAGTGATGCGCGAGCCGCGGTAGGCTTTTGGCCGCGCTGGAGACGGTAAGCACATAAGCTCGGCTGGAGGCAAATGATCGGCGCAGACTTTTACGAAAAGCCATCCGACAAACACCTCCGATATGGGAGACACTGATGCATCTGCGAGCGTCCTTACTCCTCCTCGTCATCGCCGCGCTGCCGAATGCCACCCAGGCAGCATCCGCGCCTTTGTCACACGCGTTCCCCTGGTGCGCGGATGATCGCGCAACAATAGACTCTTGTTACTATTACAGCGATGGAAGGCGATGCTGGCTGACAATGTCGGGGCTTGGCGTCTGCGTGCCAATCGCACGCGTGCCGTCGCGACATGGTGTTTTGCGGCTACGCGGGCCGCGGCTTCGCGTTGGGTGATTTGGTCCTGTCCATGGCGGGCCACTGCTCCGCGACCGCGGGCAGCGGCGTTTCCTTGCCGGTGATCCGCTCAGGCGTGATCGCGTAGAGCGCGATTTCGCCGACGCGCGGATAGAAGTGCTTCGGCCGGTCTGAGTCCGGCTTGCGGTATTTGGCCATCAGAGCATCGAAGAACGCCTGCTTGGCCGGATCGCCTTCGACGATCCGGATCGTCCCGAACAAAATAACGCTGCGATAGGCAACCGAACTGTCGCATTCGAAGCGGCCATAGTCGAACACCTCGCCGGGCTCGTCGACCTCGAAGCAGACCCGCGGATTGTGCTCCACATTGGCGCGTAGATGGCCGTGAGCCGCCGAGTTATGGACCCGTACTTCGCCATCTGCCCACACATAAAGCAGCGGGACGCAATAAGGCCATCCGTCGGCGCCGACGCTCGCGATCCGCCCGCAGAAACCGCGCGCCAGAAGCTCCAACGCGCGCGCCTCGGCCATCATTTTGTCCACGCGTCGCAGCGGCGGGGCGCTCATGCGGATTCTCCGAACTTATGGTGCGGATCGCGGGTCTGCGTCATTCCGGGTCCTGAGCGCAGCGAGGGAGCCCGGAATCCATAACCGCAGGTCAGGGGAGCATGGATTCCGGGCTCCCTCGCTGCGCTCAGGACCCGGAATGACGGACACAAGTGTTTGTGACAACCCACTAGCGGCTCCTATCGAAGGACCTCTTAAGCCTGCGCGAGCAGCGGCGGCAAGCGCCGCTTTGTCCAGCCGGTTGCGAGATCATATGCATAGGCAAGCTGCAGGCAGGAAAGATCGCCATGATTGGGACCGGCGATCTGAATGCCCATCGGCAGTCCCGCCTCATTGAATCCTGCCGGCACCGCGAGCGCCGGATTGCCCGCCATGGTGATCGGGATCACACCTTGCTGCCATTGATGATAGGTTTCCATCTTCACGCCGGCGATTTCCCGCGGCCAATTGAGGTTAGCGTCAAACGGAAACACCTGGGCGGTCGGCACGATGAAATAGTCATAAGACTCGAAGAACCGCCGTGTCGCGTGGTACCATTCGGTGCGCACCGCCGATGCGGCCGTGATGTCGAGGGCACTAAGCTTCAGCGCGCTTTCGATCTCGAACACCGCTTCGGGCTTGAGCAGCGCGCGCTTGGCCGGATCCTTATAATAGGCGAGCAAGGGGCCTGTGGTCTGCCAGGCACGCAACGGCAAGAAGGCGCGCCAAAGCGCTTCCATGGAAAAATCGGGTCGGGCTTCCTCCACAATGCAGCCCAACGACTCGAAAGTCTTCAGCGCCGTCTTGCACAGGTCGAGCACACCAGGTTCGTAAGACATGTAGCCGTTGTAATCGCCGGTCCACGCGATGCGGGTGCCCTTGAAATCGCGCTCCAGCGGTGCGCGAAACACCGCGCCATTGCCGGCAATCGACAGCGGTACGCGGGCGTCGTAGCCGGCCTGGACCGAGAGCAGAAGGGCGAGGTCCGAGATGGTGCGCGCCATCGGCCCAAGCACGCCCATGGTGAGCAGGAAGGCGTCGCGCCCATCGGCGGGCACCAGTCCGATGCTGGTGCGAAAACCGAACACGTTGTTCCAGCCGGCCGGGTTGCGCAGGCTGCCGGCGTAGTCGGAGCCGTCGGCGAGCGGCAGCATGCGCAGCGCCAACGCCACCGCGGCGCCGCCGCTGCTGCCGCCGGCCGAGCGCGATTGGTCGTAGGCGTTGCGGGTGATGCCGTAGACCGGGTTGAACGTGTTCGAGCCAAGGCCGAATTCCGGTGTGTTGGTCTTGCCGATGAAGATCGCCCCGGCACCGCGCAGGCGGGCCACCATCGCGCTGTCGGCGGCCGGCACGTTGTCCTTGAGTATCGGCGAGCCCATGGTCATTCGGATGCCCTTGATGGGAGCCAGATCTTTTACGGCATGGGGAAATCCGTGCAGCGGTCCCACCGCCTCGCCGCGTGCGAACTGCGCATCCTTTTCGCGCGCCTGCGCCAGCAGATCGGCACGCTCCTGCAGCGCCACAATGGCGTTCACCTTGGGATTGAGTTTTTCGATGTGATCCAGATAGTCGGTCATGACCTCGTGGCAGGAGACTTTTTTTGCCTGGATCGCGCCCGCAAGTGCGCCGGCGTCCATCATCACGATATCCGATGGCACTTCGGTGTTCCTCCACTGCCCCACGAAACGATGCGCGGGATTAGAGCGCATCTCGATGAAATTGTTCCACGGTTCACCCGTCACCCGCGGGCTTTGACCCGCGGGGTCCATCATCTGCGCATGAGGATAGATTGCCGGGTCAAGCCCGGCAATGACGTTGGACGAATGTTCAGCGGGCTCCGGCGCTACACCTGCTCAACTTCGTTCACTTCGCGTTGGGCGCGCTCAGCGGCCGCACGTACGATGGCGTCAGCCAGATATTCCGGCGCCTGGGCGCCCGATACTGCGAAGATGCCGCCCAGAATGAAACAGGGGACGCCCTCGATACCGGCCGCTCTGGCGGATTCGGCTTCGCGGGAGACGTTTTCAACGTCTTCGTCGCAGGCGAGCCGCTGCCGCACGCGGGCTGCATCCATGCCGCAATCCCGCGCCGCTCCAACCAGCACTTCGCTGTCCGAAAGATCGGCGCCTTCTGTGAAATACAGCGCCATCAGGCGTTGCTTCATGTGTGCCGGGTCGCCGTTCTCGCCCGACCAGTGGATCAGCCGGTGGCAATCGAGCGTGTTGGGCTGACGCGCGATGGCGTCGAGGTTATAGGTAAGACCTTCTTGGCGTGCCGCCAGCACGATGCGCTGCGCGTTGGCCCTGTAGCGGTCGACCGAGCCGAATTTGGTCGTCAGATACTCGGCACGGCTCATGCCGGAGCGCGGTACCCAAGGGTTCAGAAAGTACGGCCGATAGCGCACCGTCACCGGGATGTCCGGCTTGAGGGCGATCGCCTTCTCCAACCGCCGCTTGCCGATGAAACACCACGGGCAGACCACGTCGGACACGACATCGATCGGCAGTGCGGTTGCGGGGGCGCTTGAGGCTGCGGGCATCGGGATTCTCCTCGGTATTCGAGGAGAAGATAGGGTGTCCGGAAGGAAAGGAACATCCCTCCCGTCCTCTGGGGCGGGTGGCGCGAAAGCACCGGGCGGGGCGACGCAAGGGTAGGAGTCACCTCCATGGCCTGGCGATCGTTGACCATTCGCCAGCGCTCGACGACGTGCAGCTTCTCGGCATGCGGCGTGCAGTAATAATCCACGAAGGTCTTGGCGTTGAGACCGATGGTGTCGATCACCAGCGTGTCGCCTTCTCCCTGAGCTGTTCACACGACGGCCGGAAAATCCGGCCCCGAATCCAAGTGAAGCCGCCGGAGGCGCGCACGCTCCGGATCATTCATGTCCGCCCTGACGAGAGCCTGTCCTGAAAGCTGTTATCAGCGGTCCTTCCAAACGGCCTGAGCACGCTGTAGCCTCATCGTGACAGGAGGGGCGGCGATGAGACGGCGCGCCGTAAATTTCTGCATCTCGCCGCGGGAGCTGCCGCGTTCCCAGCCATATCACGGATCGCGCTGGCGCAAGCTCGTCCAGCACGGCAAGCTGGCGCGGCCTGCATGTTGCACGCACCGCCCCCGGCAGCCTACGATTGACGGTAGGGAGGGAAGCAAATGAACGACACTCGCTTAATCGGCGCGATTGCACTAACAGCAGCGCTGCTTATGGCTCCGGCGGAAGCTGCGGCATTCGATGAGTCAAAATATCCCGACCTGAAGGGGCAATGGGACCGTGTCGGCGTGCCGAACTGGACCCCGGCGGGAAAACCGCCGCTCACGCCGGAATACCAGGCGGTCTACGAGGCGAACCGTGCTGACATGGTCAATGGCGGTGCCGGTGGCGTGGTCTCGCAGTATTGCTTTCCCCAGGGCATGCCGATGATGATGAACATGTACGATCCGATGGAGATCGTGGTCACAGCCGATGTCACATATATCCTGATCAGCCACGTCAACGACTCATATCGTCGCATCTACACCGACGGGCGCGATTGGCCGGCCGACGACGAGTTTGTGCTGACTTACGCGGGGTATTCCATCGGCAAATGGGTCGACGAGGACGGCGATGGCAAGTACGACGTGCTCGAAATCGAGACCCGTCACCTCCTGAGTGACCGCGTCTATGACGGGAGCGGCCTGCCGTTTCATAAAGACGGCAGGACGATTATCAGGGAGCGGATTTTTCTCGACGAGGCAGACAAGAACATCCTTCATGATGAGATCACGGTGCACGACAACGCATTGACGCGACCGTGGTCGATCACCAAGACGGCCAAACGCAGCGCGAAGGCCCACCCGTTATGGCGCACGGCCGTCTGCGCGGAAAACAATACGAGGGTTAAGATCGAAGATGAAAACTATTTCCTGAGCGCGGACGGCAAACTTATGCCTACCCGCAAGGATCAGCCGCCGCCAGACTTAAAATACTTCAGAAAGGCGGAGAAGTAATGACAGAGCATGCGACTACGGCCGGGTGAGGAGGCTAACGGACCAATACCCTACTTGCGCACACGCGAGCTCGTCATCAATCTCAGGACTACGAAGGTGTTCGGCATTACATTCCCGCTTTCGCTGCTTGGCCGCGCGGACGAGGTGGCGGGATAGCGCGCTCGATCGACGATGCGCAAATAGTTGCGGCCGAGACGCTTGCAAACTTAGTGCTTGGCTTGGCGGGATGGCCGCTGGGGGTGATTTTCGCCCGTGGCGTACCACGGTCCCTGACGGCGGCTCATCCGCTGATAGCCTCCATGCCAGTCGCGTCGACAAATATCGCACTTGAAAACTGTGAGGTGCGTCACGCAGGTTGGCATTGCGTTTCTGATATTCTTGGCCTGCTATCCCGTCACGATAACTTTGCGCAAATTCATAGGGCAAGCCATGAAATTCCCAGTGACGATCACTTTGGCATCAATCGGTTTCTTGTCTGCAACCGCGGCCATGCCCGCCGAGGCGCAAACCGTGACGCCCGCGGCGGCACCGGCCGATAGGGCTGCACAAGGCTCCGCAACCGTTCCCGATTTCTCCGGCATATGGGCCCATCTCACCTGGCCCGATGTTGAGCCGCCGCCAGCGGGCCCCGGTCCGGTGACAAACACGTCGCGTCGGAACGGCGTAAGCAATGTCTACCAGCTGGTCGGCGACTATACCAATCCGATCTTGAGGCCCGATGCAGCTCAAGTGGTGAAAAGAGCAGGCGAAGTCGCGCTTACTGGCGTGACCTATCCGACCCCCAGCAACCAGTGTTGGCCCGGCGGCGTACCGTTCATTTTCTGGAATATCGGAATGCAGATGCTGCAGCAGCCGAACAAGATCACGATTCTCTATTCCAACGATCATGAAGTCCGCCACGTGCGCATGAATCAGCCTCATCCCGCGCGCGTGACGCCGACTTGGTACGGGGATTCGGTCGGCCACTACGAAGGCGACACGCTGGTGATCGACACTGTCGGGGTCAAGGTGGGGCCGTTTGCCATGGTCGATATGTACGGCACGCCGCACGGCCCAGCTCTGCACGTCGTCGAGCGCTACCGGTTGCTCGATTACGAAGCCGCGAAGGAAGCGGAGGAACGCGGCGAGAGAGGAAACTTCCGCCTCCGGGGATCCGACCCGGGCTTTGCACCCGACCCCGAGTATAAAGGCAAGGGGCTGCAGCTCCAATTCACGGTCGAAGATGACGGCGTGTTCACGACACCGTGGTCGGCGGGCATCATCTATCAGCGCCCACTTTCCCCTCTCGGACAATGGCCGGAATCCGTCTGCGCCGACAACCCGCATGAATATTACGCCGGAAAGGACACCGCAGTGCCGACCGCGAACAAGCTGGATTTTTGAGCAGGAAATGCTCGCGAGGGCGTCAACATCCATCGCGGGCCCATCAATCTCAAGGCCGCGAGGGCGCTCGGGGTTGTCGTGCCGCCCACGATTGCAGTGCGCCGCGGACGAGGGATCGAGCGAGTAAGCCTTTCAAAAGCCATGACTTCGGCTGTGGGCCATGGGCCGCCTTCGCGGCTATGTTGGCATCACGGCCGGTGTACCCCTAGCTGCCAGCTTGCCGTAACGCCCAAATAGGCAGCGTCAAGCCAGCAGCGGGCACCGCCGCCTTCCAAACGCACGCGTGTTCGATGTGGCTTCACGCGCGAGCCGAATTTGGTCGTCAGATACTCGGCACGGCTGATACCGGAGCGCGGCACCCAAGGGATCAGGAAGTGCGGACAATAGCTTAGCTGCGCTCACGGTTGGTCACATTCACGCCGTGGCCAAACCTCAGAAAATACAAAATAGTAAGACTATGAACTTGCGACGATACCGAACCGAGAGTGCGTTTTTGTGTGCTGACCGTTTGGACTTATATCGGACCGGGGCGGATATGTCAGTCCTAAGCACCAACCGTTCTCGGTGGCGTGGTGTTACTGCGACCTTCGCCGCCTTGACAGACGTTTCGCGGAAAAATCCGCCGCGGCGATGATCCAACACGCAAGGACGCCTTGGACCAATCGCCCGGAGCTTGCCGGCATCAGTAGGCCATCCATGAACAGTCCTCTGGACCGAGGCGGTGATTCTGACGATCCGTTGCGTTACGAAGCCGAGCGCAAAGGTGGCGATGCAGAACCACCTGACACAACACGACGGCTTCTTCAGCCTGACGCACCAGTGCAAGGGATTCATGATTTGTCCGAAGAAGGCATTGGCCGGTCTGTGACGCCACCGCCGGGTGAGGGGCCGAGAGTGGAATGCGTGCGAGTGCCGAGCCTTGCGCTCGCCATTCTGGATCCCGTCGTTCTGGACCGCGACATTCTGGACCTCAACATTCTAGACCTTGCCGTCGTGCGACAGCCGTCTCGGCGAGCAAGGGGCTTGTTTCGCACATTTGCCCGTTTCACCATTGCCGTATCGGTTTTCGCGGTCGCCGTGATTGCCGCTTTGCTTATTGTCCGGATGCTCCCGACTGGGTGGCCCGATGGCACGAGCGGTCACGCCACCCAGGCAGATTTGGCCGGGCCCCGCTTCATCGAGCAGACACAGGCGGCTGTGGAATTGCGAACACAAGGGGCTAAGGAGCAAGCGAATTCGGCGCGGGGAGGCTTAGTTATCCTACGGGCACCTTCTGGCAGCGCAGGCGAAGCTATCCCGCTCGGTCTGTCGCTTGCTGAAGCCAGCGGGGACGCCGCATTGGTGCTCAGCGGCCTTCCGGTCGGATTGACGATATCACCCGGTGTGTCGCTGGGGGCGGACAATTGGCTCCTATCGGCCTCCGAACTCGGCGATGCCGTGGTCCATCCACCTCGCGGCTTCGTCGGCGCCGTCGATCTCGCGGTCGAACTGCGGCTTGCCGACGACACGGTCGCCGACCGTCTGTCATTGCGCTTGACGTGGTTTGAGACGCCCAAGACGACGACGGCGGTTGCGGCTGCGCAAACGACAGCTGTTGCGGCACCTGCCGGGGCGGGCGGCACCGACACTCAGCCCCGCGAGACGCCCAACTCCCCGGCACCAAGCGCGCCGCTACGCCGTCTTGATCGCGAAGAGATCACTTATCTACTCAAGCGTGGCGAAGAATTAATGGCCGCGGGCAACCTCGGTCTGGCACGCTTGGCCTTCCGGCGGGCCGCGGAGGCGGGAGATCCGCAAGCGGCGTTTGCGTTCGCAACGACCTACGACCCGATGCTGCTGAAGACACGAGGAGTGATCGGCGTTGTGCCGGACCTCGCGATGGCGCGGGCCTGGTACGAAAAAGCCAAGGAGTTCGGTTCAGCCAGCGCGTCAGTCAGGCTCGAGGTGTTGGCGAGCCCGGACCACTAAGGGCCCGTCCAGAAGTAAGTACTCCAAAGGAGTGTCATCGCCCGCGCAAGCGGGCGATCCAGTAACCACTTGGCTTCGATCAGGGCACAGCCCATGACGGCGGTTACTGGATGCCCCGCTTTCGTGGGGCATGACACCGGAGGTGATTCACTTGTTTATGGACAGACCCTAAGCTTGAATACGCCGTGAATAAGCCCCTGGTTCACAAATCGGACATACACCGCTTTATTTCCCCTTGCTAGTCCTATTCACGCAAGAGCTGACCAGCGACTATTTCGCCGCTTGCCCGCTCGTAAACTTCTTTAAATCGCCTTCTGACCTTTTCGCCTGGCCTGCACGCCAGTTTTTGAGCCATTCCTCGGCGGCCGGAAAACGGGTCCACCCCGGAATAGTCGCACCCAAGTTTACTTCCTTCCAAAGTGGATGGCGCGGCGGCTTGTGGAACTCGTCGAACTTCGAGAAGAACGCATTGATGAACTTTTCAGTCCGTTTGTATCGCGCCGAATCTTTTGGCCAGTTGTATGAAACCAGGACGGTGATTGCGGCAATCGTCTCGACTTCTTTCTCGATCAGACCGGGATAATCTTCTTTGCTGATCGAAGCCGGCAGATAGGTCGCCTGGATCGATCTCTCGTAGGGCACGGTAACGAACCGCAAGCCCCATTCCGGCCTCACATTCACAAATGCCGGAACCGGTGTCGGGCAGGAGCATATGGTAGCATCGATCTCGCCACTCCGGAGTTTCTCCATTGCGTCTCCTTGCGCCATGTAGAACTCCTGCACGCTGACCCCCAGCGTTTTGAATATGTTGGGAACGAACTGCGCCGTTGCGCTGCCCTTGTTGTTGAAGTTGACCTTTTTCCCCTTCAGATCCGTGATGCTTTTGGCCCCCTCGCGCGCCAGGATCTGCAGTGGGTTAGGAAAGAGCGTGGCAATATATGTCAGTTGCTGCTCCAGGTGCGGCCCCAGCTCACCAGTGGCCTTCAGGTAGTTCATTGCCTCCTGGGTGGTGAGCGCCATGTCGATGTTTCGCAAGTAAAGGACATCCTCCACATTCTGGACCGCCGCGCCGCCGCCCACAGGCAGCACCCGCAGATTATTTCCGTCCTCCACCACCACGGAAATATCGTAGGCAAGCTGGCTGAAAGTGGCGCCGGGTTGCCCCCCCATGAGAAACAGAACGTTGTCGTTCACTCTTTGTCTGATCTGCCCGCGGGGCCACGACGTCTGGGATACAGCGCAGTCAAATGAAGGCAGCGATAGAACAAGAGCGAGTAGAGGAAGGGATGCCCACTTCATGACGCCTCCTTAATCCGGGATTCCCCGGATCAGCCCCGAATTGGCTTGGATAGTAGCGATTTTCGAAATTGACCGGAAGCCCGAACGCGACCGCCCGATGCGAGAGGACGCGTAGCGTGCCAGAGAACTTGTTTATCGGTCGCTGCAACTCAAATCCGAATTCCGCTATTGCTCTGGCAATCAAGGCGTGGACCGAGAACCAAATGGGAAATCCAGGCAAAGCAACGGAATTGTGTCACAGCGCTGATCGATTGAGCCCACGCAATCCGAGAGGATGGCTGATTGCAGCGGGCTTAGGTTCAGCACATTTGCTTTTCACTATTCTGCCGCGGTAGTTGCTGGCGCCGACACGCGGGCCAGCAGCGATTGCGGTGAATCGGTCGACTTGAGCGAGGCGAGGGTCACCATCGCCTCCAGGGGGCTGCCGTCCCGGCGCTCGCCATCGAGCATCGCCTGGCGTATGACGCTCGCGATCCGTCTGGCGATCACGTGGGAGTGGTACAGGGCTGATTCGGTCATCACCACTGTGATCGCGCCGTTCTCGCCCTGACAGGCGAAGTCGGCGGCGCGGATCAGCCGGCTGACCAGCCGCGCCGCGTCGACCTGAGCGCGGCGCGACAGGCCAACCGGCAGCTCAAAGCGCGCAATCGACATCGGAATGTTACGCTGGTGCGCATCCGTGATCGCTCGCGGCAGGTCGCGCTCGAATGCCGCGACGGTGAACAGGCCGGTGTGAGGGTCGATCATCCCGCGCGCATCGAGCGACGCCACGTGGCGGCGCAGCCGCGCCCCGAAGGCGTGGACGCGCACCAGCGGCATCAAGTGGGCGACCATGTCGTCCGGAGTGCCACTGATCGGCTCAAGGCCAGGAAGGCGAGCCCGATCGATTGGGGCTGGAACATCCGGCACGACACCGACCGGCAGATCGCGGAAGCGGGAATCCTCACTGAGCGCGGTCAGGAAGGCTTTTACCGTCGACGGCCCAAAGCCCTCACCGACAATGATGCCGTCGACATCGCGCGTGTTGAGGTAGCGCGCGGCGGCCTCGACGCTGAGCGCGCCGATGAGCCCGACCCTTTCCTCGACAGCACTGGTCAACGCTGGATAATGCCGGCCGCGTCCCGTCACCAGCACGGTCGCGTCAGCAAGCGGATCGGAGTCCGGCAGCATTGGCACATCGGCGCCGTTGCTGCGCAGGGTATCGATCCGCCGCAGTACCACGGCGTGCAATGTGCGCACGCGGAGCGCCGCCGCGAGCCGGGCAACGATCTGTTCGTTGGGAGCGCCGACACCGATCGGCAGCGCGTCTAGACGAGTCGCGCCGCAATCATCCACCCGCGCCGCTACTGGCATGAATGGCGCCGGCATGGCGTCAATAGTCGCCGCCAGTTCATCCGCGATGAGCGGCGTCGGCTCACAATCCGGATCGGCGAACAGGACGGCTGCCGGGTTGATTCGCGCAATCGCCTTCGCGGCCTCGGAGAGGACCGTCTCCACCACCGGAACCGCGCCGGCCGCCGCAAACGCGGCCGCAAGCTTGCGGTCGGGGTGGTCGGAGACGATGAGGATAGGACCGGGCAGCGACATTTTACTCAACTAGACTGAACGCAAGCCTAACCTAGGCGGTGGCTGTTAACGTCCCGTCAATACGGGCGACAATCTCGCGCCTTACTTGTGCCCAATATGGGCCTGTCCTGACGCGGGGCGTCGGGATGTTGGGAGCCGCCGAGCAAGTTCCGATGAGGTTGACGCCGCGGGGTTACCTCTCCCTGTTTGGGAGGACAGGCTGGAGGGGCCGCGCAAGCGGCGTCCTCCAAACATCGCCGGCTGTAGGGGCGACCCTTGTGGTCGCCCCATTCGTCGCATCCGGCAACAGGGCGACCACAAGGATCGCCCCTACATCAACCCTTCCATCGGCAAGAGTCCAATGACGGGTAGCATCGGAGCTTAATTACCGGAATCGATCTTGCACGCCATGGGGCACATGGCGCACCTTCGAGAGCGCAATGACCCTCTGGCCCACGATTGAACGGCTTCTCAGCGATCACGGCACGCCCGTGACGCTTGCGTCGGCGGGGCCAGTTCCGCGGGGCTGGTGCCGTGCATGCTTGACCCTCGGGCCCGGCAAATGAGTATTCGCGAACCGCTGCTGTCCGCGGTGCAGATCACCAAACGATACGGAACATTCGTCGCCAACGATAGCATCGACCTCGATATCTATGGGGCCGAAATCCATGCGCTGCTCGGCGAAAACGGCGCCGGCAAATCCACGCTCGTGAAGATCATCTATAGGCTCCTGCAGCCGACCAGCGGCGAATTGCGCTTTGCGGGCCGCAAGGTCGAGCTGGCTGGCCCTGCAGCGGCGCGCGCACTGGGCGTCGGCATGGTGTTTCAGCATTTTTCATTGTTCGAGAACCTGACCGTCGCTGAAAACGTAGCACTCGGCCTGCCGGCCGACGAGCCGCTCGCCGTCATATCGAAGCATCTCGCCGATATCTCGCGTGAATACGGCCTGCCGCTCGAGCCCGCGCGCGGAGTGTGGCAGCTCTCGGTCGGTGAGCGTCAGCGCATCGAGATTGTGCGGGCGCTGATGCAGAATCCGAAACTCCTGATCCTCGACGAGCCGACGTCGGTGCTGACGCCGCAGGAGACTGATCAGCTCTTCACCACGCTCAGGCGCCTCAAAGATGAAGGTCGCGCCATTCTCTACATTTCCCACAAGCTCGATGAGGTCAAAGCGCTGTGCGACACCGCCACCATCCTGCGCGGTGGCAAGAAGGTCGCGACCTGCGATCCGCGCCGTGAAACTGCGGCGTCGCTGGCCCGCATGATGGTCGGCACCGAGATCCGCGAGGTGAGGGCGACAGCGGTCCGCAAGACCGATGTGCCGCGCTTCGTCATTCACGATCTCACCGTTTATCCCGAGGAGCCGCACGGGGTGCGGCTCGAAGGCATCTCGCTCGACGTCAAGGCCGGCGAGATTGTCGGCATTGCCGGCGTCTCTGGCAACGGCCAGGATGAGCTGTTCGCGGCTATATCGGGCGAACGGGTGTCGCCCGATGCGGACAACGTCATCATCGACGGTGTTCCGGTCGGACAGCTGTCGATCACCAAACGCAGACGTCTCGGCGCTGCGTTCGTACCGGAGGAGCGGCTTGGCCACGGCACCGCGCCGCGGATGAAGCTTTCCGACAACGCCCTGCTGACAGGCCATGCGTCGGGTAGCATGGTGAGGCGTGGCTTCATTGATCGCACCGCAACGCTCGGTGTGGTCGACAGCACCACCGAGGCGTTTGATGTGCGCAAGGCCAAGCGCGATCCGGAGGCCGCCAGTCTGTCCGGCGGCAACCTGCAGAAATTCGTGGTCGGACGCGAAATCCTGCGCGAGCCCGGCGTCCTGGTGGTTGCGCAGCCGACCTGGGGCGTCGATGCAGGCGCAGCCGCCACCATCCGGCAGGCGCTGATCGATCTTGCCGCACGCGGCGGCGCCGTACTGGTCATCAGTCACGATCTCGACGAGCTCGAGGAAATTGCCGACCGCATCGCGGTGATCTTCCATGGCCGACTTTCGGAGGCAGCCGACGCCGCAGCGGCGACCCGCGAGTCGCTTGGGTTGCTGATGGGCGGCAGTAACAGCGAAGGAGCGGCAGGTACCGGCGCACAACCGGACCGAACCGGAGCGGGTCATGCGCCTGGTACTTGAACGACGGGCTGAACGTTCCGCCGTCATCGCCATCGCGTCTCCTCTGATGGCGATTTTACTGACGCTGGTGACCATGGGGATATTGTTTACCGCGCTCGGCAAGAATCCGGTCACGGCGCTTGTGGTCTATTTCGTTGAGCCGCTCGCCGACAGCTATTCGCTGGTCGAGCTCGTTGTGAAGGCGACACCGCTCGTGATGATCGCGGTCGGCCTGTCGTTGTGTTACCTCGCCAATGTGTGGAATATCGGAGCCGAGGGGCAGTTCCTGATCGGCGCCGTATGCGGCTCATGGCTTGCGGTGAAGACTCAAGGGACCGACGCGGGCGCCTGGGTGTTGCCGGCCATGCTGGTGCTGGGCGCAGCGGGTGGCGCGCTCTACGCACTCATTCCGGCGATCGCAAAGGTGCGTTTCGGGGCGAGCGAGATTCTCACCAGCCTGATGCTCGTCTATGTCGCGGATCTGCTGCTCGACTATCTGGTGCGCGGTCCCTGGCGCGACCCGCATGGCCTGAATTTCCCGACCACGGCGGAGTTCGATCCGGTCGCCACGGTGCCGATTCTCATCGAGGAGACCCGCCTGCATCTGGGTGCATTGATCGCGCTTGCGGTGGTCGCGGTCACGGCGGTCCTGCTCGGCCGCACCATCAAGGGCTTCGAGATACGCGTGGTCGGCGAAGCGCCGCGGGCGGCCCGGTTTGCCGGCTTTGACGCCGACAAGCTGGCGATCCTGACTTTCCTGATCTCGGGCGCGCTCGCCGGGCTGTCCGGCATCATCGAGGTGGCGGGTCCTGTCGGCCATCTGCAGCCAGCCTTTTCGCCCGGATACGGCTTCACGGCGATCATCGTAGCGTTTCTCGGCCGGCTCAATCCGGTCGGCATTCTGATCGCCGGACTGTTCCTTGCGCTCACCTTTATTGGCGGCGAGCAGGCGCAGATTTCCATCAAGGTGCCCCTCGATCTCACCAAGGTGTTTCAGGGCATTCTGCTGTTCTATGTGCTCGCCTGCGATTCGCTGATTCTCTACCGCATCCGCATCGTTTCATCCCATCCCGGAGCCGCCGATGGGATTGCTTGAGGCCATCATCCTGTCGGTGCTTGCCGCTTCGACGCCGCTCCTTCTCGCGGCGGCGGGTGAACTCGTCACCGAGCGCGCCGGCGTGCTCAATCTCGGCCTCGAAGGCATGATGATCATGGGCGCGGCATGCGGCTTTGCGGGCGCCCATTTCACCGGGTCGGTCATCATCGGCGCACTCGCAGGGATGATCGCCGGGCTATCGATGTCGGCCGTGTTCGCGGCGCTCGCCATCGGACTTGCCGTCAACCAGGTGGCGGCGGGCCTTGCGCTGACCATCTTTGGCATCGGCCTGTCCGGACTGATCGGCGCCGGCTTCGTCGGCATGCGCATTGAGCCGGCGCCACATCTGTGGCTTCCCGTGCTGACCGATCTGCCATTTGTCGGCAAGATCGCATTCGGCCAGGACGGTTTCGTCTATGCATCGATCGCGCTAGTGGTCGGCATCTGGTGGTTCCTGTACCGCGCCCGCGCTGGACTCATTCTGCGCGCCGTTGGCGACAATCACCTCTCCGCGCACGCGCTCGGCTATCCGGTGCTGCGCATCCGCGCTTATGCGGTGCTGATCGGCGGCGCTTGCGCCGGGCTTGCCGGCGCCTATCTGCCGCTCGCCTACACGCCGTTCTTCATCCCCGGCATGACGGCCGGGCGTGGCTGGATTGCGCTTGCCCTGGTGGTGTTCGCGTCGTGGCGGCCGGGATGGGTCGTCATTGGGGCCTACCTGTTCGGCGCCGTCACCATCCTGCAGCTTCACGCCCAGGCCATGAGCCTGCCGATCCCGTCGCAGTTCATGTCATCGTTGCCGTATCTCGCCACGGTGGTGGTGTTGATCGCAATTTCCCGTCGCCGCGGCGTTTCCGGCTCGACCGCCCCGGCGTCGTTGGGACTCGTCTTCGTGCCCGATCGTTGAAATGGAGGTGCCGTTGATCGAAACCTATTATGCTGTCGCGTTGGCCGCGGTTTTCGGCGCAGCCGTGGGAGCTGCCGTCGCCGGGCGAAAGACACCCGCCACGCCAAAGGCCTATGTGGTCACCGAAGTGGAGATTACGGGCGACATGGCGACTTTCCAGCGCGACTACGCAGCGCATGCGCAGGCGACCATCGAGCCCTTTGGGGGTCGTTACCTTGTCCGCGGCGGTCGCAACATCGGCATCGAAGGCGAGCCGCCCAAGCCGCGGATCGTCATCAGCGTGTTCGATAGCTTCGAGCAGGCGCAGGCATGGCGCGCCTCGCCGGCCTACGTGAAGATTGCCGCCGCGCGCGAGCGGGAGGCGAAGTCGCGGCAATACATCGTCGAGGGACTGCCGGAGTAGGGGGCATGTCGCACGTAGCCCGGATAGAGCGCTGGCTTTGCCGGCGCGTCATCCGGGGGCAGCCGATCGGGCAGCGACAAGCTTTCCCCAGGTCGCCCGGAAATGGTTGAAACGGCCTACCGCAATTGCCAGGGTGGTCCCGGATTGCGCGCCGGCAAGGGCCGGCGCTTCATCCGGGCTACGAGCATCGAGGGCATGGGGACCGCGCGTTCATGAAACAGCCTTCCACCCAGCAGGCCCACGGGTCGGCAAATAAGACTAGCAGCCCCAAGAAATTTGCGAATTTCAACCGCGAGAGCGCGGCGAAGGGAAACGGTTCCGCCGACGCGTTCGTGCGCGACGAGGCCTATGAAGCAAGCCCTGGCGTCTGTCAGGCACTCGCCGCCATCGATGCCCGCACGCCCGCCATCCTCATCGCAGGCCGCGCAGGTACCGGCAAGACGCGGCTCGTGCAATACAACAAGCGCCGGCCCGGCGGAGAGCTGCAGGCTACGGTGGCACCCACCGGGATTGCAGCCCTGAATGCCCGGGCACAGACCATCCACTCATTTTTCCACCTGGAGCATGCGGTTCTCGATGCAAGGAATCTCTCCAGGGGCGGCAAGTTCGGATCGCTTTACCGTCGCATGAAGCGGCTCGTCATCGACGAGATTTCCATGGTGCGCGCCGACGTGATCGATGCCGTCGATGCGCGGCTACGCCAAGTGCGCGCCGACAAGCGGCCGTTCGGCGGCGTTCAGATCGTCATGGTGGGAGATTTCCTGCAATTGCCGCCGGTCGTGCCGGAGCAGGATTGGCCGATGCTCAAGGTCCTCGGCTATGAGGCGCCTTACGCCTTCAATGCCCACGCGCTGCAGTCCATGTCGGTCCAGACCGTGACTCTCGACCGGGTATGGCGGCAGGACGAGCAGGACTTCGTCGACATTCTCGGGCGCATCCGCTCACGCGAGGGTATCGGGGATGCGTTGGAGCGGCTCAATGGGCGCTGCGTCGGTCCGCATCGCGACGGCGTCAAACCGCTGCTGCTGACGCCGACGCGCATTGCCGCCGAGCGTTACAATCACCAGGGCCTCGCGGCACTCGGGGCCACCCGGGCGGGCTTCCGCGCCGCGATCGAGCGCGACTTCGCCATCGGAGCCGCCAACCTGCCGGTGCCAGAATATCTTGAGCTTGCCGTCGGTGCGCGCGTCATGGCGGTGCGCAACGATCCGCAAGGTCGTTTCGTCAACGGCTCGCTCGGCACGGTCACGCGGCTGGGACCGGAAGGCGCATTCGTGCGGTTCGACCGCCGCCCGCACGAGCACCTGGTGGCGCCGGTAACGTGGGAAAAAGTGCGCCAGCGCTGGAACGAGGCCGAGCAGCGCATCGACAACGAGGTCGTCGGCGCCTATCGACAGATTCCGCTCATCCATGCCTGGGCGGTGACGATCCACAAGGCGCAAGGGCTGACGCTCGACGATGTCCGCGTCGATCTCGGTGCCGGCGCCTTTGCACCCGGCCAGGTCTATGTGGCGCTGTCGCGCGTGCGCACGCTCGCGGGCCTGTCCTTTGCCCGCCCGCTGCGACCTGCCGATGTGCGCGCCGAGCCTGTGCTGGTCGCGTTTACGAAATGGGCGCACGACGCGAACGGCGGCGCGGGAGTGTGAGCCGCGCGGCTCGCGTCGCATCATGGCGGCCTGGTGGTGGGCGTCGTGCTATTCGTGATGCTGCGGCCGCCCCATGTGCGGCTGTTCGAATGTCTGTGGGACCCGGAGCAATCGATACCGCCTCCCGAAGCTTAACCTGCGTGTGGTCCACGCCTCAATCGAGGAAGCTGACATGATTTTGAAAGATTCCTTCGACTTCTGAGCCCCGCGAGCCACGCTCGAGGGCCAATGAACGTGGCGGACGGTCGTTACGCGCGCTGTGCGCATTCCGGCAGTACACTCCGTTTCTCCAGTCGAGGAATCTTTTCGATGGCATCCCAATCTGTCGCGCGCAGCGAGTCCATTGCGGCCTTCATTCCCGCGCTCGAACTTCTCATCACGGAAGCGATGGACGAGTGGAAGATTCCGGGCCTCGCCGTCGCGGTGGTGCAAAACGGGGAGGTGGCGCTGGTCAGGGCCTATGGCCTTCGCGATGTCGAAGCCGGCTTGAAGGTGACAACCGACACACAGTTCCTGATCGGCTCGATCACCAAGTCGTTCACCTCCACGGGCCTGGCCCTTTTGATAGACGAGCGGCGCCTTGATTGGAAGAAGCCGGTGCGGGATTACATCCCGGAATTCCGGCTCCGTGACGCCGTCGCGACTGACCGCATCACGGTGCGCGATTTGCTCTGCCATCATTCCGGGCTGCCGCGCCAT
>Ga0209465_10000428_pt1 | contig 19917 bp, 14 predicted proteins | sample PanSoiPlot1MoBio_FD_188321 | JGI IMG/M metagenome (GOLD analysis project Ga0209465, IMG submission 188321) | Tropical forest soil microbial communities from Panama analyzed to predict greenhouse gas emissions - Panama Soil Plot 1 MoBio (SPAdes)... | ecosystem: Environmental > Terrestrial > Soil...
ATGCCCGCCCGGCGCCCTTACCATGCGCCGCGGCCTCGCCGAATTCGACCGTATCTGGCACGGTTATACCCTCGGGAAGAAATGTGCATAGATCAGCCCTCCATGCGGGGGGCCAATCCGAGGTCGAGGTCCCCAGGCTCCAGCGGATCTTCGTCGGGCCGCAGGGCCGGATCGTCGGAGGGTTCCGGCACCGCGAAGCCCGGGGGCAAAGTGCCGTCGAACAGGCCCGACCCCTTGAGGTCATCAAGCCCGGGCAGGTCGCCGAGCGCTTCCAGGCCGAAATGGCTGAGGAAATCCGGCGTCGTCCCGTAAGTCAGCGGCCGGCCCGGCGCCTTGCGGCGGCCGCGCGGGCGGACCCAACCGGTCTCGAGCAGCACATCAAGGGTACCCTTGGCGGCCGAAACGCCGCGAATCTCTTCGATTTCGGCGCGCGTCACCGGCTGGTGATAGGCGATGATGGCGAGCGTCTCGATTGCCGCGCGCGACAGCTTTTTTGGTTCCACCGCCTCATGGGTGAGAAGCCATGACAGATCGTTTGCGGTGCGGAACGTCCATTTATTGCCGATACGAACGAGATTGACGCCGCGCGGAGCGTACTCGATCTGCAGGCGTTTAAGGTTCACGCGCACATCAGCGCCCACCGGCAGGTGCTTGGCGAGCGTCTTCTCGTCGAGCGGTTCGGATGCGGCGAACAGGAGTGCCTCAAGCAGCCGAAGTTCCTCTGGCCGGGTTTCGGTCGCCTTCGCCGGCTCCCCGCCATTCTGCTCGTCATAGACTTGTGTGCGCAACTCGGCAAAACCCACCATCAAATGCCCTCCACGCCGATGTCTACGGCTGTCGCAATTTTCAAGACGCTCATGATGAAGCTCCGGATACCGGGGGCCGTGCTTCAGCGCCATCGGGCTCGGCACCCACACGCTTGCGCAAATAGATCGGGGCGAATGCGGCCGACTGGTGCATTTCAACCTCGCCCTCGCGCACCATTTCCAGCGTCGCGGCGAGCGATGAGGCAAGGACCGTTGCCCGCATTGACGGCTCGACCACAAAGGCGATCAGATATTCGTCGAGCCTGCTCCACTCGCCCGTTGCGCCGATCAGGCGTTGCAAAGCTTCGCGCGCCTCGACGAGCGACCACACAGTGCGCTTGGCGAATCGCACGCGCCGCAGCGCATGGCGCTGGCGCTCTGCCGCATAGGCCGAGATCAGATCGTAGAGGGTCGCCGACCATTGCGGCCGCTTGATTTCGGCGATCGGTTCCGGATCGCCGCGGCCGAATACGTCGCGCCCGAGCAGCGGACGTTCGAACAGTCGCGCCCCAGCCTCGCGGATGGCATCAAGCCGCCGCAACCGCAGCGCCAGAGCTTTCGCCATATCGGCGGCGCTCATGCCCTCCGGCGCGACTGGTTCAGGCAGTAACAGGCGCGATTTGAGATAAGCGAGCCAGGCAGCCATCACGAGATAATCGGCGGCAAGCTCAAGGCGCATGCGGCGCGCCTGTTCCACAAACGCAAGATACTGGTCGGCGAGCGCCAATATGGAAATTTTGGCGAGATCGACCTTCTGCTGGCGCGCCATCGTGAGCAAAAGGTCGAGCGGACCTTCGAACCCTTCGACGTCGACGATCAACGTCGGCTCGTCGCTGCTGCGATTGCCCGCGATATCCTCAGTGAACGAAGCCGTGTCCGTCATTCTGTCATCCCGTCACGACGCCGGAATGACCGGCCACCATTTGCGCAAACTCAGCTCGCGTCGCCTCGACATCAATCGGTTCGGGCGCACGGCGTGAGGCGAGCGCACGCGCAGTCCGTTGCAAGGCGGCACCGGCGAGTTCCGGACAACTCGCTGCGACCTCTTCCATCTCGGCAAGCTCACCGTTGCAATGGAGGACGAGGTCGCAACCGGCGTCCAGCGATCGTCGGACCCGTTCACCAATCGGGCCCGACAGAGCCCCCATCGACAGATCGTCGCTCATCAGGGCTCCGGAGAATCCGATAAGTCCGCGAATCACTTGTTCAATCATAATCGGCGACGTGGTTGCCGGAAGGTCCGGGTCGAAAGCTGTGAACACCACGTGGGCCGTCATCCCGAGCGGCGCTGCTGCGAACGGCACGAAGGCAGCAAAATCGGTCATTTCCAAAGTCCTCCGGGCGGCGGTCACGACCGGCAGGCGACGATGGCTGTCCGCTGTAGCGCGGCCATGACCCGGCAGGTGCTTGACGACCGGCAGCACCCCGCCGGCCTGCAGCCCGGCTGCTATCGCGGCCGCAATGGCGGCGACCTGCTGCGCCGTGTCGCCATAAGCCCTATCTCCGATCACCTGGTCAGCGTCGGCAACGGGCACGTCGGCGACTGGCAGACAATCGACCGTAATACCAACCGTGGCAAGATCGGTCGCCATGAGCCGGGCTCCAAGCCACGCCGCCCGCAAGCCACACGCAGGATCGCGCCGGTAAAGTTCGCCATAAAAGGCGCCGGCCGGATAGGCGCCCCAATGGGGCGGCCCCATCCGCTGCACGCGGCCTCCTTCCTGGTCGATCAGGACGGCCACATCCGGCCCACATACGGTTCTAAATTCGTTAATTAATCCTTTAAGCTGCGACGGATCGACAATATTGCGCTTGAACACAATCAGGCCAAAGGGCGAGGCGTCCCGCAGGAACGCCCGTTCCTCCGGCGCTATCGCCGTACCCCTTAATCCGGTAATAAAGGCCCTCGTCGCCATGCCGGCGGCTTAGCCCGCGCAACCCCCAAGGGCAAGCGCGCATCCGTCAATTCTTCTGGACGAAACAGGTTCCGCCCGCTGATTTCAGCGTTTCACATAGCTGATCCGCATCGCTCTTCGCACCAAACGGGCCAACCTGTGCCGCATAGAAGATGCCGCGTTCACCTAGGTCTTTGCGCCGAATCAATGGCTGATGGCCACTCAAGACCGTCGAATATTTCCCCTGCATGGTGCGAAACGCTGCCTGGGCGTCGGCTTCGCTTCTCTGGGCGGAAAGCTGCACGACAAAACCGCCGGCGTCAGCGGCTCGAGGTACGGCTGCTTCCGGCGCGACCGCCACCGGGGGGCCGCTTGTGGTCGGGGCTGACAATGCGGCGGTCTGACGCGGCGGTGGCGCTTGCGGTGCCGCTGGTGGTGCTGCTGGTGGTGGCGTCGCCCGCGATGGCGGGGGCGGGGCGCGATCCGAAGCAGCTGCGCTCTGGTCCGGCCGTATCGTCACGGTGCGTACCCGCCTAGTGTCGCTTGAGGAGCCAGGCCCGCCGGCTGGAACGGTTGCGGGCGGAGGATATCCTGCGTCCGGTAATGGTCCGGCAGCGCCACTGTCGCCGGAGCCGGAGCGATATGTTGCACCTACATCAACCGGATCTTCATCACGGCGCACCAAACGCTCACCCGTATTGTCGCCGACACGTTCATTGACGGGCTTAGCGCTGGCATCCCCGCCCGGTATCACCTTGGTTGGCGAGTTGTCGGCTCGGATGATTGGCGTCGGCCCCGACGGGGCATCCCTGAACATGGTGCGATAGCCGAACGCGGCAGCGCTGCCGAACACCGCAAGCGCGAGCACCGCGATAACGACCTTGGTGGAGCTGCGTCGCTTTGAGCCCGGGTCGTCATCCTGGTCAGCAGGTTCGTGCTCCGTCTCATATTCGTAGTCGCTGTCGTGTCCGTATTCATCCTCACCGTATTCGTCGGCATATTCGTCTTGGTGCCCATAGGCTGGTTGCCGCTGCCCCGTCATGGAATCCTCGCGATGATCATGATCGCCATCGTCCCGATCATCGGCTGGCGTCTGCCGGGGTGCGACCGGGTATTCTTCGTGGCCGGACAGTTCCAGGAAATCGGAGCGGTCGGTGCCGTAGGGCGGCTGGGAACGGTCACGGCGATTTTGAGGATTTCCCTCCAGCGATGAACGCTCCTCAAATCGAGGTTCACGCAATCGATCTTCAAATGACTGATCTTGAGATTGAACTCCGTCCCGCAAGACCGGGCGCGCGAACGCTGCTCGGTCTTGAGCGGCGCGATCCGGTGAATTGGACGCACGGGGAGCGTCGGCGACGCGTCCATCAGGCCCGCCGGGTTCACCGGCGCGTCCCGCACTCGGCGCGAATGGTTCGCCTTGGCCAATCAGCCGCGCCAACTCCAACAGCGCATCCGCTCCCGGATCGCGCCGCTCCGTTGCACCCTCATCAGAGGGACGAGACTGCTTTCCCCCAAGATCCCGACCGCGCTCATCGTGCGCGCGCGGCTCAAATGAGGATCGGGGGCGGTTGAAAATACTGTCGGCCATGCTGCTATTGCAACCTCATCCGGGGACGTCCCGTCAATCGCTGACTTATCGCGACCGACGACATCGAAACTACCTCATCTCGTCAGGCGCACCAACTCCAAGAACGGCGAGTCCGGAAGCCAACACTGTCACCATGCCCTGCACGAGCGCAAGGCGCGCCGCAGTCAGTTCTGGATCATTCTGGATAATGAAGCGTAAATATGACGCGTCCTTCCCCTTGGTCCATAGGGCATGAAAATCGCTCGCAAGCTCATACAGATAGAAGGCGATTCTGTGAGGCTCGTGGGACGCTGCAGCGGCCTCAACGAGGCGCGGATAAAGCGCGATACGCCGCATCAAGGCGAGCTCGGCGGCATCATTGAGCCGCGGCAACGCTGCTTGGGCTAACGCGTGACGGCGCTCGCGGTCGCCTTGAGGCAGCGTCGGGATCACCTCGCGGGCATTGCGGAAAATCGACTGTCCCCGCGCGTGGCCGTATTGAACGTAGAACACGGGGTTGTCGCGGGACTGCTCGATCACCTTGGCGAGGTCAAAGTCGAGCACTGCATCGTTCTTGCGGTTGAGCATCATGAAGCGAACGGCGTCGACGCCAACCTCATCGACAACCTCACGCAAAGTCACGAAATCTCCGGAGCGCTTGGACATTTTTACCGGCTCGCCGGCCCGCAACAGCTTCACAAGCTGGACGATTTTGATGTCGAGCGCAGCCGTCCCGCCGCTCACCGCGCTGACCGCCGCTTTCATACGCCTGATGTAGCCGCCATGGTCGGCGCCCCACACGTCGATCATGTTGCGAAAGCCGCGCTCGAGCTTCGACTTGTGATAAGCGATGTCGGACGCGAAATAGGTGTAGCTGCCGTCGGATTTCTTGAGCGGGCGGTCAACGTCGTCGCCGAAATCGGTGGTGCGGAATAGAAGCTGCTCGCGATCTTCCCAATCCTCATCGACCGCTCCTTTGGGCGGCGGCAGCCGGCCTTCATAGACCTTGCCTTCGGCTCGCAAGCCCGCGATGGTCGCCGCCACCGCGTTGCTGTCGCCTTCGATCAGCGAGCGTTCGGAAAAGAAAACATCGTGCCGTACATTGAGGGCTGCAAGATCGTCGCGGATCTCCGCCATCATCATGCCGATCGCCTTGCGTCGCACGATTGGCCGCCACTCTTCCTCCGGCATCTGGTTGAGGGCTCGACCGTGCTCGCTCGCCACGGCAGCGCCAACCGGTTTCAAGTAGTCGCCCGGGTACAGCCCCTCGGGGATCGGCCCGATATCCTCACCGAGCGCTTCCCGGTAGCGCAGATAAACCGAACGGGCGAGCACATCGACCTGGGCGCCAGCATCGTTGATGTAGTATTCGCGTGTCACCGCATAGCCCGCGAAGGTCAAAAGATTGGCGAGCGCGTCCCCAAACACGGCGCCGCGGCAGTGGCCCACATGCATCGGCCCGGTCGGATTAGCCGAGACATATTCGACATTGACGGGCTCGGATTTGCCCATATCGCTGCGGCCGAAATCAGGGCCAGCCAGAATCGCAGCGCGCAGCGCCTCTTGCCACACCGCCGGATCGAGCGTCATGTTGATGAAACCCGGTCCGGCGACCTCGACTCTGGTGACCTGCGCGCGCTTGCGAAGCTCTGCGGCAATCCGCTCGGCGAGATCGCGCGGCTTCATGCCGGCGTCTTTGGCGAGCGCCATGGCGGCATTTGTGGCAAGGTCGCCATGCGCAGGATCGCGCGGCGGTTCGACCACGATGCGCTCAAGGTCCGGCGGACGCGGAAATGCTCCTGCAGCGGCGAGGGCTTCGACGGCCGAGCGAACGTGCGTGGTGAAGAGGTTGAAGACGTTCATGAGGTCGCGGCCCAGAGCTGAGTATCGTAGGGTGCAAGAAGCGAAGCGTGCCGCTAACTCAAAGGCGATGGTTTACGGCGCGGTCCCCGCCGGCGGATCGCGCGGCGCAAGCGCGATGCGTATCTCGCGCACATCCTGGACCAGCACATTCAGCAGCGCCGTGTGACTGGCAAGCTCAGACTTGACCAGGACGACGTCGCTAGCCAGGTGGTCGAGCCGGGATTTGACAGTGCCGAGTTCCGATCTAATGGCGGTTAAGTCATCGCTGTTGTGGTGAGCCTGCTCCAGGACGTGGCGCGTCACAGCCTTCTCGCCGGCGACCTCACCTTCGAGCACCCGCATACGCGCCTCGAATTCCTCTCGCGTCACATAGGTCGGCATTCCCCGCGCCCTTTCTGCTCCATCAGTATGGTGGGACGGGCAAAGCCAACAGGTCCGCCCGATGACCGGCTCCGCGTGCCCACCGTTCCTCGTTCAGGTGGGCACCGCGCGTGCCTTTGCCCACCGTACGCATAGCCCCCAGCTAACGCAGTTCCGGGGTCGAGTCAAAAAGCCGGGAATGCTCGGACAGCGCATAGCGATCCGTCATTCCGGCTATGAAATCGGCGATCCGGCGAGCTCGCGTTGACGTGTCGGTTGGCGTGTCCCGCCACGGCAGATCCTGGGGGCTGCGCATATAGCGTTCGAACAGATCCGTCACCACCGCCTGCGCGTCACCCATGATGCGCACGATGCGCGGATGGCGATATACGTGCGGGAACAGGAACGCTTTGATGGCTTGGTCCGCTGCGGCGACAGCGGGCGAGAACGCGACCACAGGCGCGCCGGCACGCCGGATGTCCTCGACACAACCGGGCGCACACTGCCCGATCAGGCGGTCCGAATGGCTAATGACGTCCTCGATCATGCGGGCGATCAACCGGCGCACAAGTTCATGGGCGCGCCGCACCCCCACCCTACCCTCCCCCGCTTGCGGGGGAGGGTAGGGTGGGGGGTAGCATGATTCGATCTCCGCCAAGGTGTCGCCGATCAGCGGCAACGCCGCGAGTTCATCTATGGCGAACATCTGCGCCCGCAGCCCGTCGTCGATGTCATGGGCGTCGTAAGCGATGTCGTCCGCGATCGCCCCGACCTGGGCTTCGGCGCTGGGGTAAAGGGCAAGTTCGAGGTCCTGCCGGGCGTTGTACTTCAGGATAGCAGGCGCGACACCGCGTGCGGCATAGCGGCCGACCGCATGCCCGCTCGCGTCCACCAGGGGGCCGTTATGCTTAACAAGGCCTTCTAGCGTCTCGAAGGTGAGGTTGAGACCATCAAAGCTCGCATAGCGCCGCTCCAGACGGGTCACCACCGAGAGCGTCTGAGCGTTGTGGTCAAACCCACCGTAGAACGCAAGGCAGTGGTCGAGGGCGCGCTCGCCCGAATGCCCGAACGGCGGATGGCCGAGATCGTGGGCAAGTGCACAGGCCTCCGCTAGGTCCTCGTCGAGGCCGAGCGCGCGGGCGAGCGAGCGCGCGATTTGGGTGACCTCGAGCGTATGGGTCAGGCGGGTGCGATAGTGGTCGCCCTCGTGGTAGACGAACACCTGGGTCTTGTGTGCGAGCCGGCGAAATGCGGTGCAATGGATGATGCGATCGCAATCGCGACGGAAATCATTGCGCGTCGCGCTCGGCGGCTCGCCATGGAGGCGCCCGCGATTGGCCGCCGGGTCCGCCGCCCATGGCGCCCGCGTCCGGCGCGTATTCACTGCCATGCTCTCGCCATCATGCCGCTGGCGCCCATTGGGCCGTTGACTGCGTTCCGACGCGTACATAACTATTTGATACGCAAACGGGCAACGGAACACGATGACAAGTTCAGTGGCAGTGACGGAACGCGCGGCAAAACGCATTCGGGAGATTCTAAAAAGTGAGCCGCCGGGATCGATGCTGCGCGTCAGCGTTGCGGGCGGCGGCTGCTCAGGGTTCCAATACAAGTTCGATTGCGTCACCGCCCAGGCGGAAGATGACCTCGTGCTCGCCCGCGACGGCGCGACCGTGCTGGTCGATCCGGTTTCGGTGCAATACATGGCGGGGGCCGAAATAGACTTTGTCGACGACCTGATCGGCTCCTCCTTTAGAATTAACAACCCGATCGCGACAGCATCTTGCGGCTGCGGGACTAGCTTTTCGGTTTGAAGGGGTGGGGCAGCCAACCTGCCCCAGCTAAACCCGAATAGACCCACCAACGCGTCCGCCTCCGGATTACGCGACCGCAAAAAGCGGCCGCTTCATCCGGGCTGCTGTTACTCCGCCGCGACAGCGTGCGGCCGGTGTTCGGGCTCGTGCTCGTCCACGAAATCCTCCGGCGGCTCGAGGCGACGCCGCAGCATGCGGTCAAGCTTGTCGAGGTAGATGTAGACCACCGGCGTGATGTAGAGGGTGAGCAGCTGCGACACCAGCAGGCCGCCGACCACGGCGACGCCGAGCGGCTGGCGCAGCTCGGCGCCGGCGCCGGCGCCGACTGCGATCGGCAGTGCGCCAAAGATTGCCGCCAGGCTTGTCATCATGATTGGGCGGAACCGCAGCAGACAGGCCTCGCGGATCGCCTCCTCGGCCGAGAGCCCGACCGCCCGGCGCTGCAAGGCGAAGTCGATCATCATGATGGCATTCTTCTTCACGATGCCGACCAGCATCACGATGCCGATCATGGCGATGACCGTGAGATCCATCTTGAACATTATCAGCACGATCAGCGCGCCGACGCCCGCCGACGGCAGGCCGGAAATGATGGTGATCGGATGGATGAAGCTCTCGTAGAGAATGCCCAGCACCACGAAAGAGGCAAACACCGCTGCCAGCACCAGCACGCCCTGTCCTTTAAGCGAATCCTGGAATACCTGAGCGGCGCCCTGAAACCCCGATACGATCGAGGCCGGAAGGTTGGATTCGCGTTCAATCTGCCGGATTTCGTCGACCGCGGCGCCAAGCGCGTAGCCCGGCGCCAAGTTGAACGAAATGGTCATCGAAGGCTGCTGACCCTGGTGATTGACCTGCAGCGCCCCGACGGTCGGCACCAGCTTGGTGACCGCGGACATTGGGATCACCGGCCCGGTCGGAGTGGTTGAACCGTTGACGCCTGAACCCGCCGCCGGCGCGACAAGTCCACCGCCGGTTGCCTGACCGTTGAGGTTGGTCTTCAGATAGATCTTGCCAAGCCCGGTCGGGTCGTACTGGATTTTCTTATCGCATTCCAGGATCACCTGATAGTCGTTCGACGCCGTGTAGATCGTTGCCACCTGCCGGGCGCCGAAGCAGTTATACAGCTCCTGACGCACCTGATCGATCGACACCCCATAGACCGCGGCCGCTTCGCGGTCTATCTGCATCGTCATCTGCGGATTCTTGACATAGAGATCGCCAGTGACGTCGCGCAGCCCTGGCAGCTTGGATACTTTCTCCAGCATTTCCGGCCCGACGCGGTAGAGCGTCTCTGTGTCGCTGGACTGCATCGTGTATTGGAATTCGCTCTTCGAAATACGGCCCGTGATATTGATGTTCTGCACGTTCTGGAAATAGGTCGCCATGCCGGTGACCGTGTTGGTGGCGTCACGCAGGCGCTGAATCACGGCGGTTGAACTCTCCTTGCGCTCCTTACGCGGTTTGAGGGCGACAAAGAAACGTCCATAATTGTTGGTCGGGTTGGGACCACCGGCGCCTGCCGTGATGTTGATATAGTCAACAGCCGGGTCCTTGCGCAAAATAGCGGCGATCTGCAGCTGGCGCTCCATCATCGCCCTGAACGAAATGTCGGACGGCCCCTCGGTCGTGGCATTGATAAAGCCGGTGTCCTCGACCGGGAAAAAGCCCTTTGGAATGACGATATAGAGCCACACTGTTCCAAACAGCGTGCCGATCATCACGAGCAGCATGAAGAACTTGTATTTTAAGAAAACGTCGAGCGTCACCTCGTACGCGCGCAGCCATGCTTTGAACATCGCCTCGAATATTCGAAGGATAAAAAACTGCTTTTCCCCTTCATGATGCTCCTTGAGTACGCGCGCGCACAGCATAGGCGTCAGCGTCAGCGACACAAAACCAGAGAGGAGGATTGCCGCCGTGATGGTGACAGCAAATTCGCGGAACACCCGCCCCACCATGCCGCCCATCAAAAGCACCGGGATGAACACCGCAATCAGCGCGAAGGTAATCGATATGATGGTGAAGCCGATTTCCCGCGAGCCCTTGAGCGCGGCCTCGAACGGCCGCATGCCGCCTTCGATATGGCGGACGATGTTTTCCAACATCACGATGGCATCGTCGACCACGAACCCGACCGACAGGGTCAGCGCGAGCAACGTCATGTTGTTGATCGAATACCCGAACAGGTACATGGCGGCGCAGGTCGCGATCAACGAGATCGGCACTGCCAATGCCGGAATCGCGGTCGCGGACGCGGAACGCAGGAACAGGAAGATCACCAGCACGACAAGTCCGATGGCGATCGAAAGCGTCACCTTCACGTCTTCGACGGAGTCGCGAATCGAAATCGACCGATCGGCCAGCAGCTCCATCTTGACGGCCGCCGGAATCTGCGCGCGATAGGTCGGCAGCCGATCATAGATAGCATCGATGATCTCCACCGTGTTGGCTGACGGTTGCTTGTAGACGGCTAAGACGATCGAACGTTCGTCCTTGGAGGCGCTGGAGTAGAAGTTGGCAATCTGGTCGTTCTCTACACCGTCGACGACGGTCGCGACATCCTTGAGCTTGACCGGCTGGCCATTGCGGTAGGCCACGACCAGCTCGCTGTACTCGGCGGCATTGCGCATAGCCGCCGTCGCCGTCAGGATGGTGTTCTGTTTAAGCCCCGCGATGGTGCCGACCGGTGTGTTGGAATTGGTCTTGGAAACGAAGGTTTTGACGTCATCGAGGGATATGCCGCGCGACGCCGCGGCGACCGGGTCGACCTGCACCCGCACAGCAAATTTCTGCGCGCCGAAGACCAGGACCTGGGCGATGCCCGGCAATTGTGAAATCTGCTGCGCCAGCGTGATTTCGCCGTAGTCGTCAACCGTGGACAAGGGGAGCGTCGACGAGACGAGGCTGAACAACACGATCGGCGAGTCGCCGGGATTGACCTTGCGGAAGTACGGCGGAATCGTCATCTCGACCGGCAGCCTTCGCGCCGCCACGGTAAGCGCGGTCTGCACGTCGAGTGCGGCGCCGTCGATATTGCGGTTGAGATCGAACTGGATGACGATGGTAGCGAGACCAAGCGAGGACGTCGATGTCATCGAGGTGATGCCCGCGATGGTCGAAAGCTGCCGCTCTATCGGTCCTGCAACAGAAGCGCCCATCGTCTCGGGGCTCGCACCCGGCAGCGTAGCAGTGATCTGAATAGTGGGGAAATCTACTGCCGGCAGCGCCGCCACCGACAGCAGCCGGTAACCGAAGATACCAAATACGATCAATGACGCCGTGATCAGCGTCGTCATCACGGGACGACGGATGCAGGTTTCCGAAATATTCATATCACGCCCCTGCTTTGCGCTCGCGCACCGTCACACGCGCTCCGTTCGTCAGCAGCAGATGTCCGTCGGTCACCACCACGTCGCCGTCGTTGAGGCCGGATTCGATCACGGTCTCGTCGCCGAGCAGCCGCGCCACTTTGACATGCGTGACAGTGGCGACATTGTCTTTGATCAGGTAGACGAAGCTGCCCTGTTGGCTGACCTGCACGGCGGCCGACGGCACCACGACGGCATCCTCGGTCCGCAGCGTGACCTGCGCCGAGACCAGCGTGCCGGGCCACAACAGCTCGTCCGTATTGGGAATGCTGGCGCGCACGGTTGCCATTCCGGTGGTGGCATCTATGGTGTTCTCTATCATCGCGACGGTGCCGTGGGCCTGACGTTTTTCGCCCGGGATCACCACAGCGACAGATGCACCCGTCTCCACCATTGCAACACGAAGGTCCGGCAAAGCACGCTGCGCCACCGTGAACGTCACGTAGATCGGCGCCAGCTGATTGATAGTGGCAATAGGCGCCGTATCCGCCTGACGCACAAAATTCCCGACCTTGACGGCGGCTTGGCTGATCCGCCCGCTGATCGGCGCTCTGATGCTGCAATAGCTGAGCTGAACCTTGAGATTTTCCAAAGCCGCGATATCAGCCTTTACGGCTGCGTTGAACGTATCCACCTGGGTCTTGGAATTCTCGGCATTGAGCTGCGGCCCGGCACCTCTGGCGAGCAGTTCGGAATTGCGGCGCAGATCGCGTTCTGCGCCCGCCAGTAGGGCTTCGTCGCGGGCGAGATTTCCCTCGGCTTGTGCGATCTGCGCTTCAATTGCGCGGCTATCGAGCGTAACCAGCAGATCACCCCGATTCACAACTGCGCCGTCGGAAAAGTGGACACCAACGATCTCGCTATCGATACGCGGCTTGACTGCGACGCTCGCCATCGTGGTGACGTTGCCGAGGGATTCCAGAATAACCGGCGTTTTCTTCTTGATCGCCTTGCTGACCTCTACCGCAACCGTGCGCGGCCCCGGCCGCCCTTCGGGCGACTGGGCGACCGCTTTATCGCCGATCAGCCATTTGAGGGGTGGAAACCAAGTGACCAGCTCTTCCTTCTTACCTAACACCCCGGAAGCCGCTGCACCCGCCACCGCGGCCACCAACAACAATCCGAATAAGGCTTTGCCCCTGCTCATCTGTGTATCCCGCCGCGGCGCATGACCGCTTAAGGGATTCCCTGGCTAGCGTTCACTCCCGCTGAAGATTTGGCATCTCGCAGCACGGCTCATGACTTGCCGTTCAAGGCACACTCGTACTGTTGCGTCCGATGCATAATCGTACCGCCGGCAATATTTTTTGTTACTTTTGGTAACACAATCTGTCCCTTTTTGCATCCTGCGAAATGAGCTACCTGCATAAAATTATGGATATACTGGCAGTCTACTGCCCGGGTCTCCATTACGGTCAGTTCATGTCTGTTGGAAGCGGAACGGGACGTGCGACTGCATCAACGGCGCAGTCCGGAAAGGAGCGCCGGCTCAAACCCCGCCGGAAGAGTGCAATGCGAATAGCCACCTGGAACGTGAATTCGATCAAGCAGCGCCTCGACAACGTCGTGGCTTGGCTCAAGGAACGCGAGCCGGATGTAGCCTGCCTGCAGGAGACCAAATGCCTTGACGCGGCGTTCCCCCGCGAGCCCCTCGAAGAGCTTGGATACAACGTTGCGGTGCACGGTCAGAAGACATTCAACGGAGTGGCCATCCTGTCCAAGCTGCGCTTCGATGAGGTGACCCCCCGGTTGCCCGGCGATGACGAAGACGACCATGCGCGTTTTCTGGAAGTTGTGGTGTCGTCCGACTCTCGTGCAGTGCGAATAGCGTCAATCTACCTGCCCAACGGCAATCCGCCAGAGACCGAGAAGTATGCCTACAAGCTCGAATGGATGGATCGGCTGCTACACTACGCTGAGGCCCGGCTGCGACTGGAGGAGCCATTGGTGCTGGCCGGGGACTACAATGTGATCCCGGCACCGGCAGATGCGCACAACCCGGCTGCCTGGGCAGGCGATGCGCTGTTCCTGCCGCAGACCCGCACGAAATTCAGCGGCTTGGTGAACCTCGGTCTCACCGAAGCCGTGCGGGCAACCTCCGACGCCGACGGAATCTATACGTTCTGGGACTACCAAGCGGGTGCCTGGCAGAAGAACGCGGGTATCCGGATTGACCACTTGCTGTTGTCGCCCCAGGCTGTTGACCACCTGGCGGCCGTCGGCATCGACAAGTACGTCCGCGGCTGGGAGAAGCCTTCAGACCATGTGCCGGTTTGGATCGAACTTAATCTATGAGGATCGAGATGACTTCGGCCGGATTCCGGTCAGGCTAGAGTTCTCTCCTCGGAGGTGGCTGGGCTTGTCCCGGCCGCCTCGATCGTTGCTCTGTAGCTTCAGATTCAAAGTCGCCGGGACAAGCCCGGCGACGACGCGGCAAGTGACTCAAGACGACCGATATCAGCTCTAACGGTTCTTGATCCAGTGCTCCACCTGGACGAGTGCCACTGCACGCTCATCTTCGGTCGCCTGCTTCACGGCGGCGCTGTACATATCGGTGATCCAGGTCTCCTTCGGTGCAGCGGCGTCCCGCGCGAGCATCAGCCACATCAGGCCTTTCGCGCCGTCGCGAGCCACGGACTGGCCCTTGAACAGCATGCTGCCGAACACCGCCTGCGCCTGATACTGCCCCTTGCCGGCCGCATGGGACAACCAGCGCACCGCCTGCTTGAGATCCTTAGGCCCGCCCTGGCCATCGAGGTACATGCGGCCGAGGCGATATTGGGCGTCCGGATCACCAAAATAGGTTGCCGCATACGAAAACACTTCGCGGGCGTGGACGGCATCGGGCCTGATGTCTGAATTCAGGATGCCTTTAAGATAATAGTCACCCAGTGCCACGAACGCGTTGGCGACGAAGCGGGCCGGCCTGGTGCCTGGCGTCTCATCGGCATGGGAGTCGGCGAGCGTGCGGAAATACTCGAAGGCACGTAGATCGCTCTGCTTGACGCCCTCACCATCCGCATACATGCGGCCGAGCTTCCAGATCGCCATGATCTCGCCGTCGCGGGCCGCGGATTCAAGCGCTTCCAGCGCGCCCTTGGTGTCTCCATTCCGCAGCGCCTGGGCGCCCGTTTGGAAGGCCTGGAACCCTCTCTGGCTTGCGGGCCCTCCCACGCCAAGGCCCGGCGCGGCTTCCGGCGGTACGATGCCAAGGCCGCTCATCGGCGGGGCGCGGTTGGCGGGGCTTGGGGTGCCGTCAAGCGCATACGCCGTGGCCAAGCCGAGGCCCAAGCCGAACAACGCCGCCGATAGAATATGTTCAGATATCCGCATAGCACGCCTTCTCGGCCGCCGCGCCAGGATGTGTGACAGCGCCGTGGCGCGCTGACCCAACCTGCTGGGCGTATTTCCAAAGATACCCCGATCCAAACACCGATCCATGCGGTTGCCACGCCGCCCGGCGTTTCTCCAACTCTGCTTCACTCAACTGAACTTCCAGGCTCCCGCGCTCCGCATCGATGGCGATGATGTCGCCGTCGCGCACCAGAGCGATTGGCCCGCCGACTGCGGCTTCCGGGCCCACATGTCCAACGCAGAAGCCTCGCGTGGCGCCGGAGAAGCGGCCGTCGGTAATCAGAGCAACCTTGCCGCCGGTGCCCTGGCCGTAAAGCGCAGCCGTAGTCGCCAGCATTTCCCGCATGCCCGGACCGCCCTTAGGGCCTTCATAACGGATGACCAGCACCTCGCCTTCCCGGTAGCTGCGATTCTTCACGGCCTCAAAGCACGCCTCTTCGCCGTCAAAGCAGCGTGCGGGTCCGGAGAACCTCAGATTGTCCATGCCGGCGACCTTCACGATCGCACCTTCAGGGGCGAGATTGCCGCGCAACCCGACGACGCCACCCGTCGCGGTCAGCGGCCGGTTGGCCGGACGAACGACATCCTGTTCGGAATTCCAGGTCACGCGCTTCAAGTTTTCGGCCATGGTATACCCGGTCACAGTCATGCACTCTCCATGCATGAAACCGTTATCCAGCAAGGTCTTCATCAGCAGTGGGACACCCCCAGCTTCAAATAAATCTTTGGCGACAAAACGGCCGGCCGGTTTCAAATCTGCGATGTATGGTGTTCGTTTGAAGACTTCGGCAACATCGAACAGGTCGAACGCGATTCCACATTCATGCGCAATGGCAGGAAGATGCAGCGCAGCATTGGTAGAACCGCCGGATGCCGCTACCACAGCCGCGGCGTTCTCCAGCGCTTTTCGCGTGACGATGGCGCGCGGACGCAGATTGAGCCTGATGAGATCGAGAATCTGCTCGCCCGATGTCATGCAGAACTGGTCACGGAATTCATACGGCGCGGGCGCGCCCGCAGAATACGGCAGAGCGAGGCCGATCGCCTCTGATACCGTCGCCATGGTGTTCGCGGTAAACTGAGCTCCACAGGCGCCGGCGGACGGGCATGCGTGCTGCTCAAGCGTTTCGAGGTCATCGTCGGACATCTGGCTGACTGAGTGCTTGCCGACCGCCTCAAATACGTCCTGGACGGTGACCGGCTTGCCCTTGAAAGTGCCCGGCAGAATCGACCCTCCATAGATGAAAATCGACGGCACGTTGAGGCGACACATGGCCATCATCATGCCCGGCAGTGACTTGTCGCAGCCGGCGATCCCCACTAGGGCGTCATAGCCATGCCCCCGCATGGTGAGTTCGATCGAATCGGCAATCACTTCACGGGACGGCAGCGATGACTTCATGCCGTCGTGCCCCATGGCGATGCCGTCGGTTACCGTGATGGTGCAGAACTCGCGTGGCGTTCCGCCTGCCGCCGCGACGCCCTTCTTGACAGCCTGGGCTTGGCGCATAAGCGCGATGTTGCACGGCGCCGCCTCGTTCCAGCAGCTTGCCACCCCGATGAAAGGCTGATGGATCTGCTCCTTGGTCAGCCCCATGGCATAGTAATAGGACCGATGCGGCGCACGCGCCGGGCCCTCGGTCACGTGCCGGCTGGGCAGCCTGTTCTTAAGAGTGGTTTTGGCGTCCATCAACCTGCACCGACAACCTGCACCGAAGCTAAATTTCTACCCATAGGCATCGGAATGTACCCATGGGAACATTCGTATATGGAAATCGCGGACAGCTGTGGCGGAAAAGGGGCGGCAATGACCCAGATTGCAAATGTTGTAAGCATGTGTCGGAAAAGCAACATATGTTGCCTTCCCTGGAATCTTTGAAGAAATTGCGATTGGCGCGGCATTTTTTTGCCCGAAGTGTCCACGATGTGGCCCCGGACCTGATCGGTGCAACATTTCTTGTTGACGGGGTTGGGGGACCAATCGTCGAGGTCGAGGCTTATCATCATACCGATCCTGCAGCCCACAGCTATCGCGGACCTAACGCGCGCAATGCCGTGATGTTCGGCGCCCCCGGTCATGCGTACGTCTACCGCTCCTACGGCATCCACTGGTGCATCAACTTCGTATGCGAAGCTGAGGGCAGCGCCAGCGCGGTGCTGATCCGCGCCCTGATGCCCGCGGTGGGCCTCGCCGCGATGCGCCGCCGGCGCGGCGTGCGCGACGAGCGGCTGCTGTGCTCAGGTCCCGGCCGCCTATGTGAGGCGCTCGCCATCACCGACACTTACAACGGCGCCGCGCTCGACAAGCCGCCGTTCACGCTGCTTGCGCGGACCGAGCCGGTGGAGATCGCCGCCGGTCCGCGGATCGGCATTTCCAAGGCCATCGATTTGCCGTGGCGGTATGGATGGGCAGGATCGCGGTTTTTGAGCCGGCCGTTCGGGCGAAGGGTAAATCGAGAAACGTCCTAATCGCTGTCCGGGACGCGAAAAGGCTTCGATTTTGACGTTCCGGCCCTCGACATAACCGCTTTCAGCAAGCGCGAGGCGGAACACTTCCAAACTCTGCAGGTTGAGCAGAGCCGAACTGGTACTAAGGTATCCGATCACCGGCATCCCCGACTGCTGCGCCCTCGCCGCCAGCGGCCAAGCGGCAGCGCTCCCGATCGCCGCAATGAACTCCCGCCGACGCACCTTCGGTCCTCCGCACTGATTTTAGAGAGCCTAGCCCATGACACACAACGAACGTCGAGCCGGACGTCTGATGTGCATGAGCCAACGGCTCGTCTTCACCTACGCCGCACGGCCCTTCGCGAATTTCCATCAAGCAATTAACAGCAGCCCACTGATAATCAGCATCGCAACTGCCGTGCCGCCGTGTATACCGAGCGCGACGGTCCTGCTACCGCCTTGGTGCAACACGATCATGGCATCAGCGACAGGAATGAGGGTGGCGGCTAGCATGAACCAGCCAAGGACGTGTGCGGACCCGTAAGCCATAAGAATTGCGGTGAACAATCCCGATGCAATGTCACGAATGCCTTTAGCGGATAGATATGCTCGCGAATGCGGTTCGGAGCTAGCCGGTACGCCATGAGCCGACGCTGCCGTTGAAGGTGCCAACAGAAAGCGGCAGCCGATGAAAATGATCGCGATTGCAATCACACCAGACAGGTAGAAACCGATAGTTGCCGCCACGCGTCCTGCTCTCCCTCAATGCCAAGCCTCGCACTTGTGTTTTTTTAGCTGGTGATCAACCTCAAGACCGCCAAGACCTCGTTCCTGCGTCAGACTTCTGCTTGGCGAACGGTGGTTCTTATTGTGCGTAACGGGTGAAGACAAGGTCGCGCGCTTTGACCTGATTGTGGCAAGGGAACTAGGTCTTCATGAACGCCTCGTCGCCACGCGGCGCCGGTTCCAAGGGAACGGGGTCGCCCCTGTGTTTGCTGCACCGCGTTGATGCCGCTCACGGCCCATAGGACTCGCCACAGCACTCATGTGCTTACGACACACTGTCGCGGACGCACTTGACACCCTATGAATAGTCCTATACTATGTCGGCGATATTCCTATCGCAGAATGCACCAGCCTCGATTGGGAAAGGGGCGATCGCCTTCACCGACAATACCGGCCATTCGGTCTTGCAATGAACGCCGGGCGGGGCGTGCGCGCGGCACCGCGCCCACGCCCCTATGTAATTCCGAAAGGTCGCCACGGGCCTCGAGATGATTGAGATTTTGTAAGCGCCAAATTTTTGGAAGCGTCATGGATCGGAGATTTCCACCATCGCCGCCCCGCGATCGGGGACGGGGCGTCGAACCAACGCGGCTGCCGCCCGGAAATTCCCTGATTCGGCGGACGAATTCCCCGTTTGAGCAAAAGAATCCCTGCTTTTGCTCGAACAGGGAATCGGGGCAAGCTGTTGAATCCACTTGGCGATCGGCTGCAAAAATCACCCCAAGAGGGCGGAATCGAGTGAATTTTCCGGGAGTTCCCTGATATTTTCCATATTTTCCCTGCTCTCAGGGAATCCGCAGCGGCCGAGAGATGTGTAGGCACGTAATATGCCGCTCAGTGGCGACACAAGTTCCAATATGAATCCGTCCAACAGAGTGGCTCGGCGATCGGTTGATTGACCCTCCTCTCCCCCGGCGTATTGTTCTGACACACCGTTCCACGCAGCCGCCATTCGCTTGGAGGGACCGGCATGAACAAACACCTATTTCTGGCCATCGCATCGGGCCTCCTTGCTTCCAGCCCCGCCCTGGCCGCCGAGATCAACATCATCAGCGCCGGTGCGGTCGAGCCGGGAGTCGTGGCGGCGGCGGACGCGTTCCGTAAGGAGACCGGCAACGAGGTCAAGATAAAATTCGCTACCGCGCCGGCGATCCGACAGCGTGTCAGCGGCGGCGAAGCTGCCGATGTGGTGATCGCGCCACCGGCGGTCATCGACGAACTGGCGAAGGCCGGCAAGCTCGACGCGTCGGGGCGCGTCCCGGTGGGGCGGGTCGGTGTCGGCGCATTGGTACGCGATGGTGCGGTGAAACCCGACGTATCGTCGGCGGATGCACTCAAGCGCGCTTTGCTCGACGCCGAGTCCGTCGTCTACAATAAGGCGTCCACGGGCCTCTATCTCGAAAAGCTGTTCGAGCGTCTCGGCGTCGGCGCTGAGGTCAAGGCGAAGGAGACCCGCTATCCGGACGGCGCCGCTGTGATGGAGCACATCATCCATGGCAAGGGTAAGGAAATCGGCTTCGGTGCCATGACGGAGATTGCGCTCTATCGCGATAAGGGAGCCCAATTCGTCGGGCCGCTGCCGGGCGACACGCAGAACTATACGAGCTATGCGGCAGCGCCATCGGCGGCGCCCGCCAACGGTGACGGCGC
>Ga0209465_10000429_pt1 | contig 19891 bp, 19 predicted proteins | sample PanSoiPlot1MoBio_FD_188321 | JGI IMG/M metagenome (GOLD analysis project Ga0209465, IMG submission 188321) | Tropical forest soil microbial communities from Panama analyzed to predict greenhouse gas emissions - Panama Soil Plot 1 MoBio (SPAdes)... | ecosystem: Environmental > Terrestrial > Soil...
GGTTTTGCGACGTGCTTTGGCTGATGGGAAAGTGACGAAAGCCGTGAACGCGAATACATCCCGCATCATGTTGCTGCTCGCCGCGTTTCTCGGCGGGCTGTTCCTGTTTTTCGGCGCCATCATCTTCGTGACCGGCCGCGCTCCCACGCCGGTCGGACCCGCGATCACCGCCGTCGGCGGCCCGTTCCACCTTGAAGATCAGAACGGCAAGCCGGTCAGCGATGCGGACCTCAAGGGACGTCCTTTTCTGGTGTTCTTCGGGTTTACCCATTGCCCCGATATTTGTCCGACCGCTCTGTTCGAGATGTCGCAAATCATGCGCGCGCTGGGACCGGATGCCGACCGCACCGCGGCCTTGTTCATTACGGTTGATCCGGAGCGTGACACCCCGGCGGTGATCAAGGATTATCTGTCGAATTTCGATCCGCACTTGCGCGGTTTGACTGGCGATCAGGCCTCGGTGACTGCGGCGCTTAAAGCCTATCGAGTCTACGCCAAAAAGGTGCCGCTCGATAATGGCGACTACACGATGGATCACACGTCGCTGGTTTACCTGATGGACAAGGATGGCGGTTTCGTCGCGCCGTTTAACGTAAGCCGGACACCCGAGGCCGAAGCGGCCGACCTCCGCCGCTATTTCTGATGGCCCGCGATGCTCGCATAGCGCCGGTGCAACTGGCACTGCCAGCAGCGCTCGTTGCGGTGGCCATCATGATGTTGGCGAACGCACCGCAACTCGTGGCGCAAGACGGCGTCGCGCCGCCGACCGGGTCGGCCGTTCCCGGGTTCTGGGATCCGCGACGCCGGCCCGAACGACCGGATCTTTCGCGTATCCAATCGATCCGGTTTCTCACCGAACTCGATTATCCGCCGTTCAATTATGTCGGAGCGGACGGCAATCCGACCGGGTTCAATATCGATTTGGCGCGGCAGCTCTGCGATGAGATCAAGGTCTCTTGCACGATTCAGGCGCGCCGCTTCGATCTCTTGATGGATGCGCTTGATGAGAATCGCGGCGACGCGGTGATCGCATCCATCGCCATCACGCCGGCGGCGCGCCGCCGCGCGGAATTCACCGATCCCTATTACCGCACGCCTGCGCGCTTTGTTGCACGCGCTGACAGCGCTATCGGCGACGTGCTGCCTGAGCTCGTCGAGGGCAAAAAGATCGGCGTCGTCGCCGGCACCGCGCATGAAGCCTTCTTGAAGGAAATGTTCACTGCCGCGGAGGTCCGGCCTTATGCCAATTCCGAGGCGGCGCGCGAAGCGCTCCGTAACAACGACGTCGATCTGTTGTTCGGGGACGGCATTTCGCTGGCATTTTGGCTTAACGGCTCCGACTCAGGCGGTTGCTGCGCGTTTCGCGGCGGGCCATTCCTGGAAAGCCGTTTTTTTGGCGAGGGCGTCGGCATCGCCGTCAAACGCGGCAATGATCTGCTGCGCCAGGCCTTGAACTGGGCGCTGTTCCGGCAGTGGGAAAAGGGCGGCTTCGCTGATCTTTGGCTGCGTTATTTTCCGATCAGTCCGTTTTAACGCGATGACGTTTGACGATCCGGTGGGGCCTTCCTACTGTCCTGTCAGAGCATCATGACGGCGATTGAAGCATCCACCGCGTCGCTCCGCGAACTGGCGGAACTTTCGCATGCCTGGCCGTTCGAAGAGGCACGCAAGATCGTTGCGCGGCTCAAGCGCAAGCCGAAAGACGAAGTGATCTTCGAAACGGGCTATGGGCCGTCAGGCCTGCCCCATATCGGCACCTTCGGCGAGGTGGCCCGCACGTCCATGGTCCGCCATGCCTTTCGCGTCCTCACCGGCGACAAGATCAAGACGCGGCTGATCGCGTTTTCCGACGATATGGATGGGCTGCGGAAGGTCCCCGACAACATCCCGAACAAGGACATGGTGGCGCAGCATCTCGGCAAGCCGTTGACGCGGGTGCCTGATCCGTTCGGCACCCATAACAGTTTTGCCGCGCACAACAATGCGCGGCTACGCGCTTTTCTAGATCAATTCGGGTTCGATTATGAATTCATGTCGTCGACCGCCTGTTACACGTCTGGTCGTTTCGACGAAGCCTTGCTCAAAGTACTGCGGCACTTCGAGGAAGTGATGGCGGTGATGCTGCCGTCGCTGCGCGAGGAGCGCGCGCAGACCTATTCGCCGTTTCTGCCGATCGATCCGCAGACCAGCATCGTCTTGCAGGTGCCGGTCGTCGAGCATGACGCCAAAGCCGGCACGATCACCTACGAACATCCCGACGGCGTCGAGTGCGTGACGACGCTCGTCACCGGCGGCCGCTGCAAATTGCAATGGAAGCCGGATTGGGCCATGCGCTGGGTCGCGCTTGGCGTCGACTACGAAATGGCCGGCAAGGATCTGATCGATTCGGTGAAACTGTCCGGCGAAATCTGCCGCACGCTCGGCGGTGCGCCGCCGGAAGGTTTCAACTATGAGCTTTTTCTCGACGAGAACGGGCAGAAGATCTCCAAGTCTAAAGGCAACGGCCTGACCATCGAAGAATGGCTGCGCTACGCCAGCCCGGAAAGCCTCTCGCTATTCATGTACCGCGAGCCGAAAGCCGCCAAGCGGCTCTACTTCGACGTCATCCCGCGTCACGTCGATGAATATCTGCAATTCCTTGACGCCTATCCGCGGCAGGGCTCGAAGGAAAAGCTCGGCAATCCGGTCTGGCACATCCATAACGGTGCGCCGCCGCGCGCCGACTATCCGGTGCCGTTCGCCATGCTGCTCTCGCTTGTCACCGCTTCGAACGCCGCCAATGCCGAGACGTTGTGGGGCTTCATCTCGCGTTATCGACCCGGTGTAACCCCGGGCACGCATCAGCGCCTGGCCGCGCTGGTCGATTACGCCATCAATTACTATCGCGACTTCGTCGCGCCGGCGAAAAAGTTTCGCACGCCGACTGCGGCCGAGCGCGCTGCGCTGCTCGATCTGCGCGATGCGCTGGCGCAATTGCCGGCACAGGCGACGCCTGAAGCCATCCAAGAGGTGGTCTATGAGGTCGGCCGCCGCGAGCCGTTTCTCGACAAGAGCGGCAAGATCAAAACCAAGGACGGCAAACCGGGCGTATCGCTCGACTGGTTCAATATGCTGTATCAGGTGTTGCTCGGCCAGGAGAAAGGCCCGCGGTTCGGTTCTTTCGTCGCCGCGTATGGGATCACCAACACGATTGCCATGATCGACGGCGCGCTGGCGCGATCGGCCTGACGCAGGTTCGCGCTTAGGACAACCCGATTGCACGCTTTATTGGCTGACCCACAGAATGCGGGCCATCCAGGCGACATCGTCCATCACCAAGGTGTGCTCGGCATGCTCGCCGTCGAGCGATTTCAGTTCGACCGCCTTGGCCGTTTTGCGTTTGAGTTCCTTGGCAATCATCTCGCCCGATCTTGTGCGCACCACGACGCGGTCGCCACGGCGAATCGGCGCCGAAGGCGAAACGATAACGATGTCGCCGTCGCGGTAGGCCGGCATCATCGAGTGGTCGGAAATTTTCAGCGCATAAATGCGCTGGTCATGGGCGGTCGGGAAGTTGATTTCCTGCCAGCCGCCGCCGGCCGGGAATCCATTGTGGTCGAAATGGCCGGCCGCGCCGGCTTCGGCAAAACCGATCAACGGCACGGCGCCGATCGCGCCCTTGGTGTCGTGCCCGATCAGCTCGACAAAGGTTTGCAACGAAAGCCCGGTCGCGGCGAGCGCCTTGGCAATGGATTCCGTCGACGGCCAGCGGGCGCGCCCTTCCGCCGTTATGCGCTTTGACTTGTTGAAGGTGGTGGGGTCGAGGCCGGCCCGGCGAGCAAGCCCAGAGGCCGTCAATCCGGCGCGCGCGGCGAGACGATCAATGGCTGACCAGACCTGCGCATGCGTCAACATTGACATCCCACTGACGCCCTTGCGAACACCGCGACTGCCGGCTCGGGTGCAGCTAAGACTTTTCGCCGCCCGATCCCAATTTTGCACTGCAATAATAGGAATTATTGCCTTGGTCCTCAAGGGCCGATAGGGTCCGCCGCGCTCGTAGGGCAACTTACAACCCCACTAACAGCCCCACTTGCAGCCGCACCTGTCAGGCTCTCTCTGCGCAGATTGCAACGCATCCAGAACGATCGATCGTGACGACGATCTACAAAATTTGCCAACGGGCACCCTGGAGCATGGCCGAGCAAACGGGAATTTACGTCGGCTCGGACGCCGACAGGCGCGACGGCTTCATTCATTTTTCGACCGCCGAACAGCTTGCGGGGACGGCGGCGAAACATTTTGCACGACAGCGCGACCTTTTGTTAGTGGCGGTCGATGCCGATGCATTGGGCTCCGCGCTCAAATGGGAGCCCTCGCGCGACGGCGATCTTTTTCCGCATCTCTATGCGGCGTTGCCGCTCGCGGCAGTGCGCTGGACGCGACTGCTGCCGGAGGAAGTCGAGGGCGAGCGCGCCTTGCCGGAGCTTGCGCCATGATCGACTTGCTCGACGGTCTGGCGCGGCGGCTCCTCTACGCACTCGATCCGGAACACGCCCATCGGCTTGCGATCAGAATGTTGCAATTCGCGCCCATGTGGCCACATCTGCCGCCGCAGCCACGCGACGACAGGCGGCTGGCGATGCGCGTCTTCGGGCTGAACTTTCCCAATCCGATCGGACTAGCCGCCGGTTTCGACAAGAACGCCGAAGTGCCCGATGCGCTTCTTCGCGCCGGCTTCGGCTTTGTCGAGGTCGGCACCATCACGCCGCTGCCGCAGCTCGGCAATCCGCACCCGCGCCTGTTCCGGCTCGATGCCGACGCCGCGATCATCAATCGGCTCGGCTTTAACTCCGACGGCGCCGACGCCGTGCTGCGCCGGCTTGCCGCCCGGGCGCGAGCCGGCGGCATTGTCGGCATCAATGTCGGCGCCAACAAAGACGCCGCTGATCGCGTCGCCGATTATGTGCGCTTGATCGGGCGGTTCGCCGCAGTCGCCAGCTACGTCACGATCAACATTTCCTCGCCCAATACGCCCGGCCTGCGCGACATGCAGCAGTCGCGCGTGCTCGACGATCTGTTGGCTCGCGCCATTGACGCGCGCGAGCGCGCCGCGCCGCAGGCGGGGCCGACGCCGATTCTGCTTAAGATCGCGCCCGACCTGTCGCTCGCCGATCTCGACGACGTCGTTGGCATTGCCCGCGCCCGCCGCGTTGACGGCATGATCGTCGGCAACACGACCGTGGCGCGGCCCGCCCAATTACGCGAGACGGAAAAAGCCAATGAGCCCGGCGGATTGTCCGGCCGCCCGCTATTGCCGCTGGCCGACCGCATGCTCGCGGAAACCTATGTGCGGGTCGAGGGCGTATTCCCGCTGGTCGGGGCGGGCGGCGTCGATTCCGGCACTAGCGCGCTCGGCAAGATCCGCGCCGGAGCCAGTCTCATTCAAGTCTATTCGGGTCTGGTGTTTCGCGGTCTTTCGCTTCTCGGCGAGGTCAAGCGCGCACTTGTCGCCGCACTCGACCGCGATGGCGCTCAAAGCCTCGGCGACTATGTCGGCAGCGATGCCGCCGCGGTCACGGCCGAACCGTGGCCCACTGGTTTCCCGCGGAGCTGATCACACAGCGCTATTGCGCAGGGTCTTGCGCAGTCTCTTGCCCAGTGTCTTGGCGAGTTCTGCGGCAATGGAGACCGCGGCGGGCGTATCGGAGTGCACGCAAACGGTCTCCGCCCGCACCGGGATATCGCGCCCGCCGGTCGTGGCGACCACATGGTTGCGCATCACCCGCACGACGCGAGCAGCGGCTTGCACCGGATCGACGGCATCGTGAACGCGGCTGAGGATCAGATTGCCGTCGCCGTCATATTCAAGATCAGCATAGAATTCGGCGATCATCGCGACGCCTTTTTTTCGATAGGCGGTTTCGTGCGCGGTGAAAGCCATGCCGAGCACAGGGACCCCGAACACGCGAGCCGCATCGGCAATCGCGCCGGCGATTGCCTCGTCGCGCGCCGCCATGCCGTAGAGTGCGCCATGCGGCTTGATGTGGTTGAGCGGCAGACCTTCGGCGTCGAGAAACGCTTTCAACGCACCAGCCTGGTAGATCACCAGGTCCTGTACTTCATCAGGTGCAATCACCATCGCGCGCCGGCCGAAACCCTGCATGTCAGGCAGCGAAGGGTGCGCGCCGACTTTTACTCCATGTTGTTTTGCCAGCCGGACGGTGGCGTGCATGATCGACGGATCGGAGGCGTGAAAACCGCAGGCGATATTGGCAAGATCGATATGCGGCATCAGCGCCGCGTCATTGCCGAGGCGATAAAGGCCGAAGCCTTCGCCCATATCGCAATTGATCGTCATCTCCATTGTCGGAAATCCTCATTAGCGCATCGCGGTCGCGCCAGGCGAGGGCACCAATACCGGCTTGAGCGCCGGAACCAATCTGCGTCGCTCTCGCCGCGCCGGAATGGTGCGATAGACCTGCTTGGTTGCTTCCACGATGTGCACGCCGGCGAATGGTGCCGACAGCGTAGCGCCGGTGCGCTCCCAGGCGCCCGCCGAGCGCAAAAACCAGCGCCGCGGGATCGGCGGCACGTAGAGCGCCTCGCCCCAGCCGGTCGGCGTGAACCAGGTGTCGCGCAACAGGTGTATGATCTGGGTCCGCGAATAGGGCCGGCCATGACCGAACGGGGTCGTGTCCATGCGCGCCCAAACACCCCGCCGGTTCGGCACCACTGCCAATAGCCGGCCGCCGGCAGCCAAAACGCGCCAGGTTTCGCGCAACAACTCGACCGGATCGGGCGACATTTCCAGCGCGTGCACCAGGAGCACGCGATCAACCGCCGAATCGGTCAGTGGCAGCTCATCTTCCTCGACCAGAGCGGCCAAGGCCGGCCGCGTCGACGGCCAGCGCACCACGCCTTGCGGCGCCGGCATCAACGCGAGGCAGCGCTCAGCCTCGCTGCGAAAGAGGCCGAGATAGGGTGTGGCATAGCCAACCCCTAAAACCCGTAGTGCGCGGGCATCGTTCCAGCGGGCGCGGATGCCGCGGCCGATAAAACGGCGTGCCACCACACCGAGGTGCTGGGCGTAGAAGTTGCGCAGATCGACGACGTCCATGATCCCAAAATAGCATGTCACTACCGCCGGCGCCCTTGCGGCAGGCGCCGCCGAGTGCCTACCTTATCTCATGGTGATTTAATCACTACCGCTCGCTGTCAGGCGGGCCAAAAATGGGATGGCCATGCCGGCGCAAACCTATTTGTTCGGTTGCTTAAGTGACAATTTCGGTGTGCTTCTGCACGACCCGCAAAGTGGCGCCACCGCCTCGATCGATGCTCCCGAGGCGGCGCCGGTCGAGGCGGCGCTGCAAAAAACCGGCTGGCGGCTCACCGATATTCTCGTCACCCATCACCATAACGATCACACCGCCGGAATTGGCGAATTAAAAGCGCGCCATCAATGTCGCGTGACCGCCCCGCGCGGCGAAGCTCAGCGCATTGCTCACGTCGACGCCACGGTGGCGGAGGGCGACACTGTCAAGCTCGGCACGTTGCAAGGGCGCGTCATCGATACGCCGGGCCACACCGCCGGTCACATCTCGTATTTCTTCCCCAACGAGAAGCTCGCCTTTGTCGGCGATACGCTGTTTTCGATCGGCTGCGGCCGCGTGATTGAGGGCAATCCGCAGATGATGTGGAATTCGCTCCTCAAGCTGCGCGGCCTTCCCGACGACACGCGGTTTTACTGCGGCCACGAATACACCGAGGCCAATATCCGGTTCGCCAAGACCATCGAGCCGGGCAATAAGGCGCTCGCGGCGCGCGCCGACGAGGTCGCCAAGCTCCGCGCCGCGGGCAAGCCGACCATCCCGGCGACCATTGGCCACGAGAAAGCGGCCAATCCGTTTCTGCGCGCAGACGATGCCGCGCTTGCCAAATCGCTCGGGCTAGCCGGGCAGCCGGCGTGGAAGGTTTTCGCCGAAATCCGCGAGCGAAAGAATCGCTCCTAGGGCATGACGCGAACAAACTGAAAAGGTTGCGCTGTCATGGCCGCTCTGACCGCACAGGACGTGATCAGGATGCTGGCGCTGAAACCGCATCCCGAGGGCGGACATTTTCGCGAGACCTTTCGCGATGAAAAGCAGGCCGGCGATGGTCGCGCAGCTTCGACCGCGATCTATTTTCTGCTGGCGCGCGGCGAGCGCGCGCAGTGGCATCGGCTCGATGCCGCCGAGATCTGGCATTGGTATGCCGGCGCGCCGTTGCAACTTGAAATCGCGCCAGCAGGAGGCCGGATCGAGCGCGTGACGCTCGGCGGCGATATTTCAGCGGGCTTACGGCCTCAGGCTCTGGTGCCCGCCGACGCTTGGCAAGCGGCTGAAAGCCTTGGCGAGTGGACGCTGTTCGGTTGCACGATGGCGCCGGGATTCGAGTTTGCCAAGCTCGAACTGGCGCCGCGTGGATGGTCGCCGGCATGAACTGCCGGCAAGCGCCGGGGCGCGAGCGTCAGGTGTAATATTGCCCGCCATTGGCTGAGAGCGTCGAGCCGGTGAACAAGCCGGCATCGTCGGAGGCCAGGAACACCACGCACCGCGCGATTTCCTCCGGCTCGCCAAGCCGTCCGATCGGAATCTGCGGCAGGATACTTTTTTGCAAAACTTCCTGCGGCATGGCCTTGACCATGTCCGTTGCGATGTAGCCTGGACAGATCGCATTGACAGTGATGCCAGCGCGTGCGCCTTCCTGCGCCAGCGCCTTGGTGAAGCCGATTTCGCCCGCCTTGGCGGCGGAGTAATTGGTCTGCCCGAATTGCCCTTTCTGGCCGTTGATCGAGGAAATATTGATGATGCGGCCGAACTTGCGTTCGCGCATGCCCTCGATCACGTTCCTGCACATGTTGAACAAGGATCCGAGATTGGTGTTGATCACCTCGGTCCATTGCTCGGGCTTCATGCGATGAAGCTGCGTGTCGCGGGTGATGCCCGCATTGTTGACCAGGACGTCGACCGGTCCGAGATCGGCTTCGACCTGCTTGACGCCGGCGGCGCATGCGTCAAATGACGAAACATCCCATTTGTAAACGTTGATACCGGTTTCCGCTTTGAATTTCTGCGCTGCTTCATCGCTGCTGCCGTAGGTGGCGGCGACCTTGTAGCCCGCCGCCTTCAACTCTTTGCTGATCGCAGCGCCGATGCCGCGCGTACCGCCGGTGACCAGTGCAACGCGGGCCATAATCTCCTCCCCGATCGTTGAACTTGCTTTTCACGTGCACAACAGACGACACACGTCGCAGGATGGAGCGCGCAGCACGCAAAAAAGCGCTCCGTCCGCGCATCCGTCATCTGTCATCCGACATCTGGCCTCTATCTTTCGACGCACATGGCGATACCCATGCCACCGCCGATGCACAAAGTGGCGAGCCCTTTTTTCGCGTTCCGCTTCTGCATCTCGTAGAGCAGTGTCACCAGCACGCGCGTTCCCGACGCGCCGATCGGATGGCCGATCGCGATTGCCCCGCCGTTGACATTCGCCTTGTTAGTATCCCAGCCGAGGTCCTTATTGACGGCGCAGGCCTGCGCCGCGAACGCCTCATTGGCCTCGATCAAATCGAGGTCACCAACGTTCCAGCCGGCCTTCTTGAGCGCCGCGCGCGACGCCGGAATGGGTCCCGTGCCCATGATTTTGGGATCGACGCCGGCCTGAGCCCACGACACGATGCGCGCGAGCGGCGTCTTGCCGAGCTTGGCCGCTTCGCTGGCTTTCATCAGCACTACCGCAGCGGCGCCATCGTTGATGCCCGAGGCATTGCCGGCGGTGACGGTGCCTTCCTTGTCGAAGGCGGGACGCAACTTGCTGATCGCGTCGAGCGTGGTGCCGTGCTTGGGATATTCGTCGGCATCGACGACGATATCGCCTTTGCGGGTCTTCACCGTCACCGGCGTGATCTCGTCCTTGAACCTGCCCGACTTCTGCGCCGCTTCGGCCTTGTTCTGCGAGCCGACCGCGAACGCATCCTGCTGCTGGCGCGTGATCTGCCATTGCCGGGCGACGTTCTCGGCCGTGTTGCCCATGTGATAGCCGTTGAAGGCGTCCCACAAGCCGTCCTTGATCATCGTATCGATCATTTCAAAGTTGCCCATTTTGACGCCGTTGCGGAGGTGGGCGCAGTGCGGAGCGACGCTCATGGATTCCTGGCCGCCGGCGACAACGATCTCGGAATCGCCGTTGACGATCCCCTGGTAGCCGAGCGCGACCGAGCGCAGCCCCGAGCCGCAGAGCTGATTGACGCCCCAGGCCGGCGTCTCGACCGGCACGCCGGCGGCAATCGACGCCTGGCGCGCCGGGTTCTGACCTTGGCCGGCGGTCAGAATCTGGCCCATGATCACCTCAGAGACCCGCGGCGCTTCGACGCCGGCGCGGTCCAGTGCCGCCTTAATCGCGGTCTTGCCGAGTTCATGGGCGGGCAACGAGGCGAATGCGCCGTTGAACGCGCCGACCGGCGTTCGCGTCGCGCTGACAATAACGACGTCGTCTTTCATGGCAGGTTCCTTCCGGGCTGTTTGGGGCTACCGCGGGTCTTTGACATTATGTCATAGGGACCCCGCGCGGCCTCGACAAGGCGCACCAGGGCGCGAACCCGACCGCTATCTTCGCATGCCTCGGCCACTGCGCCGGAGGTTGGGCGGCTCCCCATAAAAAGGTAGCCGCGCCATGCGAAACAGGGCAAGATCATACGCTCACGCCAACCCACGGCAGTTCCGCGGAAAAACGACGTTCATGTCCGAAACAGCGACCAAGACAGCCGAGCCGGTCACCATCAAGAAGTACGCGAACCGGCGCCTCTACAACACCGGCACCAGCGCCTATGTCACGCTCGAAGACCTTGCCGCGATGGTGAAGACCGGCGAGGACTTCGTCGTCTACGACGCCAAGACCGGCGAGGACATCACCCGCTCGGTGCTGACCCAGATCATTTTCGAGCAGGAAAACAAGGAAGGTCAAAATCTTCTGCCGATCACGTTCCTGCGCCAATTGATCCGGTTCTACGGCGACAGCATGCAAATGCTGGTGCCGCGCTATCTCGAAGTTTCGATCGAGTCGCTGACGCGCGAACAGGAAAAGTTCCGTCAGCAAATGGCCCAGGCTTTCGGCGTCGGTGCGTTCACTTCGCTGGAGGAGCAGGTCCGGCGGAACATGGACATGTTCGAGCGTGCCTTTGCCATGTTCGTGCCGTTCGCGCGGCGCGACAGCGCGGGCGGCGAGGCAGGTTCCGAGGCTGACAAAGCCTCCGGCAAGGCCGGCGACATCGACGATCTCAAACGTCAGCTCGATGAGATGAAAAGAAAAGTCGACCGTCTTACCGGCGGCGGCCAATAGCGGCGGTTACGCTCGATCCGCGCGCTCGACCTCGATCTGCCTCGTCGCAGTGCGCATGCCGACGATAAAGCCAGCCAGCACGTCGACCAGCGCGATCGTCATCAGCAGAAAAAACGTCGACGTTGCCGCCCGCTGCACGAGGAGAAACTCGACCAGCATGGCGATGAAAAGCGCCATGGACAGGACGTGGTCCATGACGCTGCGCATGCCGGCGCGTGTCGATTTGATCAGTTCGACCCAGAGCAGAAAAATAGCGAAAGCAAGGAGAATATCCCCCCAGGTCAGTACCCAGTCCTGGCCCGACATCATCTGCACGGTGGTGACCGGAGATGTCCAACTCACGCCCGGCGTGAGAAACGCGATCATATTGTAGATTGCGAATGGAATGAGAAGCAGCGGAAAGCCGAGCGCGAACATGATCCGTCTCTTTCAGGCGCGCGGCGGCGCAGGCAGCCTCGTGCGCTAGGGAACAGGATCGTATAAGAGCCGAGAGTGGGCAGACAATAGCGCGCAAAAGCGCCACGCCAAGCCCAAGCGCAGGCTTTGCTCAAAGTTGACTTAAGGCTTGCGTCAGGCGGTGCTCAAGCTTTGCGCTTAGCGTGCGCTTTAAGATTCCGATTTCTTGCTGAGCACTTGCCGGCCACGATACATGCCGGTTTTCAGGTCGATGTGGTGCGGCCGGCGTAGTTCCCCGGAATCCTTGTCCTCGACATAAGTCGGGCGTTTGAGGGCATCGGCCGAACGCCGCATGCCGCGCCTGGACGGCGATGTTTTTCTTTTCGGCACGGCCATGATCGTTCTCCTTTGTACGCCGTCGGTTGGCGAACGCGGCTTATAGAAGAACCGCCGCCGTTGCGCTAGGGGCCGCGCACGCAGGCGTCCAGCCCGCTGAACTGGATAGACCGCCGCTCATAAAGGCCGGCGAGCCTGCGCACCAGGACGCCGGGTGTCCTGGCGCTGCGCTGGACCGGATTTGGCAGAACCGCGGCGAGTATTGCCGCCTCGGAAGAATTAACATCGCGCGCCGATTTACCGAACGCCCAGCGCGCGCCGGCTTCGGCGCCGAATTCGCCAGTTGGTCCCCATTCGGCGATGTTTAGGTAGATTTCGAGCACTCTGCGCTTGGGCAGGACCAGATTGAGCCAAAGCGCCAGCGGAAATTCGAGCCCTTTGCGGATAAAGCTGCGGCCTTCCCAAAGGAACAGGTTCTTAGCTGTTTGCTGGGTAATGGTCGAGGCGCCGCGTGCCTCGACGGTTTCGTCGGCTTGCTGCATTGCCTCGCGGATCGCGCCGAGGTCGACGCCGCGATTGTGGCAAAAGCTGCCATCCTCGGCCACGATGACCGCGAGCCGCAGCGCCGGCGCGACGCGATTGAGCGGAACGACGATGCGGTGCACCCGCTTGCCGGTCGCCCAGCGCCACAGCATCGGCATCGAAACCGGATCGATGACCCGATAAAACGGCGCGATTGCATAGGGGACAAGCACGACGGCAATTGCGAGGATTATTGCGATCCTGATTAGCCGTCGCACGAGCGAGCCCCTCCGCGCAGCGAGCTAAAGCGAAGTGAACTTTGATTGAATCGTCACTTCGCTTTCAGGACGTTGTTTGGGCAGATCTTTTTCGAAAACCCGGATCATGCCCTAGTCCCGGGCGTAGCCGATCAGCGGCTTCCTCTTGCGCCCGAGCAGGATCATGAGCGCCGCCAGGATACCGACAACGGCCCAGGCCGGCAGGTCGAAGCCGCCCTGCAAATAAGGATCCCATGCCCATGAAAGTTTCTGCTTCAGCCAGTCTTGTATGCCATTGAGGCTGTTCTGATCGACGATCGCCCAGACGTCGCCCAGCCGGGTGTAGAGGACTTCGTGATTGGCGATCGATTTCGTCCCGTCATAGACGAACAGCACAAAAGCCGTGGCAAGCAGGCACAGGCCGACGAAACGAAACAGGAATCTGATCATGACGGTAACTGACGAAGGGGCCGCGGCATTGCTGCGAACCAGCCATTACTCTGACGCGCCCGCAAGTTCAATGCGTCGCATTGCGGTGCCCGCACATCGCGCCCGCTCGGTTGCTATCCTCCCGCGAGCCGCAAAGCCGCCACACGCTCGTAAAATCGCAGTGCCGGCGGTTTCCGGCGGAGGTTCTTGAGTACGGGGTGCTGCATTCGCTAAAGTTCATTCGCTAATGTTCTCTCGGACTTTGCTTTGGGGCTTTGCTCTTTCAACGCAATCAGCGGCAGGCGATCAAAATGGCGGCTAAGAACGGCGGCAAAAACGGCGGTGCCGCACAGCGTCCAACTTTCACCGATCAGGAAGCCCTGCTGTTTCATAGCCAAGGCCGGCCGGGGAAACTTGAAATTGTCGCGACTAAGCCAATGGCGACGCAGCGCGATCTGTCGCTCGCCTATTCGCCCGGTGTCGCCGTTCCAGTACTCGCTATTGCCGACGACGAAACCAAGGCATTCGACTACACGACCAAAGGCAACTTCGTTGCGGTCATCACCAACGGCACCGCTATTCTCGGGCTGGGCAATCGTGGCGCCTTGGCCGCGAAACCGGTGATGGAAGGCAAGTCGGTCCTGTTCAAGCGCTTCGCCGACATCGATTCCATCGATCTCGAAGTATCGACCGAAGACCCCGACGAGTTCATCAATTGCGTCAAGCTGCTCGGCAAAGGCTGGGGCGGAATCAATCTGGAAGACATCAAGGCGCCGGAATGCTTCATCATCGAACAGAAGCTGCGCGAGCTACTCGACGTGCCGGTGTTCCATGACGATCAGCACGGCACCGCCATCATTGCCGCGGCGGGGCTGTTCAACGCGCTTGAACTCACGGGGCGCGAAATCGCCACGACGAAGCTGGTTTGCAATGGCGCCGGCGCCGCCGGCATCGCCTGCCTGGAGCTGCTACGCGCTATCGGCTTTCGCCCCGAAAATCTCGTCCTGTGCGACACCAAGGGCGTGATTTATGAGGGCCGCACCGACGGCATGAACCAGTGGAAGTCGGGGTTCGCCGTAAAAACCAAAGCACGCACGCTGGCCGAGGCGATTGCCGGCGCCGACGTATTTTTTGGGCTATCGGTAAAGGGCGCGATGACGCAGGCGATGGTGAAGTCGATGGCGAAGAAGCCGATCATCTTCGCCATGGCCAATCCCGATCCGGAAATCACCGTCGAAGAAGTCGCTGCGGTGCGCTCGGACGCCATCATGGCGACCGGCCGTTCCGACTATCCAAACCAGATCAATAACGTGCTCGGCTTTCCCTACATCTTCCGCGGCGCTCTCGATGTGCGGGCGCGCGCGATCAATATGGAAATGAAGATCGCCTGCGCGCAGGCTTTGGCCGCGCTGGCGCGCGAGGATGTGCCGGACGAAGTCGCGGTGGCCTATGGCACGCGGCCTAAATATGGGCCGGACTACATCATCCCGGTGCCGTTCGATCCGCGGCTCATTTCCGACATTCCGCCGGCAGTGGCGAAAGCCGCGATGGAATCCAAAGTTGCCCGGCGACCGATCGCCGACATGGAAGCCTATCGGCATCAATTGCGCAGCCGTCGCGATCCTATCGCAGGCGTGCTCCAGGGCGTGTACGAGAGGCTGCGGCGGCGGCCGCGCCGGGTCGTCTTCGCCGAAGGCGAAGAGGGACAGGTGATCCGCGCCGCCGCGACGTTTGTTCACCAGGGCCTCGGCACGGCGCTCCTGGTCGGACGCGAGCCCCGCGTACGCGCAACAGCGCAAACGCTCGGTGTCGAGCTCGGCGGTAATATCGAAATCACCAATGCCGCTATTTCGTCGCGCAATTCGACTTACACTGCCTACCTCTACGAACGGATGCAGCGCCACGGCTTTCTGCAACGCGACTGCCAGCGCCTGGTCAATCAAGACCGCAATCACTTCGCAGCATGCATGGTCGCGCTCGGCGACGCCGACGCAATGGTCACCGGCGTCACCAGAAATTTTTCGCTGGCGCTGGAAGACGTGCGTCGCTGCATCGGCCCTAAACCCGGCCATCGGGTGATGGGCGTCTCGTTGGTTCTGGCGCGCGGCCGCACCGTGCTGGTCGCCGACACTGCAGTGACCGAAATGCCGACATCCAGCGATCTGGCTGAAATTACCGTCGAGGCGGCGCGGGTCGCGCGGACGCTTGGTTACGAGCCACGCGTCGCCTTGCTCGCGTTCTCGACATTCGGCTATCCGGCGGGCGAGCGTTCGCAGCGCGTGCAGGAAGCGGTGCGGCTCCTTGACGAGCAGCGCGTCGATTTCGAGTATGACGGCGAAATGGCGGCCGATGTCGCGCTCAATATGGAGCTGCGCGAAGCTTATCCGTTTTGCCGGCTCTCCGGCCCTGCTAACGTTCTGGTCATGCCGGCATTCCATTCCGCCTCGATTTCCACCAAGCTCCTGATGGAGCTTGGTGGCGCAACCGTCATCGGGCCCATGCTGGTTGGGCTCGACCGCTCCGTGCAGATCGTGCCGCTCGCGGCCAACGACGCCCAGCTTGTCAACATGGCGGCGATCGCGGCTTACAATGTCAGCGCCTAGAGCATGATCCGGAAACCGGGGTACCGTTCTGCCGACTGGAGCTGGCCGGGCGGCAAACGTATCGCCGTCGTCTTCAATATCTGTCTCGAAGCCTGGTCGGACGAAAAGGCGCCGGGCATCAGTCCGATGGGCAATCCGCTTCCGGCGGGTGTGCTCGACACAATGGCGATCTCGTGGGCCGCTTATGGTGTTGAAGTCGGCATCCATCGCTTGATGGATTGTCTTGCCCGTTACGGTGCTAAATCCAGCGTGATGGTGAACGCAATCATCGCCGAACGTTCAGCCGATACCGTGTGCGCAATCGCGGCGAGCGGACACGAAGTGTTGTCGCATTCCTACGCCATGGACGTAATTCCCGCGCTGTTGTCGGATGACGAAGAGCGGAGAAACATCGCACGCTGCACTACGCTGCTTGCGCAAGCTTCCGGGAAACCGGTGCGTGGCTGGCTGTCGCCGCGCGGCACGTCAAAGCCGTCTACCCCAACCCTTCTCGCCGAGGCCGGGTACACTTGGTATGGCGACGTTTTCAACGCCGATCTGCCCTACGTCATTAGCTGCGGAAACCAGCGCATCGTGGCCATTCCACTATCCTACGACGTCAACGACATGCCTTCGATGAAATACGGCCACCCACCGGGCATGATGCTCGACTCCTACGACGAAGTGATCGAGATCGCGCGCGCGGGCGAGGAGCTTCGTATCATCGACGTGACCGGCCATGCCCACATTTGCGGCCACCATCGCGGCGCCTACTTCTACGAGAAGATCGTCGAACGGGCGATGTCGTCACCAGACATCTGGCTGGCGACACGCGCCGAAATTGCCGATCACGTCTTGGGCACGGCCTCGGCGTGATGGAGAGGATGGAATGATTCCATTCGAAATGACCGAGCCACGCTCACTCAACGAAGCGGTGGCCTTGCTCGACCCGGACGAACCGACGATCCGGCCCGTGGCCGGTGGCACGGCGTTGATGTTGATGATGAAAGCCGGCGTGTTTCAGCCTACGCGTCTGGTGAGCCTGCATCACATCGAGCCGGAGCACACGCGGATTGCAGTCAGCGATTCCGGCGCGCTGCGGATCGGCGCCATGGCGACGTTGAGCCAGCTTGAACACGATCGAAACGTGGCGGCACGTTTGCCGGCGCTCGAGCGGGCGCTGCGAACGCTGTCGAACCCGCGCGTGCGCAATGTTGCTTGTGTCGGCGGCGCGCTGGCCCACGGCGACCCGCATATGGATCTGCCGCCGGTCCTCGCGGCTCTTGCCGCGCGCGTCACGATTACCGGGCCGAAGGCAAAGCGCGAACTGCCGCTGATCGATCTTTATGCCGGGTATTACGAGACCGTGCTCGCGCGCAATGAACTCATAAGCGTCGTCGCGGTGCCGCCGCTCGACGGACGCAAGGTCGGTTACGTCAAGGTCACCGCGCGCGCCGCCGACGATTGGCCGGCGCTCGGTATCGCTGTGTCATTTTCTGTCAAGGACGATGCAATCCGCGATCCGATTGTGGTCGTCAGCGCCGCGACCGAAAAAGTCACGCGCCTTGCAAAAGCCGAACATGCGCTGCATGGCGCGCGTATCGAGGATCGGCCGCTCCGGGACGCTGGCGATGTCGCGGCCGGTGAGGCGATCATTTTTGCCGACGCTCACGGTTCGGCCGGGTATAAGCGCGAGCTGCTGCGCGTCTACCTCGGCCGCGCCGTGCGGCAGGCACTGGACCAGCCCGTGGGGGCACAGCGGCAATGAACCAGATCGGCCGAGATTTTCCACGCCTTGAGGCGCGCGCCAAAGTGACCGGCCGCGCCGAGTATACGCACAACCTGCGTCTGCCCGGCATGCTGTACGGCAAAGTGTTTCGCTCGACCGTGCCGCACGGCCGCATTCGCAATATCGACACGACGGCGGCGCGAGCGCTCGCCGGCGTACATCGCGTCGTCACGGGCGAGAATATCCGAAAGCTTATTCCGGAACCCTATTACGGTCCGGCCTTCCACGATCAGCCGATCCTGGCGCTCGACAAGGTGCGCTATGTCGGCGAGCCGGTCGCGGCCGTGCTGGCGAGCGATCCGCATATCGCCGAACAGGCCGCGCAATTGATCACAGCCGAATACGACCAGCTGCCGGCGGTTTACGACGAGCTCGCGGCGGTCAAGCCAGATACGCTGGTGCACGAGACGCTGCGGCCGGCCGGCACCTTCGCCGACCTCAAGCATTTGCACGGCCGCAAGGGAACCAATGTCGCGCTCGATTATCATCTGCGCCGCGGCGACGTAGACAAGGCATTCGCCGCCGCCGACCGGGTTTTCGAGCACACGTTCAAGACCCAACAATGCCTGCATTTGCCGTTTGAACCGCATGTCGCCATTGCCGAACCCGGCGACGCGCGGCTGACGATCTACACGTCCAACCAGACCCCGTCATTCGTGCGCATCGAAATCGCGCGGCTGTTCGGCTGGCCGGAAAACCGCGTTCGGGTCAAGGTGCCGTATCTCGGCGGCGGGTACGGATCGAAAGTCTACGTCAAGCTTGAGGCCTTGGTCGCGGCGCTGGCGATGCTGGCGCAGCGCCCGGTCAAAATCGCGCTGACCATGGAAGAGCAATTCTACATGATCACCAAACATCCGACGACGTTCAACATCAAGAGCGGGCTCGACAAGGATGGCCGCTTGATGGCGCGCTCTTGCGAAGTGTACTGGAACGGCGGCGCCTATGCAGATATCGGTCCGCGCGTGACGCAAAAATCCGGATTTACGGCAGCGGGGCCTTACGACATCGAAAATGTCAGTATCGATTCTTACGCGCTTTATACCAACCGTACGCCGGCGGGCGCCCTGCGCGGCTTCGGCGTGCCGCAACTGGTCTGGGGTTATGAAAGCCACACCGACCTGATCGCGCGCGAACTCGGTATGGATCCGGTTGCGTTCCGCCGCAAGAACATTTTGCGCAATGGACGGCCGCAGGCGAGCGGGACCGTCCTGCAAGACGCTGCCATCGCCGAGGTGCTCGAAGCGCTGGTGGCGCGGATCGGCTGGGACGCGCCGTTCGATCGCGGCGCTGGAACGCTGCGTCGCGGCCGCGGCATCGCCGTCGGGCTCAAAGCGTCGATTTCACCGACGACTTCGGTCGCGGTCGTAAACGTTTCGGCCGATGGCAGTGTGTATCTCTACAAGAGCACCGTGGACATGGGGCAGGGCGCAGATACTGCCTTTGCGCAGATCGTCGGCGAAGTTTTGGACGTGAAGGCCGAGGATGTTCGCGTCGTGGCGCCGGACACCGACGTTACGCCCTATGACATGGGCACGCTCGGATCGCGCTCGCTCTTCCACATGGGCAACGCTGTGCGGCTCGCCGCCGAGGACGCCCGCGTCAAGTTGCGCGCGCTTGCCGCCGAGGCCGGCCTGCCCGCGGGGACCAATTATCCGCCCGCGGAAATATTCAAGAAACGCTACGGCATGCAGGCCGGCAATGTCATCGGCACTGCAAGCTTCGTTCCGAAATATCAGCCGCCAGACGCGCAGAGCGGAATGTCGGAGAACGTCACGCCATTCTGGATGGTCGGCGGCGCCGCTGCCGAAGTCGAGGTGGATACCGAAACCGGCCAGATCCGTATCCTGCGGCTCATCAACGCCGCCGATTGCGGCAAGCCGATCAATCCCGCCGTGGCGCGCACCCAACTCTCCGGCGCGTCAATCATGCAGCTCGGCTTCACTTTATCGGAGGCGATGCAACTCGACGGCGGCCAAGTCACGAATGCGTCGCTGGCCGATTATAAGATTCCGGGAATCGGCGATATACCGCCGATGGAAAACGAGCTTGTTGATGCCGAACAGCATTCCGGTCCGTTCGGCGCCAAGGGACTCGGCGAAAGCGGCACATTTGGCGTATCGCCGGCGATCGCCAACGCCATTCATGATGCCGTAGGCGTGCGTATCGCGGAACTGCCGATCACTGCCGAAGCGGTGTTGCGCGCCTTGCGAGTGAAAGACGGC
>Ga0209465_10000431_pt1 | contig 19806 bp, 20 predicted proteins | sample PanSoiPlot1MoBio_FD_188321 | JGI IMG/M metagenome (GOLD analysis project Ga0209465, IMG submission 188321) | Tropical forest soil microbial communities from Panama analyzed to predict greenhouse gas emissions - Panama Soil Plot 1 MoBio (SPAdes)... | ecosystem: Environmental > Terrestrial > Soil...
GATAGCCCTGCCGGTCGGAAACCCAGCCCAGCGGTCCGCAATTGGTCATCCGAACCGAGAATGGCTTGCCGGTGCCTGGCATCACAGGGGTGAACAGCGGGGCGCGCCGCATTGCCTCGCGCAGTACGACGACCAACTCTTCCTGTTGCTTGCGGTCGAAGAAACCGAGTGTCAGCCGCAAACCGTTTGCGGACGAAATTGACCTGAAGGTTGCCATAGCGGGCAGTGTCGTGCGGTGCCGTCGGGAGCCGCGGATTACAAGCACATTAATGGAAAAGCAAGCAAGCGGCCTTACGGCCGTCGCGCTCATGATGGCGTGCGCCGTCCTGATCGTCATGGTCAGGGCCTATAGCTACGCCATCTGGTTCGCGATCCCCCTGGTGGCGCGGCCTGCGCGCCACGGCTATTGGCCGCCCTGCGGCTGGGCAGTCGCGCGTCGCGGCCCTCATGTTGATCCCAGCGACCCTCGGCCGCGGCGCTCGCCGCCGTGCAGCGGCGGTTGTAGGCATTCCGGACTGGCTCCAACCGGTCCCGGAAGCCCGCGGTCAGCCGTTCGTCGTGTAGCGCGTCAGACTTTGAGTCCGCGGCCGCAGGCGAGGCCGACCAGCGCGCGGTTTCAGGCTTGTTAATGCTTACGATTTGCGCCAATCCTGCCTTGCGGCCCGATGGCGGCCTCCTATATGACGCTGTGAACCCGCCGGGCCGGCGGGTGATGATGAGGGGTCGGACCAGGGGCGGTCCAAGGCAGGTGCGAGGCCTGCCCGACGCTTTGTCCGGGTGCTGCATGGGCCCGGCCGACCTGCTGAAAAGAGAGGATGAATTAAGATGGGCAAGGTCATTGGTATCGACCTCGGTACGACCAATTCCTGCGTCGCCGTGATGGAAGGTAAAACCGCCAAAGTTATTGAGAATTCGGAAGGCCGCAACACGACGCCTTCCATCGTGGCATTTACGGACGACGGCGAACGCCTGGTCGGCCAGCCTGCCAAGCGCCAGGCAGTTACCAATCCGGAGCGCACCTTTTTTGCGGTCAAGCGGCTGATCGGACGTCGCTATGACGATCCGATGGTGGACAAGGACAAGAAGCTCGTCTCCTATAAGATCATACGCGCCAGCAATGGCGATGCCTGGGTCGAAGCGGATGGCAAGACCTATTCGCCGTCGCAGATCTCCGCTTTCGTGCTGCAGAAGATGAAGGAGACGGCGGAAGCCAATCTGGGCCAGAAAGTGACCCAGGCCGTCATCACGGTCCCGGCCTATTTCAACGATGCCCAACGCCAGGCGACCAAGGATGCCGGCAAGATCGCCGGCCTTGAAGTGCTGCGCATCATCAATGAGCCGACAGCAGCCGCGCTCGCCTATGGTCTGGACAAGCACAAGACCGGCACCATCGCGGTGTATGACCTGGGCGGGGGCACTTTCGACATCTCGATCCTGGAGATCGGCGACGGCGTGTTTGAGGTGAAGTCGACCAACGGCGACACCTTCCTGGGCGGCGAAGACTTCGACATGCGTCTCGTCAACTATCTCGCCGACGAGTTCCAGAAAGAGCAGGGGATCGACCTGCGCCGCGACAAGCTCGCCCTCCAACGGCTCAAAGAAGCCGCGGAAGCCGCCAAGATCGAGCTGTCTTCGACCACCCAGACCGAGATCAACCTGCCTTACATCACGGCGGATCAGACCGGGCCGAAGCACCTCACCATGAAGCTCACCCGCTCCAAGTTCGAGGCGCTGGTCGACGATCTCATCCAGAAGACCGTTGAGCCCTGCCGACTCGCCCTCAAAGATGCGGGCCTGTCCGCTGGCGAGATCAACGAGGTTGTCCTGGTCGGCGGCATGACCCGTATGCCGAAAGTCCAGGAAGTGGTGAAGCAGTTCTTCGGCAAGGAGCCCCACAAGGGCGTCAATCCAGACGAAGTGGTGGCGGTGGGCGCGGCGATTCAGGCCGGTGTGTTGCAGGGCGACGTCAAGGACGTGCTGCTGCTGGACGTGACGCCGTTGTCGCTTGGCATCGAGACCCTCGGCGGCGTGTTCACCCGCATCATTGACCGCAATACGACGATCCCGACAAAGAAGAGCCAGGTATTCTCGACCGCTGAGGACAACCAGAACGCCGTGACAATCCGGGTGTTCCAAGGTGAGCGCGAAATGGCAGCCGATAACAAACTGCTCGGGCAGTTCGACCTCGTCGGTATTCCGCCGGCGCCGCGCGGGGTGCCGCAGATCGAGGTGTCGTTCGACATCGACGCCAACGGCATCGTCAATGTCCAGGCCCGGGACAAGGCGACCGGCAAGGAACAGCAGATCCGCATCCAGGCATCCGGCGGTCTTTCGGAGTCCGAAATCCAGAGGATGGTCAAGGATGCCGAGGCGCATGCCGAAGAAGACAAGAAGCGCAAGGCCGCGGTGGAGGCCAAGAATCACGCTGAGGCTCTGGTTCATTCGACCGAGAAGGCGCTTTCCGAGCATGGCTCGAAGGTTAGTGAGAACGAACGACGCACCATCGAGACGGCATTGGCGGATCTCAAGGAGGCCCTGAAGGGTAATGACACCGATGCGATCAGGGCGAAGATGAACACGCTCACACAGGCCTCCATGAAGCTCGGCGAAGCAATGTACAAGCAAGCAGACGGTCCGCCGGGTGCTTCGGGCGACGCCGGTGGGCCGGGCGGTTCCAAAAAGGATGATGTCGTCGACGCGGAATTCACCGAAGTAGACGACGACAAGAAAAATAAAAAGTCGGCCTAGATTTCGTCTGGGGAACGGGGGTCCTTCGCGGAAGCGCAGGACCCGGGGGGTCGTAGATGACGCACTGCGCCTGAAACATGTCTTTACGGATTTACTTCCCGGACCGCCGTTGCGCTCAGCGCCCTTTCCGCCACGCGGAAAGGGCGGTTGGCTTTGTGCCGCGGTGATGACACATGGCCAAGCGCGACTACTACGAGGTCCTTGGAGTCAAGCGCAGCGCCAACGACGTCGATCTCAAGACCGCCTATCGCAAGCTCGCCATGAAATTTCACCCGGATCGCAATCCGGGCGATGAAGACTCTGAGCATCGCTTCAAGGAGCTCAACGAGGCCTACGAGGTCCTCAAGGACGGCGATAAGCGTGCCGCCTATGATCGCTTCGGTCACGCGGCATTCGAGCATGGCGGGGGCGGGCCGGGCTTTGGGGCTGAATTTGCTTCCTCTTTCGCCGACATATTCGATGATTTTTTCGGTATGGGCGGCGGCCGGCGCAGCCGCGGGTCCGGCCGCGAGCGCGGCGCCGATCTGCGCTACAACATGGAGCTGACTCTCGAGGAGGCGTTCAACGGCAAGAGTGCCCAGATCCGCATCCCTACGTCGGTCACGTGCGAAACCTGCGCCGGGAGTGGCGCCAAGACTGGCACCAAGCCGAAGGTCTGCGCGACTTGCGGAGGCCAAGGGAAGGTCCGGCATGCCCAGGGGTTCTTCACGCTGGAACGCACCTGCCCGAGCTGTCACGGACGGGGCCAGGTGATCGATACGCCCTGCGTGACATGTGGGGGTCTTGGCCGCACCACCCGGGAGCGTGCACTCTCGGTCAATATTCCGCCCGGTGTCGAGGACGGAACGCGCATCCGTCTCTCCGGGGAAGGCGAGGCCGGCTTGCGCGGTGGCCCTCCCGGAGATCTCTACATTTTCCTTTCGATCGGTGCCCATCCTTTTTTTCAGCGCGACGGCGCCGATCTCCACTGCCGGGCGCCGATTTCTATGACCACGGCGGCGCTCGGTGGAGAATTCGAGGTGCCGACAATCGATGGCGGCAAGACCCGCGTGAAGATTCCGGACGGCACCCAATCGGGGCGGCGCTTCCGTCTGCAGGGCAAGGGCATGCCGGTGCTGCGCTCGAAACAGGTTGGGGACATGTATGTCCAGGTCCTGGTGGAGACGCCGCAGAACCTCACCAAGCGGCAACGAGAGCTTCTCACTGAATTTCAGAAATTGTCTTCGAATGAGACCAATCCGGAGTCCGCTGGCTTCTTTGGTCGGGTCAAGGAGTTTTTCGGAACCCGTGCCGGGTCGGCTTGACGGTCTTGACCCTGGCGCCGCTACCCTATAGTCGTGACAGTTGTATGACGGTTCCCGGGGCGGGCAGCGGCAAAATCGATAGATGTCTTTTCAATCCACGTTGAGTATCGCGAAAAAAACTCTGCGGCTCGATGACGAGGTGCATTTCATCCGCTCGTGGATGGAAGAGCCCCTCGCGATCGGGGCCGTTATGCCGTCCGGCAAGCCACTGGCGCGCGCGATGGCGAAATGCGTCGACTCGACACGGGATGGTCAGGTCATTGAACTCGGACCCGGCACCGGGGCCGTGACGGCCGCGTTGGTGGAGCAGGGTATCGAGCCCTCCCGATTGGTATTGGTGGAATTCAATCCGACTTTTTGTCGGCTGCTGCGTACACGCTATCCTGAAGCTACCGTGGTGCAGGGTGACGCTTACGGAATCAAGCGGCTGCTCGTAAGCCTGCTGCGACAGCCGGGCGCTGCCGTGGTCTCCGGGCTGCCGTTATTCAACAAGCCGCTCAAGTTGCGTCTGCGCCTTCTTGCGGATGCGTTTACGTTGCTCGCTCCCGGCGCACCGTTCGTTCAATTCACCTATGCCATGATGCCGCCGATTCCGCGCTCCTACTCGGGTGCCCAGGCTGAAGCGTCCGAACGCATCTGGCTTAATATCCCGCCCGCCCGCGTGTGGGTCTACCGCAAGGCGTAGCATTTTGCTAGCACGCACTGCAGCATGCTCCAATGCGGTATCCGAAAATTCTGATCTTTGCGGATCGACCCGTGTGAGGTGCCTTGACGCATTGTGGCTCTCCGCCAAGTGACTTGCATTCCCGTACTTGGGAATTCGGACAACCGGGCGGCAGTCGGAGTGACCAGACAAGGAAGTCTCGATGCTGGAAGCACGTGACAGACTGATCGTGGCCCTTGACGTGCCGTCGGTCGCAGCAGCCAAGGCGATGGTGGATCGCCTCAGCGATACGGTCGCTTTCTACAAGATCGGATATCAGCTGGCGTTCGCGGGCGGCTTGCCGTTCGCCGAAACCTTGATCCGCTCCGGCAAGAGCGTTTTTCTCGATCTCAAGCTTCACGACATTGGCAACTCCGTTGCCAAGGGGGTCGAAAGCATTGCCCGCCTGGGCGCCACGTTTCTTACCGTCCACGCTTATCCGCAAACCATGAAGGGGGCAGTGGAGGGGCGTGGCGACAGCGGCGTGCGAATTCTTGCCGTCACGGTGTTGACATCCTACGACGACGCCGATCTGGCGGCCGCCGGCTACGATTTCACCGTGGCGGAACTGGTGCCGGAACGCGCCGCGCAGGCGTGCGACATTGGAGTCGACGGTCTCGTCTGCTCAGCCGAAGAAGCCGCCAAGCTGCGATCCATCGTGCGGCCAGGCATGGTTTTGGTGACCCCCGGCATTCGGCCGGCCGGCGCCGATCCAGGCGACCAGAAGCGGGTGATGACGCCGGCGCGTGCCATCGCGGCAGGAGCCGATTACCTGGTTGTCGGGCGGCCCATTCTCGAGGCGCCGGACCCGAAGGCCGCTGCCGCCGCTATTGTGGGGGAGATTGAGGCCGCCATGGGCAAGTGAGAAAGATCCGATGCCAAAGGGATATTGGTTCGCACAAGTCGAGGTGACGGATCCGGACCGCTACCAGGAGTATGTCGCAGCAAACCAGATCGCGTTCCGCAAATATGGCGGCCGATACATCATCCGTGCGGGCCGCCGCGAGGCCGTGGAGGGCACCTGTCGATCGCGCCTTGTGGTGATCGAATTTCCCGATTACGAAGTGGCGCTCGCGTGCTATCGCTCGCCCGAATACCAGCACGCCATCACCTTGCGGCGCGGTCATGCGGTCGCCGATATCGCCATAGTCGAGGGCTATGACGGCCCCCAGCCTTAGCTTTTCAAGCCGGCGCCACCCCGCTATATCGGCCCTCTCACGTGGAGGAAACCATGTCCGACATGCGGCTGGTCGTGGCCGGCGCCGGGGGGCGAATGGGCCGCACCGTCATCAAGGCCATCGCTGAAACCGATGGCCTCTTGCTGGCCGGCGCGATCGAAGCGCCGGGCGCGGCCGTGATCGGGTGCGACGCCGGCGAGCTGGCCGGCATCGGCCGCAACGGTGTCGCGGTGAGCGCCGACGCGCCGGCGCTGCTCGCCAACGCCGATGGGCTCGTCGACTTCACGATTCCGGCCGCCACGTTGGCGTTGGCCAGACAAAGCGCTGCTCATGGCCTTGTCCACGTGGTCGGCACGACAGGATTTACGCCCGAGGATGAAAAAATCGTTGCTGCGGCGGCGAGCCGGGCCCGTATCGTCAAGTCCGGCAATATGAGCCTCGGCGTCAATCTTTTGGCCGCACTGGTGAAACGAGTCGCGAGCACGCTCGATAATGCGTTTGACATCGAGATTTGTGAGATGCATCACGGCAAGAAGATAGATGCGCCGTCGGGCACGGCGCTGCTGCTCGGCGAGGCGGCCGCTGCAGGCCGCGGCGTTGGTCTTGCGGGGCGTTCGATCCGGGGGCGCGACGGTCACACTGGCGCCCGCAAGGCCGGCAATATCGGTTTCGCGAGCCTGCGTGGCGGCACCGTGGTCGGCGAACACAGCGTGATCTTTGCCGGACCGCATGAGCGCATCGAACTCGTCCACAAGGCAGAGGACCGCATGATCTTCGCACGCGGGGCCCTCACGGCCGCGCTGTGGGCGCGAAAACAGAAGCCTGGATTGTATTCGATGGCCGACGTGCTGGGCCTGTCGGATATGTGACGAAGCAAGGGAACAGATGATGGATCGCCTGCTGGTACTCGTGCGTCACGGCGAGAGCGAGTGGAATCTGAAAAACCTCTTCACCGGCTGGAAAGATGTCGGGCTGACCCAGGTCGGGATGGCGGAGGCGCGTGCCGCCGGAGGTAAGCTCAAGGCGCAGGGCATCGGTTTCGATATCGGCTTCACCTCGGCGCTCCGGCGGGCGCAGGACAGTATGACCCTGACGCTCGAGGAGATGGGGCTGTCGGGCATTCCGGTCATCCGGGATCTTGCCCTCAACGAACGCGATTACGGCGACCTTTCCGGACTCAACAAGGACGATGCGCGCAAGCGCTGGGGCGAGGAGCAGGTGCACATCTGGCGTCGCTCTTACGATGTGGCGCCTCCCGGCGGCGAAAGCCTGCGCGACACCGCCGCGCGTGTACTGCCCTACTACATCACGGAAATTCTGCCCCGCGTGCTGCGCGGCGAGCGTACGCTGGTGACCGCGCATGGCAATTCGCTGCGCGCGCTCGCGATGGTGCTCGATCGGCTGGGGCCGAAGGAGATCGTCGCGCGCGAACTCGCCACCGGCGTGCCGCTGGTCTACCACCTCAACGGGGACGCCACAGTGGCGAACAGGGGCGATCTGGCGGCGTGAAATTTTAGGCCGCCACTCTCCCGGCCTCCCATCCCAGCATCGCGCGCTTGCGGGTCAGACCCCAATGATAGCCCGTTAGATCGCCGCTTTTGCCGATGACGCGATGGCATGGCACCACAAAGGCGATCGGGTTCTTGCCGACCGCAGCCCCGACCGCACGGACCGCCCTGGGCGCGCTGATTTTCGTTGCAATGTCCGAATAGGTGGTTGCGCGGCCCATCGGGATTTTCAGCAGCGTCTCCCACACGCGCACCTCGAAATCGGTGCCGATCATCACGACGCGCAGCGGCTGGTCTCTCCGCCAGAGACCGGGGTCGAAGATGCGCCGTGCGAATGCCGCCGTGCGCGCCTGGTCCTCGCGGAATTGCGCGCGCGGCCAGCGCCGCCGCATGTCTTCGAGCGCGGTTGTTTTCTCGTCCGGGTCCGCGAAGGCCAGACCCGCAAGCCCCCGCTTGGTCGTCACCACGAGTGCGTCGCCAAATGGCGAGGGATGCAAGCCATAGGCGAGCGTGAGGCCTTCACCGCCGGTCTTCCATTCGCCCGGCGACATCGCCTCATGGGTGACGAAGAGGTCGTGCAGGCGTCCCGGTCCGGACAGACCGACCGCATAGCTGGCGTCGAGCACGCTGGCCGAGTCGCGCAACAGCTTTCTGGCGTGATCAAGCGTGATCGCCGCGACAAACTCCTTAGGGGTCAGCCCGGCCCAGCGGCGGAACAGATGGTGCAACTCGTCGGGGGTGACGCCGCAGGCGTGGGCAATCGCCTCGACATCGGGTTGAGCGCGCCACTGTTCCGAAATGAATGCGACGGCGCGGCGAACCACCGCATAGTCGCCTTCGAGGCAATCAACGGTTGGCTTCGTGCGTGGCGAAACCGATGAGATCTTGGGTACGTATGACATGCTCATGCGGGCGATGTAGCGAATGCAAGGCGGCATCGCCACCCGATTTCTGCGCGGGTTGTGGTGGGCGGGCCTACTCCAATACTGTGCGGGTCGGACCGCGTTTCGCCTCCCCGATTGCCGCCCCAAGGGCCACCGCAAAGCTTTCCTTCTCCTGCGGACCGAGCAGGCTGGCGATCGGCAGGCGGCGACCGCGTGATACCAAGAAAAGACGTTCTAGGCCGAATTCCTCATGGCTCTCGCGATCGAGCCGCACCCACAGCGGATTGAAGGACCATTCGGAAGCCTTGCCGCGATGGCTGACCTGACGAACGCGCAGCTCCGACGCCGTCACGGTGACTTCCTCGAAAGCGGCAGCGGCGCGGTAGTTGGCGCGAAACGCCCAGTAGACCAGCAAAACGTCGAGCCCAAAAAAGCCGAACACCGGCCAGGCTCCAAGCAGGAGAAACACCATCCCGGCGACAAAGCTGATGCCGCCAACCGCCATCATGACGATCAGGAATCCGGTTTGGCTGAGTGACCGATGGGGGGTTACGACCGCCGAGAACAGCGGCGGTTCGGGGTCGAAGCACTTTGCGTCTTGGCCATTGCGGTCGATCATGAGAATTCACTATAGGAGCATTATGGGGAAAAAAAACAATCCGGCGGCGAAGAGATCAAAGGCCGGCAAAGCAAAGTTTGCGCCTACGTTGGCGCCCGGGTCGAGGTCGGGGGTCCGCCGGACGTCAAAGTCCGCCGCCAAGCCAAGACCGTGGACCAACGCAGAGATCGAGGAGGCGTTCCGCCGTCTCCGCGCAGCCAATCCGGAGCCGCGCGGCGAACTCCAGTACATCAATCCCTATACGCTGCTGGTCGCCGTGGTGCTGTCCGCACAGGCGACCGACGCGGGGGTTAACAAGGCGACACCCGCGCTGTTTGCCGTCGCCGACACACCGGAAAAGATGGTGGCGCTCGGTGAGGACAGGGTGCGCGAGCTGATCAAGAGCATTGGGTTGTATCGCACCAAGGCAAAAAATCTGATCGCACTCTCCAAAAAAATTATTTCCGAGCATGGCGGTATGGTTCCGCCCTTGCGCGAAGCGCTGGAAGCGCTGCCCGGGGTTGGCCGCAAGACCGCGAACGTGGTGCTGAATGTTGCATTCGGTGCCGAGACGATTGCGGTCGACACCCACATCTTTCGCGTCGGCAACCGCACCGGTCTGGCGCCCGGCAACAATCCGCTGGAGGTCGAGATGCAGCTCGAAAAAGTGGTGCCGCCCGCATACCGGCGCCATGCCCATCACTGGCTGATCCTGCACGGTCGTTACATCTGCAAGGCGCAGCGCCCTCGATGCGAGAAATGCACGATCAACGACCTGTGCCGTTGGCCGGAGAAAACAACGTTCATGGATACTGCGTAGCTCGTAGATGGGTTGAGCGGAAGCGAGACCCGTCTTGGCGTTTGCAGCGCGGAGCTGCCGCCGATGGGTTTCGCTGCCGCTCAACCCATCCTACGCTCGCTGGTTGGAGAAAACGACATTCATCCATAGGGCGGATTAGCCATACTGCGTCACAAGCCTTTTATGCATATGCACCATCAGGGCAATACCGAACAGCGGGGTTGCCAGATTGAGAATTGGGATCGAAACGAAAGCCGCTATGAATAGCCCGGCGGTAAAGACTGTTGCCTGATGCATCCGGCGCAGCACTTTCGCTTCGGCGGCAGGATGGAAGCGCATGGCGGCGAGCTCAAAATATTCGCGGCCGAGCAACCATGCGGTGGCAATGAAGAACAGCACGGCTCCGGCCCCGGCGAACAGGAGAAACGGCAAGGCGCAAAGATAGACCGCGATGGCCAGCAGCCCAGTCTTCACGCCCTCGATGGCGGCGAGCCACAGCGGCAGCGCCACGCCGGGCCGATCGGCTGGATAGTGGCTTCGCTCGACCAGTTCCGCGATTTCGTCGGCGAAGAAGCTTGCCACCAGGGCGGTCACCGCAGGCATCAGCAGGATCGCGCCGGCGAACAGCCCCAGCCCCAGCGCAAAAGCGACGATCCAACCCAGCACCGCAAGGGGACCGTGGGCCGCCGGCCCGATCGTCACCTCGAGCCATCCCAAGCCGGTGCCTGAAAGCCACTCCAGCAAGCGAAACAGTGCAATAACGACGATGATCAGGAATGCAATGGCCAGTCCCACGGACTTGAACAGCACGGTACGGAACGGCTGTGAAAACATCTGGCCGAGCACCTTGAACACCGCCTCAAGCATCCGACCTCCAGGTCCGGCCAGATTTCCACTGGGCCAGCAGCGCATTTGCGTCGGAAATAGTCTGGGAAATCGCCACGTTTCCGGTCGCCCGGGACGCCCCCGACGTGATCTCACATGCCGGGTCGAGACGGAAGCCTCTTGCCCACCTTGCCGGGGATCGGTAGATGTTACGCGCCCGCCTAACAAAAATGGATTCCGAGCAATGCTCGAACTGATCCGGTACATCAACCTCCTGCTCGACCTTTACATTTTTATTCTGTTTGCAGCCGCCATCCTGAGCTGGCTCGTGGTGTTCAACGTCGTCAATACCCGCAATCCGGCGGTGCGGATGATCGCTGACTTCCTTTATCAGGTCACGGAGCCGGCGCTGCGCCCCATCCGCAACCGGCTGCCGAATTTTGGCGGCATCGACATCTCGTTCATCGTTCTCATCCTCATCATTTATTTTATCCAGATCGTCGTCCTCCCCAACTTGGCGAAGGCCTTTTATTAGCGATGGATGCAGGTGACAGTCCATGGGCGGTCTGCGCTGACGGGCTTGTCGTAACCGTGCGACTCACTCCTAAAGCTGGTCGTGATTCGATTGATGGCATCGGGCACTTGTCCGACGGACGCAGCGTTTTGAAGGCGCGGGTCAGTGCAGCGCCAAGCGATGGCGAGGCCAACGCCGCGCTCACGCGGTTGCTGGCGCAAACGCTCCGCATTGCGCCACGCGAGATCGCGCTGGTTGGCGGCGCGTCTTCGCGCATCAAGCGAATGCTGATCAAAGGAGATACCCGCACCGTCGTGGCGGCGCTGGAGCAAATCAGGGCAGCGTCGGCACAATGACAGCGAGGCTGATCGACGGAAAAGCCGCGGCGGCCGAACTGCGCGCCAAGGTCGCCGCAGAGGTGCGGCGCTTTGCGGCCGCTCATGGCCGGAGCCCCGGATTGGCGGTGGTGCTAGTGGGCGACAATCCGGCCAGCGAATCCTATGTCGCCAGCAAAACGAAAATGTCTGCGCAGGCCGGCATGCAGTCGTTCGATCATCGGCTGCCTGGTACCGCTGGCGAAGCCGAACTGCTTGCCCTGATCGCACGGCTCAATGACGATCCGTCCGTACACGGCATTCTCGTGCAATTGCCCCTGCCGCCTCAGATTGATCCTTATCACGTGATTGCGGCGGTCGATCCGAGCAAGGACGTCGATGGATTTCACCCGACGAACGCAGGTCGGCTGGCGCTGGGGCTGCCGTCGCTGGTGCCGTGCACGCCGCTTGGCTGCGTCATGCTGGCCAAGACCGTGCATGCCTCGCTCAGCGGCCTGGAAGCGGTCATCGTCGGTCGTTCAAATATCGTCGGCAAGCCGCTCGCACAGTTGCTCATCGGACAAAGCGCGACCGTGACGGTGGCGCATTCGAAGACGCGAGATCTGCCCGCAGTATGCCGGCGGGCGGATCTCGTCATCGCCGCAGCTGGCCGCCCCGAGTTGGTGGGGCGTGACTGGATCAGGCCCGGCGCGACGGTGATCGATGTGGGCATTAACAGGGTCGCGGGCGAAGACGGCCGCTACCGCATCGTAGGCGATGTGGCTTTCGCGGAAGTATGCGAGGTGGCGGGCGCCATTACGCCCGTGCCGGGCGGCGTCGGCCCCATGACGATCGCCTGCCTGCTCGGCAACACAGTGAAAGCCGCGTGTCTATCGACCGGACTTCCCGCACCGAAATTATGATGACTCCACTGGTCTACGACTCAGGCCTGCCAAGCATAAGCAATTTTGTCGAGCGTCTTGTTACCGAATTTCTCGGATGACCGTGCGACCGCCTGACCGCCAAGAGCGCGGTAGAACGCAACCGCCGGGGTATTATCCGATAATGCCCAAACCACCAGACTCTTGATTCCGCTCTGTGCCAGATCGCGCCGCGCAGACGTGAACAGGCGGCGTCCGAAACCCAGACCTTGGAATTCCGGTCGCAGGTACAGCTCGTAGATTTCTCCTTCATAAGTCAGGCTGCGTGCCCGGTTTCGACCATAATTAGCATAGCCCGCAATGGTGTCTCCGAACGCCAAGATCGAAATTCGGCTGCCCTTGCGGACCGCGCCTTCCCACCACTCCGCTCCCCGCCGGTTGATCAGCTTGTCCAACTCCGGGCCCGGGATGATACCCTGGTACGCGTTGCGCCACGCCAAGTCGTGGGTGGCAGCAAGTCCCACGGCATCGGACGTCTTGGCGCGGCGAATTTCGATAACAACGGTGTGCATGGTGCAATTGAGCCGACGTGGCCGCCCCCGTTCAAGTCCAACGGTAACATTCGGTTAACACGTCGATTATCGTGGGAAGTTTGCCAAAATCAACACCCGCCGTGGGGCTTTGCGCCACGCGGGCGTCAAACGTGGCCGATTCGCAACACTTGCGCTGCAGGTGCGAAGGAGCGGTTCCTTCACACCTGTTCGGCTTCCTTGCGCCGTTCGTCCCGCTTGCGTTCGTGGGGATCGAGCAGGCGCTTGCGCAGACGGATCGACTTGGGGGTCACCTCGACCAATTCGTCATCTTCTATATAGGCGAGCGCCTTCTCGATGGTCATTCGGATCGGCGGAGTGAGGCGCACCGCCTCGTCCTTCGCGGTTGTGCGGATATTGGTGAGCTTCTTTCCTTTCAGCACGTTGACTTCGAGATCGTTGCCGCGGGTATGCTCGCCTACGATCATGCCGCGATAGACCTTCCAGCCCGGCTCGATCATCATCGGTCCGCGGTCCTCCAGATTCCACAGCGCATATGCGACCGCCTCGCCCGCGTCGGTTGAAATCAGCACTCCGTTGCGGCGTCCCTGTATCGCGCCCTTATAGGGCGCATAATCGTGAAACAGCCGATTCATGACCGCGGTGCCGCGCGTATCGGTCAAAAGTTCGCCCTGATATCCGATCAAGCCGCGCGTTGGCGCGTAGAAGACAAGTCGGAGCCTTCCGCCACCCGAGGGCCGCATCTCGATCAGCTCAGCCTTCCGTTCGGACATTTTCTGCACCACCACGCCTGCATGCTGGTCATCGAGATCGATCACGACTTCCTCGATGGGCTCGGTCATTTCACCGGTATTGGCATCGAACCGCATCAGAACCTTGGGGCGGGAGACGCTGAGCTCATAACCTTCGCGTCGCATCGTCTCGATGAGGATGCCAAGCTGCAACTCGCCGCGGCCCGCCACCTCCATGGCGTCCTTTTCGTCGGATTCGGTGACCCGCAGGGCCACATTGCCCTCGGCCTCGCGCAACAGCCGGTCCCTGATCATGCGGCCGGTGACCTTGTCGCCCTCGGTGCCGGCCAGTGGGGAATCATTGACCCGGAACATCATCGACAAAGTGGGTGGGTCAATCGGCTGAGCCGGCAGCGGCTCCGTCACCTCCGGCGCGCACAGCGTGTGCGCGACATTCGCCTCAGGCAGCCCGGCAATAGAGACGATGTCGCCCGCGCGGCCCTCTTCGATCGGCCGGCGTTCCAGGCCGCGAAACGACAACACCTTCGACACCCGACCCTGCTCGACCAATGTGCCGTTGCGGTCGATCACCTTGATGGATTGATTGGGTTTAACGGAGCCGGCCGTGATGCGCCCGGTCACGATACGGCCCAGATACGGATTGGCCTCCAGGATGGTCCCGAGCATGCGGAACGGGCCATCCTCCACATGCGGAGGCGCTACGTGAGTGAGAATAAGATCGAACAGCGGCGCCATCGATGTTTTCGGGCCGCCGATATGCGACGCCATCCAGCCCTCCTTGGCGGAACCGTAGAGAACGGGAAAATCGAGCTGTTCCTCAGTGGCGTCGAGTGCCGCAAACAGGTCGAACACCTCACCGGCCACGACACTCGGGCGCGCATCGCTGCGGTCGACCTTGTTGATGGCGACGATCGGCCTAAGCCCGACCTTCAGGGCCTTGGAAACCACGAACTTGGTCTGCGGCAACGGCCCTTCGGCTGCATCGACCAGTACGATCGCGCCGTCCACCATGTTGAGAATGCGCTCGACCTCGCCGCCGAAGTCCGCATGCCCTGGCGTGTCGACAATGTTGATCCGCGTGTTTTTCCACACGATCGACGTTGCCTTGGCGAGAATCGTGATGCCCCGCTCGCGCTCCAGGTCATTGCTGTCCAGTGCCCGCTCCGCAATCCGCTGGTTCTCGCGGAACGAACCTGATTGCTGCAGCAGCCGGTCGACCAACGTGGTCTTGCCATGGTCGACGTGAGCGATGATCGCGACGTTACGCAGTTGCATTAGGAGCAGCTCAAGATTGCGGGATAGAAATTTACGTCTCCGAAATCACCGGGTTCGCCGGCTTCGATCTCCGGACGCAGGGCTCTCATGGCTTAAAGCTTCCTGCCCGTGTTCAGCTTGCAATGCGAGCCACGACGAAAGCCTTTTCATAAGAGAGCCAACTCACACGGAATATAGTCGGCCAGCCGCGTTGTGCAATGCCGCAAGCTGCGCGTGCGGGCGCGGTTTTTTGATTGACCCAGCAGCCTTATGACGGATGATCCGCCTCCTACGGATTTTGCCGAAAGTTGTCCGGTGCGCGCGCGTTTCTGCCAATCAAGGGGGTCATGATGCATTATTTTCGAGGACTGTTGCAGCTTGCGGCGGTCGTGTTTGGGCTGGTCGCCTATACGCCAGCGGACGCAGCGGGCGCGGATGCGGATGCTTGCCGCAGTCTCGTGCCGACCGCCATGGGCGGCCCAATGCTGCGCGACAACGGCAAAATCCTGCTGCGCTGGCTTTCGACCTCGAACTATGAACTCGTCTACCGCGGCCAGGTGTTTCTGCTCGACGCGTATTTCGACCGCGGTCCACGCAATCGACCGACCGGCGTCGTGCCAAGCGAGGTCAAGCAGGCCGACGCGATTTTCATTGGCCACGCGCATTTCGATCACATGTCGGATGCGGCGCCGATCGCAGAGAGAACCAAGGCCAAGGTGATTGGTGCGCCCATCACCATCGAAACCGCCTACAAGCTTGGCGTTCCGCAAGGACAAGGCACCGCCGTGGCGGGCGGCGAGACGCTGAAGTTCAAGGGGGTCACGGTGGATGCGGCGCTGGCGCAGCACTCCACCCTGTCGCGCGAGGTGCTCGACACCCTCGGCAAGCTTTACGACCTCGACGCCGGCCCGGCAACACCCGAACAGGCCGAGGCCGAGAAAGCAATTCTGGCGAAGGGGACCTTCGCGCCCGATGTCATCACCAAGGGCACCATTGCGTACGGATTCACGTTTGACAGCGGGTTCAAGCTTGTGTGGATCGACAGCGCCGGGCCGGTCACGGATGGCGTCCGCGCGCTCGCCCAAAAGCTCGCGGCGGTCGACATCGCCATCGTGGCCTACCAGGGGCATCCGGTCGCGCAGGTCCAGGTCCCGGTGACGCTTGATCTCGTCAAGCTGTTTCGACCGCGCATCTTCATGCCGGCTCACCACGACCAGATTTTCGGGACCTTCGTCGATCTCGGCGTTGAGCCGCTGTTCGAAACAATTCAGGAGGCGCTGCCGGGGACGCAAACCATTGCGCCCCTGCACCAGCGGCCGAATTGTTTCGACATTTCGAAGAACCGCAAGGGTCGGTAGAGTGATTCCGGTGCTTCGCCGTCGTGGCCGGGCTTGCCCCGGCCACCCCGATTAATCCGCTCAGTGCCCTGAAGTTCGGGGTCGCCGGAACAAGCCCGGCCACGACGCCAGTGCGGAATTTCGAGCGATCGAGGTCCGCTCGACCGTGTGCCGCCTCGCAAGATAGCGTCGCTTTGCTCAAACCCCCGCCGCCCGGCTCCAGGGCCCGAGGCGGGCGCCCTCGGGCAGGGCCTGCCGCACCATCAGCATTGCTCCGACGGCTTCGGACGTCACCAGACCGATCAGGCGGCCAGTGAAATCGACAACGCCCACTGCCGGGACGGACTTTTCCTGTAGCAGCCGAAAGGCCTCCTCAAGCCGGTGACTTCGCTCGATGGTCGGGACGTCCTTCACCATGACGTCGGAGACTGGCGCGTTGGGGCCGAGTTCCCGCAGGGCCCGGATGATTTCGGCGCGGCCGACGACACCAAGCAGGCGGTGATTGTCGTCGACGACCGGGAACTCGGTCTGACTCGTCCGCATCAGCGTTTCCACTGCGGCATCGATCTGCTCGTTCGGCGTAAGCGTGGCGAACTGCGTCATCATGGCGGCCGTAACCGGCACGTCGCGGGACATCGCGCGCAGCGACACCATCTGCGCCTCCGAAGCTGCCGCCAGATACACAAAGATGGCGATGAAGATCAGTATCGGATTATAGGACAATAGTCCGACAAAGCCGAGCCCGAACGCGGTCCACTGTCCGATCATGGCGGCGATCTCGGTCGCTCGCAGATGGCCGAGCCGGATCGCCAGCAGTGCCCGCAATACGCGCCCGCCGTCCATCGGGAAAGCCGGGATCATGTTGAACAATGCGAGGAAGAGATTCACCTCCGCCAGGCGGTCGATCATCGATACCTTGGGGCTTTCCATGGCGGCGAGATGAACGGCGCTCAAATGGGTCGGCGCCACGGCGATCAGCACGATCGCGATCGCCACGTTGACCAGGGGGCCCGCGATGGCGACCAGGAATTCCTCGCTTGGCTTTTCCGGGATGCGTTCGAGCCGCGCCACCCCGCCGATCGGCAACAGGGTGACGTCGGGCGTCGCCACCCCGAAGGCGCGGGCCGTGAAGATATGGCCAAATTCATGCAACAGCACGCAGCCGAACAGCAGAATCATGAAGAGCAGGCTGTTCAGTGCGTCATTGACACTGCCCGAGGCCAGACCCGCCAGGAAAATCCAGATCAGGAACAACAGGAATGTGATGTGAATGCGGATCGCGGTGCCCGCAACCGAGCCGATGTTCACCGACCACGACATGAGCCGACCCTCCAAGTGTCCGATGTCTGGAGAGATGGGGTCGCGCTGGCGCAATCGCTAGGGCCGTGCCGGCCGGTTATACCAACCTGCGGTGTTGTGGATTCGGTCATTTGGCAGCGCGGGTGAGCCCAGGAATGGCTGCCTGGATGCGCCATGGTCAGAGCGGATTCTCCGACAAGAGAGAATCACCACGCCGGTCGGCAAGCTGCTCCTCACCCCGTTTGCGGGAGAGGCTAGTCGCTCGTTTTAGCGAGTCTGATGGGATTGAGCATCGATCAAGTCATAACGTTGGAGCGGTCGCAAAAGCGGCGTCGTGCCACATCACCGGCTGTAGGGGCGACCCTTGTGGTCGCCCCATTCGTCGTATCCGGCGCCAGGGCGACCACAAGGGTCGCCCCTACATTCAAATTCCCTTCAGATATTCGATCAGATCCTTCTTCTGATCGCTGTTGAGGTTCAATTTCAGGTGCGTGTCGTAGTGATCGACCACGTCCGACAATGTGGCGAAGCGGCCGTCGTGGTAGAAGCCGCCCTTCTGGTGCGTCCACAGCCCGGCCAGGGGCGCCGTGCGGTACTTGTGGGTCGGCGAACGGTCGGCCTGGAACGAGTCGACGCCGACTTCGTCGGGCGTGTGCAGGTTCTCGCCCGGCTCAGTAAAGAGGGGTGGGATGTGGCAGGTCGCGCACTTTGCCGGGCCGTTGAAGATCGCCTCGCCCCTTTGGAATGCGGCTTTATCATACGAGCCGGCCGGCGCCTTCGGGGCCGGAATCGAAAGCTGGTAGAGGTGAAGCGCGGCGAGCTTCGAAGTTATTCGGTCCGGATTGCCGCGCGTATTTCCCGCGCCGCTCTTTGCGGCGACCGGATACTGCTCTGCATTGTTTAAACGGGCGTCAAAGAAGTCGCCTGCCCCGTGCATCTCGGTCGCCCCAACATAAGCGTTCCAGTAGGGCACCGATCCGAACCCTGTCCAGGTGTGCAGGTTCACGCCAGCCAAGCCAAAGGCAGGCGGGATGAGGGTGCCGGCCTGTTTTCCATCAGGACGAAGGGCTTTGCCATCCTTGTCCAGCTCCGCGTCGAAGCGACCGGGGCCCCAGCTCGCCAGCACCTTTTTCACGGTGTCGACATCGACACCCAGAAGATCGGTGAATGGCTTGAGATTCGGTGCCAGAGACACGATCGCACCCACGTTCAGATCGCGGTTTGCCCAGCCGTCGAGTCGTTTGCCGATGCCGGGCGCAAACGAGTCATCAACCGTCGAATGACAAAACGAGCACTGGATGCCCATCCCTTTGACACTGCCATCGGGGTTGGCGAACGCGGTGACGCCCACGACAGCGTTCAACTTGAGGAGCGCGATGGTGGTCGCGGGATCGTCGAGATTAACTTTCCCTGCCGCGAGCTGCCTCTTCAAACTGGCGGGCAGTGCATCCGCGTCGACCTTGAGGCCGACGGACAGCGCGGTTTTCGGCGAAACGCCGGATCCCACGCCACCATTCTTCTCCCCGGCGATCGCCTTGTGCAGCTGCAGTGCGTCACCCCAAAACGCTTCGCTACCAAATGTCTCGAAGCGAAACGTGTTCTTACCTTCCTCCAGCATTGCCTGCGCATGACGCGCAATTTCCGTATCGAAATCCGTCTTTGGAGAAGGCGCAGCGGAGGCGATCATGGTGACAAACAGTTCGACTCCACAAACGCTTGCGATAAGCAGCGTCGAGATCACAAAGAACGTTCTGGGCGAGAGGCGATTGCGCTCAAACACGATGACCTCCTCAACCTGACGATCTCATCTGAAAGCGTTGACATAGGCTTGCTGAACGATGTCCTCAGCTTCGTCATCATCGCGGACGATGGAATGGGCGCAGCGAAATAGACAACGGTTGTGCCGTTGCATGATGACGCGAAAGGCACGTTCATCTCTTTGAACGGCCATGCGGACGAGGTCTGCATCCTGGAGCGCATCCAAACCTTTGATCTGAGTAGGATTTCGTCCCTGGATTGGTCTGCCCCCTTCGACGGCTCACATATTGGATGCGCGTCAGGGGAAAAGGTTCCCGCACTCGGAGGCCCGGGCCAGGCCGATCGCCGACAGGAACTCATGACGCGTCTGTGGCTGATCGCGAAACAGACCGAGCATACGGCTCGTCACCATGGTGGCTTGAGATTGGTGGACGCCTCTACTGGCCATACATCCATGGGCCCCCTCAACGACAACGGCAACGCCGTGCGGCTGCAGCTCCGCTTCCAAGGTGTTGGCGATCTCCGCTGTCATTTTTTCCTGAATCTGGAGCCGCTTGGAAAAAGCATCTACAACGCGAGCGATCTTTGAGTTGCCCACA
>Ga0209465_10000432_pt1 | contig 19801 bp, 12 predicted proteins | sample PanSoiPlot1MoBio_FD_188321 | JGI IMG/M metagenome (GOLD analysis project Ga0209465, IMG submission 188321) | Tropical forest soil microbial communities from Panama analyzed to predict greenhouse gas emissions - Panama Soil Plot 1 MoBio (SPAdes)... | ecosystem: Environmental > Terrestrial > Soil...
TCACCGAGTTCCTTCTTGACCTCTTCCGCCTTTTCGCCGAGGTCCTTCTTGACCGCTTCTACTTTCTTCGATGCCTCATCCTCCATCTTGAGGAAGGCTGCACGAGCGGCCGCATAGTCGGTATTCGCCATGTCAAACATCGTCAGAAACGGACATCCGCCGGCGCTGACCTGAGCCGCAGCATAGCGTACACGCGTAGTCTCGGGCATTGCTCCCGGTCCCACGCGCATGATCGTGGCGTCCTTTTCCATTCGGCAGGTCCCGCCTTGTGGAATATGCTTCAAGTCCACAAGCACGTACTTTCCCCCTTCATTGAGGAGCGTCACGGTCATCGTTTGAGGCATGAAGGCCAATTCGACCGCCGGGTTTGTAGCTTGCGCGTGGGCGGGGAGTGCCCATGCAATTAAGGCCAGAGCACCGGGAGCTCCGAGGACACGTTTGCGTACCACTGCATTCCTCCTTCGATCTAGGTGGGTGCAGCCTCATATATTGAAAACGTAAGATAGGTTGCGATGACAAAAATCAAACCGGACCCCAATTTCCGGTACCTGTTCTGGCTTGTCATAACGGCGACAGAGGGGGATGAAGCGCGGTTGGGGGCCGCCTTCGCGAGGCGTGATCATCACGGCCGGTGTACCCCTGATAGCCGCCTGACTTAGAGCGGATTCCGGTCACGTTGAACCACTTCTCCGCAGTCATGGCTGGGCTTGTCCCGGCCATCCACGCCTTGCTCGCTGAGGCTTGGCAAGGAAGACGTGGATGCCCGCGACAAGCGCGGGCATGACGGTGGAGCGGTGATTCGATCTCACCGGAACACGCTCTAAATGCTCGTGGCAGCACTCCACCTCCAACGGGCACCGCACTAAACCAGTCCTTCGAATATTGTGCCGCGATCGAAACCGAGGCGGGCAAGTCTGAAGCTGACGCTGGTCTTCAATACGCCCAGTCCATATTTAACACTACGCCTGAAATTAATGGATGAGGCTTCCGGAAAATACCTTGCCGGACACGATATTTCACCGACTCTGAATCCCAGGTAGATAACTTGAGACAGCATCTGGTTGTCAAATATATAATCATCCGAATTTCGCTCCAACGGGAGCTTCTCGATAACAGATCGCGTAAATCCTCGATATCCCGTATGATATTCTGAGAGCTTGTGTCCAACAAGTATATTCTGGACGAAAGTAAGCCCACGGTTCGCAACGTATTTGTACACCGGCATGCCGCCGGCGAGCGCGCCCCTGCCAAGAATGCGCGAACCCAGAACGACGTCAAATAGTCCAGAACAGAGCATCGAAGCCATCGGAAGCAGCAGTTTAGGCGTATATTGGTAGTCCGGATGCAGCATGATGACGACATCGGCGCCGCGCTCCAGTGCCAGACGGTAGCAGGTTTTCTGGTTTCCCCCATAACCCTTGTTGTAATCATGTCGGACGGCAAAAACTCCCAGGTTTTTTGCCAGCCTTAACGTATCGTCGGTGCTCGCGTCGTCAACCAGGATGACGTCGTCGACGACGTCATCGGGAATCTCGTGAAACGTCATTTCGAGCGTCCGCGCCGCATTATAGGCCGGTAGCACAATGCAAATCTTGCGGTTCGCGATCATGCGGTGCTTTCCTGTCGACCTGTCGTACGGTTGTTCCCACGATCATCGCATACCCGCGCAAACGGCGGATGATGCTGGGATGGTTCCGGCCGCCCACGAGAGCAATTTATGATCAGGTCGACATCCGTTCGCTGGCGTCGCCCAGCATGACGGGGCTCAGCGTACATCGGCTGTCAACACTGCATCGCCCGGTCAATCCTCGGATCAAGCCTGGGCGGCCGATGACACCGGCAGGTCAGCCTAATCGGAAAACGCTCTACCTTCCCAGCATCCCGACAAATTGTTAGCATGAAAGCCGACGCAAGGACATCCGGGGGGAATGTCGATCCGAAATCTGGGAGAGCAGGCAGTGCACGGCGGCGGGGGCTCTCCACCCGGTGCAGTTGAGGACAACAAGTTGCCGGGGCGCCGAGAAACATGTCCGCTGTCTCACTGCCGAGGTGCGCCGGACACACCCGCGATCATCTGCTGACGGCCGTGGCCGCAGGCGATCGGCTGTGACAATGGTCCGTGATGTTCAACGGTTACGAAATGGGGGCCTGTATGACAGACGGCAAAACATCGACCGCCTACAGCACGACGGCGCGCACGCTGCACTGGATCACGGCCGCGCTGGTTCTGTTCATGCTTCCGCTCGGTGTCGCCATCGCAAACGGGTTGGGCGGACCGTTTAAAGATCCCCTCTACGATCTGCACCGCTCAATCGGCGCCGTGATCATCCCCCTCGTCGTCCTGCGACTTGCCTATCGTCTCACACACCCGCCATTGCCGCTGCCGGACGACATCCCGCCGCTGCAACAGTTTGCCGCACATGCGACGCATTGGGGGCTCTATGCGCTGCTGATTGTGCAGCCGTTCGTCGGTTGGGTCGCCACATCCGCCTATCGTGCGCCAATCATGGTATTCGGATTGTTCGAGCTACCGCCTATTTGGCCGCAGGACCGCGCCTTCTCAGATCGCCTTTTTGTGGTGCATGGACTGATCGCGGCTGCCATCGCCTGCCTCGCGGCTGCGCACATTGCGGCTGCCCTTCACCATCATTTCGTACGCAAGGACCGTGTTCTAATGCGCATGATTACCGGCTGACCGCCGCGTCCGCAGTTTGCATCGCGGGTCGGGCGTTGGTCACCGTCGGCTTCGCTTACGGATAATTCAAACATGTTGCAATGCAGAGTTCATTGCCGGAGGGCTTGGCTTGTCTTTGCGTAATCCGTCAGATGATCAACTATTCCGCGCGAGGTCCAACAGGATCACTCAGCAGGCTGTCGTCGAGCGAGCGTACATGCGACGTCTATTCGCCACGGACGGGGTGCTGAACACGGGGCATCTTCTCCTGGTGGCGCTGTTCATCTGTGGCTGCGTGGGCTTGTTGTCGATCGCCCTGGGACCCGACAACTACTGGGACCTTCGTTATTATCATTTGTATGCGCCCTGGGCCTATTTGCATGACCGGTACTTGTACGATATCGGGCCCGCTCAGGAACAGGGTTTTCTCAACCCGACAGCGGACCTGCTCCTTTACGGCCTGATCTCCTCTCCGCTGAACGAAGCCCCGCGCATCATCGCGTTCATCATGGGCGCGGTGCACGGCATAAATGCCGCCGTACTGTTGGCGATCGTTTGCTATGTCATCCGTCCTTTTCAGGCGATGGAGCGTTGGACGCTCAGGGCCGTTGCCTGGCTGATGGGCGTGTCGGGCGCCGGGTTCGTCTCCCTGGTCGGAACCTCATCCAATGACCTCACAAGTTCGCTGTTCGTGATGGGTTCGCTATTGGGCGTTCTCAACGTGGCCGGATCGGCAAACGAGCGTGGGGCGGAGGTCGGGTTTGCTGGATCGGGAATATTGGCCGGCATCGGTATTGGATTGAAATATACGTCGGCGGTTTATGCCCCCGGATTGGGCGTTGTCGCTCTTGTTGTAGCGGCACGGCGCAGGACAGTTGGCGGTCTGGTCGTATTTGGCCTTGGAGCCCTGATCGGATTTCTCGCGGTTGCGGGACATCATATGTTCTTGCTTTGGCAGGCGTTCGGGAATCCGACATTTCCGTATCTCAACCAGATCTTTCAATCGCCGTACTGGGAGCCGGAAGCGGTTCGCGACGTGCGCTTCCTGCCGCTGGATTTCTGGCAGCTGATAACGTATCCGTTCTATTGGACAACAATCGATACCTATATCGTGGCGGAGCCGCCCTTCCGCGACTGGCGCGCCGCCATCGCCTATGTTGCGATGGTGGCCGGCCTGCTGGTATTTGCTGCGCGCTATATCCGCCACGGTTACCGTCGGGCAGGCGCATCTGCGCAGACACGCGGTCTCGATCTCGTTATCACCTTTGTCGTCGTGTCTTATTTCTCGTGGGCGCTCGGCTTCGGTTACTACAGGTACGCCATCCCGCTTGAAATGCTGACAGGCGTCGTCACGGTAGGCGTTTTGATCGGGCTCTTTGAAGAGAGCCGTCTGCGCGTCGGGATGGCCATTGTGTCGTTGGCTGTCGCTGCCACGTCCACTGTGTATCTAGACTGGGGCCGAGGCCGATACGGAGATCGCTACGTCGACGTGCAGGTGCCTCCACTGCCGACCCACAGCATCGTATTGATTGCCACCTGGGATCCGGTTGCTTTTTTCATTCCATACGCTGAGCCGAGCGCGCAGTATCTCGGGATCGAGAACAATTACCTGGAACTGTCTCAGAACAACAAGCTTGCATCCGAGGTGAAGCGCATCATGCGATCACCCGGACGGGCAAAGTTCATTCTCAATGTGGACGAACTCAATGGCAACAAATTGAACGCGCTGCTGGGGCAATTTGGTCTGCGACTGAGTGCGTCACCCTGCCAGCCTATTCAAACAAACCTGGCAGGCCATGCCCTGAGCCTTTGTCCGGTGGCCGACAACTACAGTAGTCATGTGCTTCATCAAAATTGAAGGGGAAACACATTGCATAGGGGCGGGCCTTGTGCCCGCCTGCGCGCTGCCGCAGGCTGTAGCCTGCCGGGCGCCCACAAGGGCCGCCCCCATTGGCTAACTTAACGCTGTGCTGTGCCGCTGGGACTCCATCCCCCTTGTGGGGGAGGGTTGGGGTGGGCACAGCCTTGCTCCCTCGACCCCCACCCCCGAAAGATGTCAGGTGCTTCAACCAGATCGGATTCCGCTCTAAGCTGCGGCCGAATGGCGAAGGACGGCGTTTTTTGCTTCTGCATCCGACCGCCCGAATTTCCCGGAGGAAATAAGCGATGACGACCCGTCTTGCTCTGATCGCCGCGTTGACCATCATAACAACGGTAGCGCCCGCTCAAGCCCAGGCACCTGCCGCCGACACTGTCCTGGTAAACGGCAAGATCATCACGCTCGACGACGCCTCTTCGATCGTCCAGGCGATCGCGATCCATGATGGTCGAGTTCTGGCGGTCGGCTCCAACGAGGACATCCGCAAACGCGCTGACGGGCATACCAATATCATCGATCTCGGCGGCCGGACGGTTGTTCCGGGTCTGATGGATTCGCACATTCACGCTTTGCGGGCGGGCCTTACTTATTCGGTCGAGCTGAGCTGGATCGGGGTGCCGAGCCTTGCCAAGGGCCTCGATCTCATTCGTGAGGCGGCGCGCACGTCGCCGCCGGGCGCCTGGATCAAGATCGGCGGCGGCTGGACCGAATTGCAGTTCCCGGAGAAGCGCGGTCCGACCGTCGAGGAACTGGTCGCCGCGGCGCCCGATCGGCCGGTCTATGTGCAGCGCCTGTACAACACCGCATGGATCACGCCGGCCGGCATGAAGCTGATGAAGCTCACGCCGGAAACCGAAATCCCGGGCGGCAAGGCCGAGAAGGATACCAGCGGCAATCTCACCGGCGTGTTCACCGGCGTCAATCGCACTTTCAATTTCTTCACCGCAAAGATTCCAGGGCCGACGTTTTCCGACCAGGTCACCGGCACCCGAAAATATTTCCGCGAACTCAATCGGCTTGGCCTGACGGCCGTCAACGACTTTCCGGGCGGCGGCATGTTTCCACAAGATTTTCGCGCGATTCAGACGTTGTGGTCCAAGGGCGAAATGACGTTGCGCGTCGCGTTCCATATCTCCTCGAACAGCCAGCATACACTCGACGACTTCAAGGCGCTGACGGTGTTCACGCCGATGAATTTCGGCGACGACATGTTGCGCTATCGCGGCATCGGGGAGTCGCTGACCCAGGGCATCTATGATGGGTCCACCGTCGGGTTGCCCTACAATCCAAGTGCCAAGGACTGGGAAGAGTTCTGTACGGTGGTGAAATGGGCCGCCGATCACGGCATCAGCGTGCATCAGCACGCCGCCAGCGACCGGGCTGCCGCAAAAATTCTCGACTGCTTCGAGGCCGTGAACAAGGAAATCCCGATTGCCGGAATGCGTTGGCAGATCGCCCACATAGAAAACGCTTCGGACGAGACGCTGCGGCGCATGAAAGCGTTGAACATGGGCTGGTCCGTGCAGGATCGCCTGGTCTATTCGGGCCAGATTGTCGCGAAGGCGCTGGGGCCGGAAGCCTCGAAGCGGGCGCCGCCGATCAAGACCGCGCTCAAGATGGGACTGCACGTGGCGGCCGGCACCGATTCTGATCAGGTCGCGCCCTACAATCCGTTCGTGTCGCTTCGCTGGCTGCTCGATGGCAAGGTGATCGACGGCACCCCGATGCGGGGACCGGAGGAATCGCCGAACCGCGAAGAAGCGCTACGCATGTACTCGCTCAATGCGGCGTGGTTCACCTTCGACGAAACCAAGCGCGGCTCGCTGGAGCCCGGCAAATACGCCGACCTCGCCGTGCTGTCGGACGATTACCTGACGGTGCCGGTCGAGAAGATCGCCGAGTTGCATTCGCTCCTGACGCTCGTCGGAGGCAAAGCAGTGTACGGTGAGGGGCCGTTTGCGGCGCTGGAGGGGAAGTAGAAATCGCAGGGCGATTAGCCTATAGGGTGGGGATCGCGCCCACTCCGCCATGCCATCCTCTCAAAATGACCCATTTGCGACATGTCCTAATGTGTCGATACGGCCGCATGATGCCAGGGCATGACGAAGCATTGATCTGGGTCAACATCATTGCCGAACTGTTTGCCGAGCATCAGCGTCGCGAACGCTCGTAAACGTATGCTGCGGGGTAAGCTAAATGAATTCGATGTCACGAAGGATTTTCGTCGCCGCGCTTCCGCTTATGGCTGTTGGGCTTGCGTCCACCGCTCGCGCGCAAGGCAATCCGCCAGGGGCAACTAGTGCGACGTTGTTCCAGAATGTGCGCATCTTCGACGGAAGAGGCGCCTCTCTGTCCGCACCGTCCAATGTTCTGATTAAAGGCAATATCATCGAGCGCATCTCGGCGGAGCCGATCGCCGCGGAGCCAGGCGTCACCACAATCGCCGGGAACGGCCGAACGCTGATGCCCGGCCTCATCGACGCACATTGGCACGCGATGCTGATCCGGGCAAATCCCGCCCAGGCGATCGCCGGTGATGTTGGATACAACAATATCGCAGCCGGCGTTGAGGCGACCGACACGCTGATGCGCGGCTTCACCACTGTCCGCGATGTCGGCGGTCCCACATTCGGACTAAAAGCCGCTATCGACGAGGGTTTGATCGCGGGGCCTCGGATTTATCCCTCGGGAGCAGTGATCACGGTGACGAGCGGACACGGGGATTTCCGCCAATTGTCGGAACTGCCGCGGACCATCGGCGGCATGCCCAGCCGCATGGAGCAGATTGGCGCCAGCATGGTGGCCGACAGCCCCGACGAGGTCCGCGTTCGCGTCCGCGAGCAACTTATGCAGGGTGCCTCCCAGATCAAGCTGACGGCCGGTGGTGGGGTTTCCTCGCCATTCAGTCCGATCGACGTGTCGACCTTCACAGAGCCGGAGCTGCGGGCGGCCGTTGAGGCGGCTGAGAATTGGGGCACTTACGTTACAGCGCACGCGTTCACGCCAACGGCAATCCAGCGGTCCATTGCCGCCGGCGTGAAGTGTATCGAACACGGCTTCCTCATGGACGACGCCACCGCCAAACTGATTGCCGATCGAGGCGTATGGCTAAGTCCGCAGCCTCTCCCCGAGGAGTTGAGGCAAGGCTTTCCGCCAGGCTCAGTCCAACGAGACAAGGCTGAAGAAGTCTGGCCCGGCATAGAGCGGACCTACGCGCTGGCGAGGAAATACAATATCAAGACGGCGTGGGGCACCGATGTCCTGTTCTCCCAAGCGCTGGCACAGCAACAGGGGGCAATTCTGGCCTCGCTTGTCCGCTGGTACAGTCCGGCTGAAGCGCTCGCCATGGCGACCGGGACTAATGCTGAACTACTTGCATTGTCTGGCAAGCGGAATCCCTATCCAGGGAAGCTCGGCGTCGTGGAACAGGGCGCGCTCGCCGATCTGCTGCTGGTCGAGGGCAACCCGTTGGAGAATATTAACCTGATCGCCGACCCCGCGAAGAACTTCAAGGTTATCATGAAGGACGGGCGGATATACAAAAATGCCCCGTGACCATAGCCGCTCCGGTCGGTTCAAGTCCGTTGTTGGCCCAAGGCTGAAGCTGTCATCAGAGGCAGAGCGGACTGCCAATTGTCCTCGCGTTCACGCTTATCCTGATATATGAGATGGTCGGATATCTGTATCCCAATAATGCGCTGAGGCCGAAAGTGATTAAGGGATATTGCGTCACGACACACGGCTTGATTTCGTGACGTCGGTCACGGAAGAGGAGTTCCCTGCCTGCCGAAGAAAATCGCTGGCCTGGCGCGGAAAGTTCCACGCCGCGCGACATGATTTGAACTTCGAAATCGCTGAACACCGTATAATAATACCACTACCCTATCAGGGCTGATTTTGTGGAAACGAACTAATTTTGAAATTCCCAACGAAATCAACGCGGTTTCCGGGCCGCCAAAGGGGCATAGGCCGTGCGCAATTGCCTTGCCAGCGGGAAATTCGAGGATCACAGCCAATCGGCTTCCAGCGTGCCCTACACGAATCGCTCGGCATCACTCGAGCCTCACGTTGGCGGTGCGGCCGACTTCGGCCCACATCTTGGTTTCGGTGTCGATGCGATGAATGAATTCCGCTGCGGTGCTGCCGACCGTCGGCGTTGCCATCGCCTTGAACTTCTCTTTCACGTCCGGCATCTGCATGATCTTGCGCAACTCGGTTTCGAGCTTGCGAACGATGCCGGGCGGCGTTGCGGCGGGCGCAAATATTCCGCTCCATAAGCCGACTTCCATGCCGGACACGCCGGCCTCCGCCATGGTCGGCACCTCAGGAAGGTCCTCCAGTCGCTTGTCCGAGGTGACTGCGAGGGCGCGGACCTGTCCGCTCTTGATCTGTGGTGTTGTTGGCGGCGGATCCGTGATGGTGAACACCGACTGCTGCCCGATCACGCTGACCAGCATTTCATTGCTGCTCTTGTACGGAATGCCGGTTCCGGGCGCCCCCGTCCTCAGCTTGAAGAGTTCTGACGCCAGCGTGAATGCTGACGAAGAGGTGGCATAGTTGGTCTTGTCCGGATTGGCCTTGGCCCACGCCACCAGTTCCTCCACGTTTTTCGCTGGATTCGATGGGTGGACCGAAAGGATCAGCGGGAACGAAGCGAGGTTGGAGATCGGAGCGAAATCTTTGAGCGTCGTATAAGGCGGCCTTACCGAAATCGCCGGAATGATGCTCATGGCGCCGCTGGCGCCGACCAGCAGCGTATAGCCGTCAGGCGGAGCGGCCATGACCGAGAGCGCCGCCAAGCTGCCGCCGGCCCCGACCCTGTTCTCGACAATTACCGTCTGGCCGAAATCATCCTGCAGCTTCTGGGCGACGATACGGGCGATGATGTCGTTGCCGCCTCCGGCCGCAAAACCGACCACGATCTTTATGGTCTTGCTGGGGTAATTCGCCGCCGGGTCACTCTGTGCCAGGGCGCTCTGGCTCCACCCTGAGCCAAGCGCCAGGGCCGTCAGCCAGATCGCGCGAGCCGTGCGATACAAACCGGTGATTTTCATTAGCGTCCTCCGGCTCCTGGGTGTTTAGCGCCCGTAGGATGGGTTGAGCGGAGCGAAACCCATCAAGCGACGCGCCGGGTCGCAAGGCCGTTGATGGGTTTCGCTCCGCTCAACCCATCCTACACCTAAAACCTCAATCGATGTTGACGCCCAACGGCGACGCGGGATCTTCCCCCGGCAGCATCCATGATGCTCGCAGCCAGCGATGCAGGCGGTCCAACATCAGATATATGACCGGCGTCGTGTAGAGCGTCAGTAATTGGCTCAGCAGCAGCCCGCCGATGATCGTGACACCAAGCGGAAAACGCAGCTCGGAGCCCGTGCCGGTTTCGAGAGCAAGCGGCAAGGCACCGAATAGGGCAGCAAGCGTCGTCATCATGATCGGACGGAACCGCAGCAGACACGCCTGCTCGATCGCGTCCGAGGGCGCCAGGCCATCGGTGCGCTCTGCTTCGAGCGCGAAGTCGATCATCATGATGGCGTTCTTCTTCACAATGCCCATCAATAGCACAATGCCGATCAGGGCAATGATCGACAGGTCCTGGCCAAACGCCATGAGCGCCACCAGCGCACCCACGCCGGCAGAAGGCAGGGTGGAAAGAATCGTCAGAGGGTGCACGAAGCTTTCATAGAGCATGCCGAGCACGATATAGATCGTCACCACCGCGGCGAGAATGAGCCACGGCTCGCCGGCAAGTGACGATGCGAATTCGGCGGTGTCGCCCGTATAGGTGCCGACCACCGAAGCCGGCAGACCGATATCGCTCTCCGCGGCCGAAATGGCCGCGATTGCGTCGCCAAGCGAGGCGTCCGGCGCGAGATTGAAGCTGATGGTCACGGCCGGAAACTGATCCAGATGCTGGATCGCAAGCGGCGCGGTGGTGCGCTCGATGGCCGCCACCGCGCTCAGCGGCACCAGGTTGGTCGAATTCGTCGGCAACAATGCGAGATTCGATGTCGAGCTCGAAAGGGTCGCCTGCGTCGTGGTCGTTCCGGCCGGCAGATACAGCTTGGAGAGCGTGCTGGGATCGCGCTGAAATTCGGGCTTGGCCTCCAGAATCACCCGGTACTGATTGGCCTGGCCGAAAATTGTCGAAATCTGACGCTGCCCGAATGCATCATTGAGCGTATCGCTGATTGCCTGCATGGAGATGCCCAGGCGGCCGGCTTTTTCCCGATCGACTTTGATGTCGACTCGAAGTCCTCCCTCCTGCGCCTCCGAAGCGACGTCACGGAACAGCGGATCGTCACGCAGCCGGGCGACCAGCGCGCCGGCCCAATGACTAACCTCCGTGGCATCGGCAGCGGCCAAGGTGTACTGATAGAGAGCGCGTGACGTCCGCGTACTGATCTGGATGTCCTGCACCGGCTGGAAATAGACGATCATCCCCGGAACAGACGCAATCACGCGCTTCATCCGCTCAATAATGTCGGTGACGAAGCTCGTTCGCTGGTCGCGGGGCTTCAACGTGATGGCGAGGCGGCCCGCGTTCGGCGTCGGGTTCATTGGAGTAACCCCTACGACCGATACGACGCCCGTTACATCCGGATCCCTGCGGATCGCATCGACGATGCTCTGCTGCAGGCGCTGCATTTCCGCGTAGGAAACTTCCGGCCCTGCCTCAGTGACGGCCTTGATCAAGCCGGTGTCTTGAATCGGCAAGAACCCTTTGGGGATGATGATATAAAGCCAGATGGTGCCAATCAGGGTGGCGATGGTCACGACCAAAGTCGCGGCCTGATGGCGCAGCACCGATGCGAGGCTCGCGTGATAGCCGTCGACAGCGCGCTCGACGACGCGATTGAGACGCCGCGTCAGTGTTCCCCCTAGCGAATCGCCGCTGCTGCGAAGCAGCCTGCTGCACATCATCGGCGTCAGGGTGAGCGAAACCACCGCCGAGGTGATGACCGCGACCGTGAGCGTCAGCGCAAATTCGCGGAACATGCGGCCGACAATACCGCTCATGAACAGCAAGGGGATGAACACGGCGACCAGCGACGCCGTCAATGAAATGACCGTAAACCCGATCTCTTTGGCGCCATTGAGCGCCGCCTCGAATGGCCGCTCGCCTTCCTCCATGTGGCGAACGATGTTTTCGATCATGACGATCGCGTCGTCGATTACGAAACCGGTGCCGACGGTCAGCGCCATCAGGGAAAGATTATCGAGACTGAAGCCGCAGAACCACATCACCGCGAAGGTGGCGATCAACGATAACGGCAGCGCCACGCCGGCGATGATGGTCGCACGCATGCTACGCAGGAAAATGAGTACCACCATCACGACCAGACCGACGCTCAATATCAGAGTGAACTGGACGTCATGCACCGACGCCCGGATGGTGCCGGTGCGGTCCTGAACAACTGCCAGTGAGACGCCCTTGGGGATGACCCGTTGCAGACGCGGCAACTCGAGGCCGACGCGGCGAACCGTGTCGATGACATTGGCGCCCGGCTGGCGCTGGATATCGATGATGACGGCCGGCATGTCCTGGTACCAGCCGCCGACCTTGCTGTTTTCCAGCCCGTCGATCACATCGGCGACATCGCTGAGCATGACGGGCGAACCGCTCCGATATGCGATGATCAACGACCGATACGTCTCGATGCCGGTGATCTGGTCGTTGGAGGCGATCGTATAGGACTGCTGGGCACCGTCGAGCGACCCCTTGGGGCCGGCCACATTGGCTGCCACGATGGCGGTGCGCAGGTCCTCCAGCGCAATGCCGTAAGAAGCGAGCCGCGCTAGATCGGCCTGGATACGGATCGCGGGCTTGAGGCCGCCCTGGACCGAGACATGGCCGACTCCGGTCACTTCGCTGAGCCGCTGCGCTATCAACGTGTCGGCGAGGTCACTCAGCTGCCGCAACGAGATCGTCGGCGATGTCAGGGCAAGCGTCAGTATCGGCGCATCGGCCGGATTTACCTTCGAATAGACCGGCGGATAGGGAAGGTTGCGCGGTAGCGTCGAGCCGGCGGCATTGATGGCGGACTGCACATCCTGCGCGGCGGCGTCAATCTCGCGATTGAGGTCGAATTGCAGGGTGATCTGGCTCACACCGTACGAGCTCGACGAGGTCATGGTCGACAAGGCCGGAATCTGGCCAAACTGGCGTTCCAGGGGCGCCGTCACCAGTGACGCGATCGTCTCCGGGTTTGCGCCCGGCAATTGGGTCGTCACCTGGATGGTCGGAAAATCGACCTGCGGCAGCGAGGCCACCGGCAACAACCAATAACCGAGAATTCCGCCCAGCATCACGGCGACGCCGAGCAGCGAGGTGGCAATCGGCCGGAAAATAAATGGCGACGACACGCTCATGGTGTAGCGGTCGCGGTTCCGCTGGATTGGGTCCGCCGCGCGGTGTCGTGGGCTCGCTCCGGCGATGCTGCCGGTTGCGGTGAGGCGCCGCCGGAGGGCGTCTCGGCCGGCCGAGCGACCGTTTCGGTCCGCGGAGCCGGTTCAGATCGGACCGAAGGGGTCCCGCGCGGTGGGCCGCGGCGACGCTCGCTTCCGGCCGGTCGTTGCAGATCTTCCTGCGTTCCGATTGTAATCTTGGCGCCGTCCGTCAACTGCGCGAACCCGGTCGTCACCACACGCTCGCCGTCGTCGATGCCGTCCGCGATCACGGCCTGAACATCATCCTGTTGGGCAACCGTTACGGGGCGCACCGTGACGGCGGTGTTGTCGTCATTTGCGATGTAGGTGAAAGTTCCATTCGGGCCTCGCTGGACCGCAGCGCTGGGCACCACAACGACCTGTCGTAACGTATCGACCAGGAGCTTCACATTCACGAACTGGCCCGGCCAGAGTTGTAGATCTGGGTTCGGGAATTCGGCCTTGAGTTTCACGGTTCCGGTGGTCTGATCAACCTGATTGTCGATCACAGTAAGCGCGCCGTGATCGATGACCGTGCGATTGTCGTCGCCGAGCGCTTGTACGCTCAACCCCCCCTGCGCGAAGGCCTTGTTCACCTGAGAGAGGCGCTGCTGCGGCAGAGTAAAGATGACAGCGATTGGCCTGACCTGCGTAATCACCACGACGCCGGTGGTGTCCGTCGGATGCACGATGTTGCCGGCATCGACCTGTCGAATGCCGGTACGGCCGGCGAGCGGCGCAACGATCTTCGTATAGGAGAGAATGGCCCTCGTGTTGTCGATGGCGCCCTGGTCCGCCTGCACTTGGGCCTCAAGCTGCGCCACCAGCGCCCGCTGGGTATCATGCTGCTGACGGGTGGCTGAGTTGGTCTGCATCAGCCGGGCGTAACGTTCGAGGTCGAGGCGAGCATTGGCCAGCTGAGCCTCGTCCATAGCCTTCTTGGCGACGGCCTGATCGTATTGCGCCTGGTAGATGGTCGCATCGATTTCCGCCAACACGAAATCTTGATCGACGTCCTGGCCCTCCTTGAAGTTCACGCTCATCAGCTTGCCGTCGACCTGCGTCCGTACAGTGACGGTGTTGAGCGCGCGACTGGAGCCGACGCCGTCAAAGTAAACCGGAACATCGGATTTCCTGGCCACGGCGGCGAGCACCGGCACCGGAGCATCACCACGCAGCCCCCGCCCGCCGCGTACGCTGGCCTCACTGGCCTGAATTTGTGCCTGGCGATACTGGGCCAAATATGCAGGGAGGTACTGTGGCGCATAAAGCCAAAGATAGCCCGCCGCGACCGAAAGGATGATTGCGAGGCCGACAAACCGCCGCCGCCACCGTCGTTGTTTCCGATCTATATTTGGTACCGTTATAAACGATTTTTCTATCAAGTCGGTTTTCACGCGAGCCTGTCTCCTTCGCGCTGGCCTCGCCCCTCCCCGGGAACAGACTACAATGCCAAGAAGCGTGACGAAACACACTCCTGAACGCGCTCAGGTGAACTCACGGCTTGCTGCAACCTGAGTGCCAGGTCGTGTCCAATGCGCATCGGCGTCGTTGCCTGCCGCCAGCAATGACCATGTGAAAGAGTTATGTCGTCGCCCATGAAGGCGCAGGAGATTCAGGTACCACGCGACCTTCGATTAGGTGCAACAGTTCAGGCCACCAGGATGCTGAGGTGCCCCGCCCTCGCAGGGCATACAACGCTGGGTTCTCCTGAGCGCCATTTAGCCCGCTGATAACGCGGCCGAACCCTCGATCTCGACCCCTTCATTCCGATCCGGCATCGCCGATGTGGTACTGGGCGTAAAGCTCAAGGCCAAGGCGGGCAACGAGCTCAAGCTGCGTTTCGAGGAAATCGATGTGCTCTTCCTCATCGCTCATCAGCTTTTCGAACAGATCCCGGGTGACGTAGTCCCTTGCGCCGTGGCAATAAGTCGCCGCTTCCTGGTAAAGCGCGCGTGCCGACATTTCGGCCGCAAGATCGCAGTCCAACACCTCCTTGACGGTTTGTCCGATGTGCAGTGGATCCAGCACCTGCATGTTGGGGAAGCCATCGAGGAAGATGATGCGGTGAACCAGCTTGTCCGCATGCTCCATCTCTTCGATGGACTCCTTGCGCCATTTCTTGGCAAGAGTCTGGTATCCCCAGTTCTCAAGCAAACGGTAGTGCAGCCAATACTGATTGACGGCAGTGAGTTCGTGACGCAGCGCCTTGTTCAGGTACTCAATTACGGTTGCATCTCCGCGCATGGTGATATCTCGCTGCTGGCTGCCGCTCGGCAAGGGTGGGGGAGGGGTACTGCTAAGCAGTTTATATCAATTCTAATGCAGCATCTTCAGCTTCGCCAATCCAAAGCTGCCCCTCCTGTCAATCGCGACACTGCGCGCGGAGTTTCCGTTGAAGTCACGTTGAAGGGGACAGCGCCGGGGCGATGCTAATCGAATTTCCTGACGACCTTGTTTTAGACACAGCGCAAACGCAGTCGTGTGCCCCAGCGGGCGATGCCGCCGCGCTGAGGGCCTCCTCCACGATCCGCCGGATTGTGCGGGCACAACGGCCACATTCGGCGCTGCATCCCAGACAACGATAGATCTCGCTTGTCCCTCGCACAGTGCGTTCCGCCGTAACCGACCGGACCTGATGGTCCGAGATGACATTGCATGAACACACGATCACGAAGTTGCCCCCGGTTTGTCCGGCCATTCCAAGACTTCTACTTGTGCACCTGTTATCTATGCACCTATGCAACCGATTCCTATCCGGACGAGAACGTATCCTTGCCATTTTGCGATAACGCCCGGCAAGTACTATGAAATGAAATCGTTCTAAACTGTAGAGTACATTGATTCTAATCAACTGGCGGCTCCGGATCGCCAGACATGGACGGCGGATCGTCTGTCTCATACGTATGGCGACCGATTCCTGCCCGTTTTTGGGGAGAGCGCAGAGGGACATGTCATTGGCGCGAGGTCTGCTGGGTTTTCGGTGCACGTGAGGTAATCCAGCCTGGCGCGCACGAGCGCGAAGACGGGAAAGTGAGCTATTCGCGAAAGGCCAAAGAATGACCGCCGTTGGACTGAGTTCCGGGATTTTTGGAGACATCTTCTTCACCGAGTCGATGCGCCGCATCTTCGCGGACGAAAATCGCATCCAGAAATATCTCGATATCGAGGCGGCGCTCGCACGTGCCCAGGCCCATCTGGGCATCATTCCGCAGAATGCGTGTGACGAGATTGTTCGCCATTGTTCGATCGCCGAATATGATTTCGGCAAGCTCAAGACCGAGACCGAACGGATCGGCTATCCGGTACTGCCCGTCGTTCAGCAGCTCGTTGCCTTGTGCCGGGACGGGCTCGGTGAGTGGTGCCATTGGGGCGCCACTACCCAGGACATCACCGACACGGCCACCGTCCTGCAAATCCGCGAAGCGCTCGATCTCGTCGAGGCTGATCTCGTGGCGATCTCCGATGCGCTTGCGTCCCTCGCCAGGCGCCATCGGGACACACCGATGGCGGGCCGCAGCAATCTCCAGCAGGCGGTACCGATCACGTTCGGCTACAAGGTCGCGACCTATCTGGCGGCGTTCGAGCGCCACCTCCAGCGCCTCAAAGAGTTGCGCCCTCGCGTTCTGGTGGGCGAATTCGGCGGCGCTGCCGGCACGCTGGCGTCGCTCGGCACTCGCGGCCTCGAAGTCCAGACCGCATTAATGCAGGAACTCGGCCTTGGCCAACCGGATATCGCCTGGCACACGGTGCGCGATTGCATTGCGGAAGTCGGGTGCTTCCTCGGCCTCGTCACCGGCAGTTGCGGAAAGATTGCGCTCGACGTGAAACTGATGATGCAGACCGAGGTCGAGGAGGCCTATGAGCCGTTTCACCAAGGCCGCGGCTCATCGAGCACCATGCCGCAGAAGCGCAATCCAATCTCCTCGGTCTACGTCACGGCAACCACGTCGCTGGTGCGTCAGCACGTGGCTGCGCTGCTGGATGCAATGGTGGAGGATCACGAGCGCGCCACCGGCCCGTGGGAGATCGAGTGGATCGCGATTCCTGAAATCTTCTGCCTGGCGGCCGGTGCACTGGGGCAAACCCGCCTCATGGTTTCGGGTCTGCAAGCCGATGAAAAGAGGATGCGGGCCAATCTCGACATCACCCGCGGCCTGATCATGTCCGAAGCCGTGATGATGGGCCTGGGCCCCCATATGGGCCGCCAATATGCTCACGACCTCGTCTACGATATTTGCCGCCAGGTGATCGCCACCGGCCGTCCGCTGGTCGATCTGCTCGCCGAGAATTCCGAGATTGCCAAGCACCTCGATCGCGCCGCTCTCGAAAAGCTCTGCGATCCCGCGAACTATCTCGGCCAAGCCGGCGAAATGGTCGATCGCGTTCTGGCGCGGCGACAGAAGCGATGACCTTGGCGGCAACCGGACTGTTTCTGGCCCAAACGACAGCCAACAACCCGACAGCCAAGCCCTTTCGCCCCCGGCGGCGGCTGATGTATCCTCGCAACCCATTGCTGGATGAGACTGAGGTCCGGTCGCCTTCACTACGGTTGCGAGCCGATCGCGCCGAGGCAGCACCGATCTGCCGGTCCTTGTTTCAGCGGCTGATGACATGATCGCTGATGGTGCGATTGCCGCAAACCATCGGCGGATCTTAGGGAGGATGTCCATGGGTTACCGAAGCTCAATCTGTGCAGTTGCGTTGGCAACCGCGCTGCTGGCGACGCCATCTGCTGCCCAGGTGGTTGATCTTGGGAAGTACCCCAACTTCAAGGGCCAATGGGTCCGCACCGGCAATCCGAATAACTGGATCGCGCTTGCTGGCCAGCCTCCGCTGACACCCGAGTACCAGAAGATATGGGAAGACATTCAGGCCGACCTGAAGGCCGGCGGGCCCGGCAATTGGCCGTCGACTTTCTGCATACCGGCGGGCATGCCGGCGATGATGAGCTTTTATGATCCGATGGAGATGATCGTCCTGCCGGAGACCACCTACATCCTGATCAGCCACAACGACGATTCGTATCGACGGATCTACACCGATGGCCGCGAGTGGCCGACCGACGCCGCGCTTACATATGCGGGCTACTCGATCGGCCAGTGGGTCGACGAGGACGGCGACGGCAAGTACGACGTGCTCGAAGTCGAGACGCGCTTCCTCAAGAACCCGCGCGGCTACGACATCTCTGGCATCCCGTTTCACAAGGACAACCAGACCGTCATCAAGGAGCGCATCTATCTCGACAAGGCCGACCGCAACACCCTTTATGACCAGATCACCGTGATCGATCATGCGCTGACGCGGCCCTACACCAAGGTCCAGAAAGCCACCCGCAACCCAAATCCCCGTCCAGTCTGGTTCTCGGACGTCTGCTCGGAAAACAATACCCATGTGCGCATCGGGAATGAAAATTATTTTCGCAGCGCCGACGGCAAGCTGATGCCGTCCAAGAAAAATCAGGCGCCGCCGGACCTGAGCTACTTCAAACGAACACAGCAGTAGACCGATCTAAAAACCGATCCGTAGGGTGGGCAAAGTCGCCTGCCACAGCTGACGAGTGACGCAAGGGCTCGCGCGACTTTGCCCACGCGATCAGAGCGCGGCGCCCAGCGGCGTGGGCAAAGGCGCATGCGAGGCTGCGAAAATTGCATCACGCGGCGCATGCGCCTTTGCCCACCTTACTGTCGGCCGGACATGATACGATTTATTCACGCCCGCTTGCGCTCCTGAGACTCCTCAGGCTTGACGAAGAATTCGGACAACTGCGCGATTGCATCACCGGACGACGGTTCGCGCGCAACCGCTGCGATATCTTCGTAGAGCCGTGCGATCGCTTCGAACATGTCGCCGCTTGGGGTGCCGTTTTCGAGAAAATGGCTGATCTCCTCCATCTCAGCGACCCAGCGATAGGCCTTGGGATACATGCGCGGCACCTGCCGGGTCAGCCAGGCGAGGAGATGCGGCTGGCTCAACTCGAGTTCCTTATGAAGGGCCGATGCAGAGCCCGCACGCGTCGCGCCGAGCACCATGGCGACCGCTACCGCGGTAAACCCCTTGGTGATACCGCCATAAGACATCTTGAGCGCCGACGCGGCGCCGATCGGACCGTCGAGGGGCGGAAATGCGACCCCGAATTCGCTCAGCCGGGCGACCTCCTTCGCGGCCGCACCTGACACATAGATGCGCGTACCGGTCGCATTCGGAGGTGGCGGCGGACCGATGATGCCACCGTCTACGTACGGACAGCTGGTGGGTTCAAGGACCGCGCCGATCTCAAGCGCGGTCGCCGGCGAGATGGCGTTGCAATCCACGTAGATGGGCTTCTTACGCGCCCGCGTGAGCGCCGGCACGAACCGCTGCGCCAGCGCGACGGCCTCGCCCGGCGGGCAGATCGACAGGAAAAAATCTGCCTCCGCCACTAGCGCGTCGTCGTCAGCGACCGCAACCATGCGGGCGCGCTCCGCCCGTGCGGCGCTGGCGGCCGAGCGGCCGGCCAGCGAAGTGGTGACTTTTACGCCTCGCTCGGCGAGTCGCGCCGCCACGGCTGATCCCATTTCACCCGGCGCAATGATCGCTACCACATATGCCATATCGTGCTTCCTGTTGGACGATGGAAACTAAGCAGGATTGCGCGATTGCGCAACGGACGGAAAGTTATCGGTAGTCCGCAGCAATCCGAAAACCGGACTGAGCGCGTGCGGCGGCTGTGGGGCCAAGAGCTGACATCAACAGGTGTACCAACAGGCATCGAACGGCAGAAACGTTTGGTCAGATATTGTCGTGGCTACTTGAGACCGTCCGCCTGCGTAGTGCCC
>Ga0209465_10000435_pt1 | contig 19749 bp, 34 predicted proteins | sample PanSoiPlot1MoBio_FD_188321 | JGI IMG/M metagenome (GOLD analysis project Ga0209465, IMG submission 188321) | Tropical forest soil microbial communities from Panama analyzed to predict greenhouse gas emissions - Panama Soil Plot 1 MoBio (SPAdes)... | ecosystem: Environmental > Terrestrial > Soil...
CGTGGCATCTTCGGCGAGTGCATCAAGCGACCGCGTGTCGGCTTGCAGCTGCGCCTCAAGACGCCGAACTGCATCCTGGTTCGCCACGCGGCATTCCTGCTCGTTCAGGTATTGCGTCATGGCGTGCTGCGCTGCCGCCTTCAGTTCCTCGTTCTCGACTCGGAAACGCTCGACTGCGTCTGCCGCCAGCCTGAACTGACAGCCGTTCATCGCACAGTCCGCATTGAGATACTTCGCATTGAGCAGGCCACCTGTCGCCGTCTTCAGACGCTTGACTTCGGCTTCGGCCCTTTCTGCACGCTGTAACGCACTGTCTCGTGCCTCTTGGTCGAGGCGCATCGTGTCCCCGTCGCTTTCGACTTCCAGCTTCAGGCGCTCGACTTCGGCTTCGGCGTTCTCTGCGCGACGGCGCTGCACGATCGCATCGACGGCGGCGACCTGCGCGACGTCGTGCGAGGACTTCGTCACGTCCACGACGGACGGCATCACCACATCGCGGTAGTGGCGCACCGCCCCGAGCAGGTAGTTCGCGCGCCGCTTCCAGCGGTCGCGGCTCTTCGCCACCGTCGTGAGCTTCGTCAGCGTCGCGAGGTTCGCCTCTGCCTGCCGGTTGACGGCCGCGGACGCGAGCCTGGTTCGTTCTTTCCAGTGGTCGACTTCGTCAGTCATGACGCACTCCCTGCGCGAGCTGGAACGCGGCGCGGGCTGCGTCGCGCTTACTCATCTCCGGCGATTCGCCTTCGTAATCGCCGCCGAAGCACGAACACAACCTCAGCTGGTGGCCCGTCGAGCCCAAGATGGAGCGGATGAAGCACTCGACGTGGTAGAAGATTTGGTTCGGACCAGCGAGACTGATGAAGGGCATCCCGATCCCGCTGTCCTCAGCTGCGATCGGCTCGTCGCACCACGCACACGTCTCGCCGACCGGCACCGCCACATGCGGCGTCGTCTCGCAGACGGGCGCGCCCCAGCTCGTGCCGAACCAGACGTTCATCACGTGGTCTCAGTGTCCGGCCGAGCCCACATCTCCAGCGCATCGTTGCACGCGTCCTGGACAATCTCCTTGATCTCGTCGCCGTAGTCCTTGTACATCTCGTCGGCGATGGCTGGCGGCTGAAGGGCACAGATCTGCCGTGTCGCGCCTTGCGCCAAGTCGCGCAGATGCGCCTCACGAAGGGTGTCGAGTTCTCTTTGGGTGAGCTTCATCATTGCACCTCTCGTTGTCATGCGTGCGCTCCGATGAAGACGACCGAGCCGTCGGGTTGCGGGTGCTCGGACGGCTCGCCATTCCACCCGCGGACGCGCGGCAGGAGCCACCACCAGTCGCTGTTCGCCAGCGCGGCCGGCACGAGCGCGACCCAATCCTCGTCGCCGCCGTGCCGCGAGAGCGCCTGGTAATCCGTCGGCGCGTCCTCGAAGCGCCACACGCGAATCATCGGCCTGTCGTTCGCGCTCGCGGCGGCCTGGAACAACTGCTCGGCGATCTTCCGCAACTCCTGCGAGTCTTTCTCCAGTTTGAAGTACTGGCAGTACTCGATTGTGCAAGGCGCGGCGACCGGATGACCTGGCTGGTCTGTCACGATGGAGCGCTGCACCTTCGGCTTCTCCTTGCGGCTGGACTTGCGCGCCTTGCCGCTGCACTTCGCGCACGTCACGTCCGACGCGCGGTTCGTTGCGAGCCGCTTCATGCCTGGCGTGACGGAGCACACGGTGTAGAGGGTGCGGAAGGTGCCCTTCTGCTTCGCGTGCTCTGGTCGATGGGGAGATGCGCGGTGCACTTTCGGGACGGCGTCGCTCATCGCGGTTTCCTCTCGCGCTGTTCGCGCAGTTCGTCCATCCGCCGCTTGACGAGCGTGATGGCGGACCGACCAGGACACGGCTCAGCGAGCCGCCCCCAACTTCCCAGCTCGTCGGTCGCACCGCAGAGATCACAGATCTCGTCGTAGGTCGACGCCCCCATCGAGATGCGCGTCTGGTGCGAGGGATGCACGCCCATCTCATGCGGTCCCGGCCAGCCGGGCTTCGGTGGCAGTCGCGTCATACGTTCCCGATCCGATGGTCATCTCGTATCCCTCCGATACACGCGACCGGGCGCGAGCGAGTGTGTGTTTGTATTGACGGGCCGCGACCCAGCCGTGGAGACTGTAGGATGAAGTACTACGATGTACCCTAAGTAGTTTACCCGCAAACAGAAAAAAGTTTGCGAGCATTGAAACGTAGCGGTTGCATACGCGTATCGATCGTGTAAAGTGGCGAACACGGCGGAATCGTAGCACGCGTTCACCGCTCGCGCGCGTATCGAGACGGGTCGAGCCGGGCGTGGAAGACGATTCGAGGCAGCCGTTATGGCGTATCACCCACCCCTCCGTTCTTCCCCTGAGCGTTGCGCTTGCGGTCAACCCTTGCACTATCCTGATCATGACGATGCGATGAATATGAGGCGTCAGGTGCGTCGACTTGGTCGGACCATTGCGGTACCGGTGGACGACTACGTGTGGTTCGTGCCGCGCCACTATATCGCCTTGCATGGGCTGCCGCTCTTGCGTCTGACGGATCTGGGAATGTTTTATGGATGGAAGAAACGCAGAGCCCCTCCGAAACGGCGGCGGCGGCGGGAGAGGATGACCTAACGGTGGAGCATGGCGTTCGACATCGATGTGAAGTCCACGTGGAACCGGCGGGTGACGGCGACGTGCGCGTGACCATCGACTGCGAGATGTGCAGTGGTGGCTCGTTCACGCTGGCGTCGGCCCACATCCAGACGCTGGCGGTCGTCTTCCCAGCGATCTGTTCGCGGCTCGGCATCGATCTCAACGAGACGGTGCAGAACCTGAAGATCCTGCTCGATATGTGATTGTCATGCGGCCGACGAAGATCATCTCGGGCGGGCAGACGGGCGCGGATCTCGGCGGACTGGTCGGCGCCGAAGCGCTCGGCATTCCGACCGGCGGCACCGCGCCGAAGGGCTACCGCACGGATCGCGGGCCGCGGCCGGACATTTTGCGGGACCGGTTCCGATTAGTCGAACATGCGTCGGCGTCCTATGGGCCGCGAACGCGCTGCAACGTGCAGGACAGCGACGCGACCGTGATCTTCGGTGATCTGACGTCGCCCGGCTGCGCGCTGACGCTGCGCCTGTGCACGACGCTGCGGAAACCGCACCTGGAGAACCCATCGGCGCACGAGCTGCGCCGCTACGTGCTGGTCAACTCGATCGGCATCTTGAACGTGGCCGGCAATCGCGAGCGGACGAATCCCGGCATCGCGCTGCGCGTGGCCAGGACCGTCTATCGAGCGTTTGCTCGACAGGATGAGTGAACGGACGGAGGCTTTCGCCAGCCTCCATAAACCAGAAGGCGAAAGAAAGGAGCAGTGATGGGCAAGAAACGAACGACTAGAGGCAAGCGTTCGACGACACCAGATCTGCCTGTTCCCACCATGCGCGCATGGCATGTCGTGACCGGCAACGGCGGCGACACCACCGTCACCGCCCACGAGTGTCACACCTACGACGGCGTGCTCAGCTTTGACATCTACGAACCCGATGGCGCTGAACCCTACGGGCGTTCCGTGCTGACGAAGGCGTTCTCCCGCGTCGGCTGGAAGGAAGTGGAGCTGGTCCACGTCGATCCGGCGGAGGAGCTGCCCGACGTCGGCGAGATCGCCGTCACGGTGATCGACGTCGATGCGATGGCGGGGAAAGGAGAGGGGCGTGGACATCACGATTAACGAAGCGCTCACCTGGCTGAAGACGCTGCGCGAGCGGCACGCGGAGCTGGTCGGCCTCCGCAACGAGAACAGCGCGACCACGCGCCGACACTTCGGGGTCGGCGGCGACAAGGAAACCGTGCGCGAACCGATCTACGACGTGAAGGCGCTGGACAAGATGGTGACGCGCGTCGCGCGCGAGATCCAGACGCTGGAGCAGGCGGTGAAGGTGACGAACGCGACGACGAAGGTGGTCGGGTACCAGAAGGACGAGGCGGTGTTGGGCGAGCTGTCGTAGCTCGCCGTGACGGGGAGAGGCGTTTGGGAGAGAGTGGCCTAGTGGCGGACGCCGCGCCACGAAAAACTATAGTGGCTCCTGGCCTCGAAAGCCAACTCACGCCTTGTAACGTGAACCTTGTTGGTTGTTGATGATTGATGGTTGATCGTCCCTGTGGTTGGTCGTTGGTTGTTAACCGGCCACTGCCGGACGTCGCTCCCCGAACCCATGATGCTGAAGAAGCCGTCGAATAAACCGCGTGCGGAAATCGAGCGTCTGGCGCGCCAGGCGATCCAACTAAACGGCGGGCCGACGCTCGCCCGCGTGTTCTACAAGTTCACGTGTGACAGCTGTGGCTCGCGCGAAGTGGCGCCCGAGCCGAACGTGTTGCCCGACGAGGGCGTCTGCGTCGTCTGCGGCAGCACGACGAAGATTCTCGGCGCGGGCTTCATGCTGCAGCGCCGCCGCGACCACACCGTTGATTGGGACAACCCGACCGATACGCTCTACATCCGCAAGCGCTACGAGTCCGACAAGGGGGACGCGTGATGAATGCCGACCTTCCTCCGAAATTGAACAACAGCATGAAGGACATAGACGCGCTGCGCGAGGCCGTCGCGGCGGGTTGGCAGCTGTACGACGACCCTGCCAAGATCGTCGCGCGCTACAAGGATCGCGACTTCGCCGATCAAGTGCCGCGCGCGGTCATCTATTTCGACATTGGCATTCTCGCTGGCACGATTGCGAAGCTGCAGCAGGAGAAAGCGAATGGCAAAGCCTGACCTGCCGACCGGTGACGCCTACCGCACGTGCGTGAGCGAGGGCGAGTGCCGCCCGCGACACCGCAGCTCGAAGAACACGCGCGACTGGTGCAAAGGGCGGGAAGGCATTCCCCACGCGTGGCTGTGGGAACGCTGGCAGCATCAGATCCAACTGGAACAGCTCTACGGCGGCACATGGAACCGCATCACCGAGAATCCGGTCTGTTTCGGGTGCGGGAAGCAGGGTTTCGAGCACCGCTCCTACTGCCGTCTGTGCGGCGAGCCGTGGCCCACGCAGTACTGGTGGAGAGACAAGGACGTCTGTCGAGGCTGCGGCGCGCCGTGGCGGGTTCTCTCCAGAGAGCGGAACCAGTGGCGGGCGAGCGGATCGGTGGTCCGATGAGCGAGGACGAGCGGCTGGCGTGGTTGGTGAAGCATGCCAAACACAAGGGCGTCAGCGCCAAAGTGTTCTTGATTATGGGTTCGCCGACGGGCGTCGTGCGGGTCTATCGGCGCGGCGTGCTCGTAATGGAACGCCCCATTGGGATTCCGGAGATTGCGATGTTCGCCGCCGGCCGGGAGGATCTCATCGACGCCTTCATGGACACGTTGGTCCAGGAGGAGTCGCAGTAAACGGGAGATGATGCGAGCCGTAAGGCCGCTAAACGGATGTCCGTGCGCGGGCCATCTCCCACCACGAGGTGCCTGTGAAGCTCGAACTGGATGGGCTGCACTTGTCGCCGGACGAACGGCGCCAACTCGTCAAGGAACTTCAGCGTCTCGTGGAGACCGTCGTCGTGCCGGCATTGCTGAACGCGCTGCCGCGGCCGGCGATCCCGAAGCGACCGGATATGCGGGCGGTACACGACGGGCGGCTCATCACCAAGCACGACATCGAGCTGCGCGTCGGACTCGACATCACGACGATCTACCGGCAGATGAAGCGCGGGAAGTTCCCGCAGCCGATCAAGATTGGCAAGCGGCGCGTTGCCTGGCGCTCGACCGACATCGAGAAGTGGGAGGCGAGCCGACCGGTGGGCATCGAGACGGCGGCTCCCTACATCTGCCCGCACGGCAAGAACACGGCGAAGTACGGACCGTGCGGGTTCTGCGAGAAGGGCATTCCCTGAACGCCCGCCGTATCTTTACTGCAAGTCGGCGACGTGAACGACGGCTTCCGCCCGAAGCGGTGGGTAGCGAGCGGACCAACAGCACCTGTCGTGTCCTAGTCACGGCCGGGTGGCTGGGTCGGACGAGGCTTAGGCGCTTCGGGCGGATCCGACTGGAGGGGTCAGGTGGGCTACCTGCTGCTGCTCATCGCGGTGGTCGCGAACTTCGCGGCCGCTGCCTGGTCCGTCTACCGCACCCGGCAGTGGACGCGGGAGGTCGAGCGCGCGCGGGAGGATCTCCGCCAGCTCAAGGACGACGTCCTCAACGCCGCGTCGCTCGTCGTGCTGCTCGCCGACGAGCGCGTACCGGCGCCGTCGTGGGTGCGTCGCCTGGCGCAAGAGGCCGTGACTCCGGCGCTGCGCGAGTGCGTTCAGGTGAACGTCAGCGTCAGTAGTTCCGACGAGGCGCCCACCCGGCGCATCGTCCACTAGTCGCGCGTTCGCCATTCGTCTCGCATCTGCTCGCACAGATCGCGGAGCTGGTTGGTGATCCGGATCGAGGTGATCAGGTCGCGCTGTTCCCAGCACGCTTGCGCCGTTTCGTGGACGCATTCGAGGCCGACCCATGCCGCGAAGCGGAGCGCCGCCGAGACGTTTTTCGTGTCGGCGAGCCAGCACGGTAACTCTCCATCGCCAGATCCTCCCGCCGTCGCGCGTCCACGAGTGCGCGTTCGTGTGCAGCGGCTCGTGAGGAAGAGCGTGCATTGGTCGCAGACGCTCCGTGCAGGAGCACCAGCAGCGTTTCGATGGTTTGCTGCGTGGTTGCGTTGGTGCTTCGCCATTGCTCAAGCAGCTCCCTTTCTCTGCGCGTGAGGCCGTTCGGATCGACGCGGGTCATCTCCTTCAGGATGTCGGCGATCGGACTCCGCTTCGCGAGTTGGAGGATCGCGACCGGATCCACACGCAGGACGTAGGCGAGGCGCAGACACTGCTCTACGGACAGCGTGCCCTGATCTTGCACGGCCCGGCAGAACCCGGACTCGTGCATCCCAATGCCCTGACTCAGATCGCGTTGTGTCCTGTACCCACGCCGCCGATTCTGCAGCACCTTGTCGATGTACTCCGCGAGGTGGTTCTGTTCCGTGTGGCGGCCGGCGAGGCGTTTGGTCACAAGCACTCCTTTCGATGACGGCAAGCCGCAGGATACGCTCGCGGTTACGCGCGGTCAACGTGAGAATTTGCAAAAACGCAAACCACGTTTGGTTTGCAAAAAGTTAATTCCCTTGCGTCGTCCCGATTTTTTTTATTACCGTGCGGTTCGTGAAGCGCGGAAGTCGTGGACGAGGCGTTGATCACATGACCGAAAAAGCGACCTTGCTCGAAGCCTATCGGCTGGAGCACGACCTGACCTTCCTGCAGCTCTCGATCCGCATCACGCGAGCGACGGGCCGATCCCGGAATCAGGATTGCTGGAGAAAGATCTGCACGGGTGAGACGCTGAACCCGCAGGGCCGCACCGAGCGCATCCTGGACAAGTTCCTGGCGAGCGTGAAGGCGGAGAAGGCGGCGAAGGCCGAACGGCGGAAGGTGGCGGTGTGACCGCCGTCCTTCTCGCGCCCCTGATCGTCGTAGCGATCGTCATCATCGGCCGCGTCCTGTCGTGGCATGAGCTGCGCCGGCAGCGGTTCGACCCAGCCCTCATCATCAAGCCGCCGCGCCTGTTCGTGGACGCGGACGGCCGATCCGATTTCCGTCCGGAGCTGCGCGAGCGCGCGAAGGAGCGACACCTATGACGACATCCCTCGTCGCGTTGCAGGACGTGTGCCGCGACGCCGGCACGCAGGTTCGGGCGTCGCTCTACGAGCACGTCATCCACGACTACGCCACGCTGATGCAGCACGGCATCGTGTTCCCGCCCATCGTCCTGTTCCGGGCGGGCGACGTGCTGTATCTCGCCGACGGCTTCCATCGCGTCGAAGCGCGCCTGCGGATGGGCTGCGAAACCGTCCTCGCGCACGTGTACGACGGGACGCAGCAGGACGCGCTGTGGTACGCGATCGGCGCCAACAAGGCGAACGGGCATCGCCTGACGGGCACGGACACGCAGCGCGCCATCAAGATCGCGCTCGCGACCTGGCCGGCGAAGACGCAGCAGGAGATTGCCGATCAGGTCGGCTGCTCGCAGCAGTTCGTGTCGCAGGTTACAGCTACTTGTGAGGTGCTACGCGAACCGCAGCGGTTCGCCAAGCTCACCGTCGAGAAGGCCGATGCCGTTGCGGCGGCGCTCGCGGACGGGAAGTCGGTGCGCGACATCGCGCGGACGCTCAAGGTGAGCGTCCACACGGTGGCCCGCGTGCGCGATCGGCGTGGCATCAAGCAGAGGCTCCGACCAACACCGAAGGAGACGGCCGAGCGTCGGGCCAAGATGCGCGAGATGGCGGCGGAGGGCTACACCAGCCGCCAGATCGCCGCCGCCGTGGGCATGAGCTTCGAGGGCTGCCGTCATGCCATCAAGACCGCCGGCATCTACGTTCATGCGGACGTCGCGATCGGGAAGACGTTGCGCCACAACTCGACGCGCATCGTTGAGCGCATCGTGATGGACGCCGAGAACCTGACCGAGTGTGCCAGCCTCATCGACTTTGCCTCCATCGATCGCACGCAGCTCCCAGCCTGGCTCAGGTCGTTGAAGGAGGCACAACGCGCCCTTTCGGCGTTCATCCGTCGTTTGACAGAGGAGGCGCAGTATGGCGAAGCAGCAGTCCAGCCGGCGACCGTCGAAAGTCCGTCCCGTCCCGATCAACAAGATGCGTGTGCCACCGGCACTCGTGGCGCAGCGTGAGTTCCGCAAGGCGCACGGCGATCGACTCGCCGCGGAGTTGGATCTCAACAAGCTGGGCTTTCCGATTGTGAACTGGCGCGACGAGATCTTCTGGCTGCTCGACGGCCAGCACCGCATCTATGCGTTGAAGCAGAACGGATTCGAGAACGATAACCTCGATTGCGAAGTCTACGAGGGGCTCTCCGACGCGGAGATGGCCGACATCTTCATCGGCCGCGACAAGCGCCGGCCCGTGCCGCCGTTCGACAAGTTCCACATCTCCTGCACGGCCGGCTACAAGCGCGAGCTGGACATCCGGCGCGCGGTGGAAGCGAACGGCCAGAAGATCAGCCGGGAGCGAGACGAAGGCGTCAGCGCCGTCGCGGCGCTCGGGGCCGTCTACGACCGGGCCGGCGACGTGGTGCTCGGACAGGTCATCCGGACGATCAATCTCGGCTTCGGCGGGGACACGGAAGCGTTCGATCGCTGCATCATCGAGGGACTCGGTCTCGTCTACAACCGCTACAACGGGCGCACCGACGAGAAGGCGCTCGGCCAGCGGCTCGCCGGCTTGCGACATGGGGCGCGCGAGTTGCTGCGGAAGGCCGAAGCCATCAAGGAACGTACCGGGAATCAGAAAAAGCATTGCGTCGCGGCCGCCGTCGTCGAGGTCTATAACAGGGGCGCTGGCGTGCACAGTAAGGGGCGTCTGCCGGCGTGGTGGAAGGAAGATGCGCGTCACGCGAAGCCGCGGGTGGAGGTAGAGGCATGAGTGAAGCCCTCATCCTCGTGGGTACCGTCGTGCTCCTCATCGTGGCGGCGGCCTTCATCGTGTCGCTGTTCGTGCGTGAGGCTCCGCGACGCGACTGGTGCCGTGCGTGTGGCGCAGAGATCGAAGGGGACGTCTTTTACTGCGGGTCCTGTCAGGCCGTGCGTGACCAGATGATTGCCGCGGCACAGACCGCGCGCGAGCAAGGGCTGGAGGCGATCCGCCAGCGGTACGCCGGTACAAAAGAAAAGGCCAGAACCTCGTAAGGTTCCAGCCTTCTCTCGGAGACATAGGCTGCGGCTGCAGAGTGACCGCAGCGGGCAGTGTAGCAAACCAACGGCCGCAACACAACGTGGCGACGGTCTCCGCAGGAGGTCGCAGGCCACGTCTGCTCGAAGGAGTTCATTGTGGCAGCACCGAAGAGTTCGACCAGTGCAACTTCCACGACCGCGCCGCCCGTGGAGGCCGGTCCCGCTCAGCCCGACCACGACGCCATCCAGTCGGTGACTGCGGCCGCTGGCGTCAAGAATCTGATGCAGCTTCCGATGCCGGCCGTTCCGCCGCCGCCGAACGTCTACGCCTGCATTGCAGCGGTGTGCGCCGAGCTGGCACAGACCGGCATCAGCAAGGATCGCAAGAACGAGCAACAGAACTACAAGTTCCGCGGGATCGATGACGTCTACAACTCGCTCGCGCCGGTGCTCGCGAAGCATGGTTTGGTCATCGTTCCGCGCATCGTCAGCCGCGACGTGACCGAGCGTGTGACGGGGAAGGGGACGACACTCTTCTACGTGACGTTGTGCGCGGAGTTCCAGATGACGTCGGCGAAAGACGGCAGCTCCGTTGACGTCCGCACCTACGGTGAGGCGATGGACTCGGGCGATAAGGCGACGAACAAGGCGATGTCGGCCGCGTACAAGTACGCCGCGCTGATGACGTTTTGTATTCCAACGGAAGGCGACAACGACGCCGACGCGACGACGCAGGAGACGACGGTCGCGAAGCCGCCGGCCGGCTTCGAGGACTGGTTTATCGACATGGTGGCGTGCGCGGACAACGGTGTGAACGCGCTGAAGACCGCCTGGACCAAGAGCAAGCCGGCCTACCGCGAGTACGCGCAGCAGTACCACGCGGCCGAGTGGGTGGCCGCGAAGAAGAAGAGCGCCGTCGTCGACAAGAACAAGCAGACGGTGGCGCCGTGAACGAGTGCATCGTCGTCGACTGCGAGCAGCGGACGCCGGAGTGGTTCCAGGCGCGCGCCGGCCTGATGACTTCGACGGATGCGGCCGCGATGCTCTCGAAGCCGAAGCGCGGCGGCGAGGAGACGGTGGGGAAGACCGAGCTGCGGCTGCGGCTGGCGCTCGAATCGGTGCGCGGCGTGCCGCTGGACGAGGAGCCGTTCGAGAGCGGCTACATGCGGCGCGGCCGCGAGCGTGAGGCCGCCGGCATCGGGGTCTACGAGGCGGTGACGGGTGAGTTGGTGCAGCAGGTCGGCTTTATCAAGAGCGCGCGCCTGCCGATTGGCTGCAGCCCGGATGGCATCGTTGGCGCTTTCGAGGGTGGTGTGGAGCTGAAGGCGCCGAAGTTCACCACCCATTGGGAGTACCTCCGGGACGGGACGCTGCCGAGCGAGTACCGCGCGCAGGTCACGCATCACCTGTTCGTGACCGGCCTGCCGTGGTGGGATTTCTGCAGCTATTGCCCGGAGTTCGAGGGCGACGCGCGCCTGTTTCGCGTGCGCGTCTTTCGCGAAGACGTGGACCTCGACGCGTACGCGCTGGCGTTCCACCTGTTCTGGAGCGAGGTCGAAACCGTGATGTCCGCGTTGCGCGCGCGGCGCGGCGCGCCGGAGGTGGTTCATGCGTAGCGGTACCGACGTGAAGGTGGGTGGCATCTGGAAGAAGTGCAACGAGCGGGGCACGCAGTGGTTGGCGATGCGGCTCAACGTCGAGGAGATCCTCACGCTGGCGGGCGGCGATGTGGGGTTGGTCAACCTCGTGGCGTTCTCGCGCCCGAAGACCGCCGACAACCAGCCGGACTACGACGTGCTGTGGGCAAAGACGCAGCCCACACAGGAACTGCCGGCGCGGCCGAATACGCCCGGCGTGCGAGACGTGGACTACGGCGAGATTGCCGGCACGGCGTCGTATCGGCGCCGGCCGCGTGATGACCGATGACGCGCGACGAATGTCGGGCGGCGGTGAAGCGACGCGCGTGTGGCTGCTGCGAGCGCTGCGGCGTACCGGTCAAGGACACGTACCCCGACTGGCACTGGCGGCGCGCGCACGTCAACGAGAAGGTGCCGCGCTCACTTGGTGGCGACCCGACGGACCCGGCGAACTGCGAGCTGGTGTGCCAGCTGTGTCATCTGCCGGACGGTGGGCACGCTCCGACGAAGGCGCGGATGGATCGCCTGCGGAAAGACCCGGAGTGGCCGTAGCGGGAGGACAGCATGGAGATCAACCTTACGAAAGACACCATCGTCGACAAGCGCACGGGCGAGGTCTCGGCGCCGGGTGAGTATGTCGAGAACCTGCGCGCCATCGAGGCCAACATCCAGCACGCCGACGACGAGATCGTCTCGGCGAAGGCCGCGCTGAAGCACGCGAAGGACGCGCGCGAGAAGCTGGTCGCGCAGCTCCGCACGGCCGTACGCGACGGCCAGGTGCTGCCGCTGCTCGAAGCTGCTGAGGACGACGACGACGATGCGCCGCCGGATGGCGCGTTCGAGACGGACGACTTCAGCGATACGGGGGAGTAGGTGCGACGCCAGCGGCTGTGGGTGTGCATCAGGTGTCGCATCTCGCAGCGGGCGAGTAAGCGGCCGAAGTGTCCCGGTTGCGGGACGCGCATGGCGGAGGCGACGGCGTGATGGGGAAAGAGGAGTACTACAAGCGGCAGCCGGCCACGCACGTCGATGGCTCGCGCATCTTCGTCACGGCTGAAGATGAAGCCAAAGAACGGACGGTCGCCGAGCAGGTGGCGGCACGGTGGCGCTGTGACGTCCATCGCTTCGCGAAGCTCGCGCCGATTGACTACTACGCTGAACGCGACGGCCGGGTCGTCGGGCTGTTTGAACTGAAGAACCGCGATCACGCCAGCACGACGTACGACACGGTGTATTTCAGTCTCCGGAAGTGGCTCGCGCTCCTGTTGGCGGAGACCGGGCTCGGCGTGCCGGCGCTGTTCGTGGTGCAGTTCACCGACGGCGTCTGGTGGTGCAGGGCGCGCGACGTCAATCCGCGCGAGCACGGCGTCAGCATCAGCGGGGCGACCTTCAAACCGAAGAAGGAGAGCGACGTCGAGCCCGTCATTGAGGTGCCGATCGCCATGATGACCGAGCTGGGCGCGCGGCCGATGCGCGAGCCAGGAGACGAAGCGTGACGAGGTTTGTGGTGTTCGGCGCGCCCGCCACAAAGGGCTCGACCGTTTCGTTTGTCGGGGTCGACGGGCGCGTGGTAACGAAGGCGGACAGCAAGGGGCTTGCGAGCTGGACGCAGGCGGTCGGGTGGGCGGCGCGCGCGGCCGGCGTGTCGTGCGTGCTGCGCCCCACCGCCGTGCAAGTGATCGCTGTGTTTCAGTTGACGAAGCCGAAGTCAGAACGGAAGCGCACGTATCCGACGGTGAAGCCGGATGCGGACAAGCTGACGCGCGCGTTGCTGGACGCGCTGACCGGCGTGGCATACGAAGATGACGCGCAGGTGGTGACGTTGACGACGCTGAAGCGATACGGACCGGAGGCGAAGACGAGCGTGGTCGTCGTTCCGCTGGAAACCTAAGCGGTGGCTATGCCATACTGTTGAGGTAGGAGGCGGTATGGCAGACGAGAAGAATCCCCACGCGGTTGCGCTGGGACGGCTCGGCGGATTGGCGACCAGCGCCAAGAAGGCGCGCGCGGTGCGGAAGAACGGGAAGAAGGGCGGACGGCCGCGGAAGGTCAGGAGGCACGATGGCAACGACACCACGGACGCGCGGCAAAGCGCGGCCGCCAGTCGACTCGCCGTGGATGGCGCCGCGCGAGGCAGCCGCGTATCTCGGCCTCAGCGTGGACGCGATCTACGACGCGTGCGCGCTCAAGGGGCTGAAGCACAGCAAGCTCGGACACGCCACGATGCGGCTGCGGCGGGAGTGGCTGGACGAGTGGGTCGAGGCGAACGCACGCGGAGGCCGCGATGAGTCGACGGCTGGGGACGCTGTTCAAACAGCACGTCCGGGACTGCCCGAACAACGGCGCGCGTCTTGACAGTCTCCATCGGTGCGGCTGCGCCTGGAGTGGGACGTTTCGCAACATCTATCGCGTGCTCGGGAAGTGGTACGCCAAGCGGATCGACAACCCCAAGTTCACGCTCAACCCGCGAAGCGAAAAGAAGGCTGACGAGATCCTGAATCTCTTCACCGCCGCCGTCATCGACGGCAAGGTCGATGCCGTCGTGGGCGAGGAGCCCGCGAACGAAGACGGCGAGACGACGCTGAAGGCGTTCATCAAGGAGTACACGAACCGCCACGTCGACCGCAAAGGCGAGGAGCACACCTCGACATCGATTCGGCCGATGCTGGGCGTCATCAGCAACGGGCGGCTCGGCAAGTGGACGCTCGACGCGCTCGTCGACGACAAGACCGGCGCGATCGAGAAGTGGCTGGACGAGACGGGCGGCCGGCGGAAGTGGAAGGCGTCCACGTGGAACGACTACCACGCGTTGCTCTACACGATCTTCGAGAAGGCGGTCGATTGGGATCGCGCGCGTCGCAATCCGATCCGCAAGATCGAGACGCGAACCGAGTACCGGCCGGAGCACTTCAAGCAGCGTGTGCTCGTGGAAGATGTCCAGGCCAAGCTGATCGAGGCGTGCGACGAGCTGGACGCCTTCGACCGCGCGCGGTTCAACACGAAGCAGACGCTGACGCAGGCACAGGTGGACGACATCCGCGCGCGCGCCGAGAAGGGCGAGCTGCAGAAGGACATCGCGACGCGGTTCAAGGTCAGCGCAACGACGGTCTGCCAGATTGTGAACGGTCGCACGTGGAACCCGAAGCTGAAACGCGAGCCGACGCGCGGCAAGGTGATGAAGCGACGCCTGATGGCCGCGTTCAGGTCCGGCTCGCGCGCGGGCGAGATGTTGAAGTCACAGATCAAGCACGTCGAGTGGGTGGTGCTCCGCATCGACGGCGTGCCCGGCTATCGCTTCAAGTTGCCGCCGGCGATCACGAAGGGTGGGAAGACGTCCGGCAAGAACGAGTACCTCTACGCGATGGGGGAGGACTTCGTGAAGATGCTCGACGAGCGCCGCCTCCAGTTCCGTCGACGAAACACGACGACGGGGAAGATGGAGCCCGATCCGGATGGCTTCATCTTCGGGACGGAGGCGGGACACTATCAGACGCGCTTCACGAAGACGGCGAAGCGGCTCTTCGGGTTTGCCGGCCTCGATTGGGGGCGTGACCGCGGCATCGTCTGGCACCTCATTCGACACGAGTTCATCTCGCGCGTGTGGGAAGAGACGAAGGATCAGGACGTCACGCAGGAGATGGCGCGCCACAAAGATTTCAAGACGACCAAGCTCTACATGGCGCAGCGTGAAGACGCGATGTTGAAGGCGGCCGCGGGGATGGCCAAGAACAAACGGGCGTGAGGCCCGGCGAATTTCCCCGAAGTTCGGGGGGTACGTCGGGGGGTACAACTTCAAAATGTGCAGAATTACGGGGGATTAGGTCACGAACGACGCCGGTTCGGGACCGAGGGGTCGGTGGTTCAAATCCACTCGCCCCGACCAAAATCCCAATAAAAACTAGCAATTCTGCACACAGCAAACCGTAGCTACCCGGCGTTTCCCCCAAAGTTCGGGGGGTACGTCGGGGGGTACGGCTTCGGAGTGCAGAATGGGCAAACGACGCCGGCTCATCCAGCTTCCGCTGTTCCGTGACGGGGGGCATCCGCCCTTCGTCACGCTCGTCATCGACCCGCCGTGGCCCTACGCTGACCGCCTGATGTCGGGCGCGCGTCGGACCCGCGGCGCGGCCAACCACTACGACATCCTCTCCCTCGAAGTCCTCGCCGCGCTCCGCCCGCAGGACGTCGCGGCGCCCAACTCCCATCTCTATCTCTGGACCACGAACGCCTTCCTCGCGGAAGCGCTGTACCTGACGCAGTGCTGGGGCTTCACGCAGAAGACGATGCTGACGTGGGTCAAGCCGCAGATCGGCATGGGTCACTACTTCCGCAACAACACCGAACACGTGCTCTTCGGCGTGCAGGGGAAGCTGCGAACGCGCGAGCGCAACGTGCCGACGGCGTTCACGGCGCCGCGCACCGGGCACTCCGTCAAGCCGGAGCTGTTCTACGACCTCGTCGAGCGCATGTCGCCTGGTCCCTACCTGGAGTTGTTCGGCCGCCGGCCGCGCAAAGGATGGCGCGTCGTCGGCGACGACATCGACGGACGACCGATCGAGGCGGCGCTCAGCGCGCTCGAAGACGAACTGTCGACAGCAGGAGGCGGGCATGGCGCGCGTCGGGCTGTCTAACAATCTGAAGTTCCGCCACCTCGTCGTTGCGCTCGGTGGCAACCGAATGCTGGCGCGCGGCGCGCTGGAGCTGTTATGGGAGCCGTGCTACGAGGTCGGCGACGCCTACGTCGGCACGTCGGACGACATCGAGGCCACGGTCGGCTGGATGGGCGAGCGCGGCGCGTTGACGCGCGCGTTGCTGCAGGCCGGCGCGCCGAAGGGCGCGGGCTTCATCGAGCCGTACGAAGGATCGGTCCGCGACTCGTCAGCTCGGCACTATCAGATCCACGACTTCTTCCATCACTGCCCCGAGTACGTGAAGGGCCGCCGCGAGCGCGAGCTGGAGAAGACGACGCCGAAGATGTGTGCGGTGTGTGGCGACACGTTCTACTCCGCGAACGCGAGTACATCGTGTTGTAGCGCGCGCTGTCGCATGAAGGCCGTTCGCGAACGCCACAAGCGCCGTAAGGCCCGCATAACGCAGGAGGTTGCGGCGACGCGTTCGGACCGTTCGGAATGTTCAGATCCTGCTATACGAAAGTTCAGTACACCCGCACACGCACACGTACGTACTACAGACGTACAGGTACAACTTGTACCGGTAGAGAGCACGGCGGTTGATACCGCCGTGCCGACGGATCCGCCAAGAACGGAAGACGTGGTCGAGGATCTTCCAGACTTCGACCTCCAACCCGACGACGACCCGCCACTGACGAAGGCTGCGCTTCTGGCACGCGCGGCCGACACGTCGCCGATCGTGCTGACGTTCCCCGTACAGGGCACGCAAGGTCCGGTCTGGCCGCTGCGCCAGTCGCTGATTGATCGCTGGACCGTGCTCTATCCCACGCTCAACGTGCGGCAGGAAGTCTCGAAAGCGCTCGCGTGGGTCGAGGCCGCGATGAAGCGGCGAAAGACGTATGGCGGGATGGAGCGCTTCCTGGTGGCCTGGCTGAATCGCGCCGTCGAGATCCATGCACGCGGGCCGACGGTCATCACGGGCTCACTGAAGACCGCCGGCAACAAGGCCGCCGTCGAAGAGTTCCTGCGGAGGCAACGGTGATGGCATGGACGAAGCATGAACGCGGGGCGTTCAGCCTGCTGCTCTTGGCAATGGGTGAGGTTTACAACGAGTCGATCTCGCCGGAGCGTATCGAGTTGTTCTGCCGGCTGCTCGACGACCTCCCCTTCGAGGCCGTTGAGCGCGCGGCGGAGCAGCACGGGCGCGCCTCGAAGTTCTTCCCGCGGCCCGCCGAGCTGCGCGAGATGGTGCACGGCAACCCTGTCGATAAGGCCGAGACCGCCTGGACACACCTGCTCCACGAAGTGCAGCGCGTCGGCTACATGGGGAAGCCGTCGTGGCCGGATGAGCTAACCGAAGACGCGGCGCTTGGTCTGTTCGGATCGTGGCGTCGTCTCTGCGAGAACCTGCCGGCTGGCGGGCCGGAGCTGGTGGGGATCCGCAAGCAGTTCGTGGCGCTCTATGGCGCGACGATGCGAAAGGCCCAGCTCGGCGAGCTGGGACCGAGCCGGGCGGAGGCGAGCGTGTTGCTGTCGGGCCTCACCCAGCAACTCGAACGCCGTGGGTTGCCGACGGGGAAGCGTGCGCGGCCCGTCGCGGCGCGTGACGTCGACGCGGGGATTGCGCTGCGGCAAGTGGCGAGGCTCATCGTCGACCAGGTCCAGACGTGCGAAGAGATCGAGGCCGTCACCAGACGCCACGAGGAGGCGGCTCGCGCGGCCGCTGGCGAGCACAAGGACGAGAAGGCAGGGTGAGGTGGGGTGCTGCGCGATGGGCACGTGTACGGACCCGCAGTGCCCTCTGTGCGTCGGTTTGAAGAAACGCTTCCCGCCGGTTGTCCAGTGCACCGGAGTGGTGAAGACGGCGCGGCGGACGATGCGCTGTCGCCTCGTCGCCGGTCACCGCGGCGCGTGCTTGCCGTCGACACGCACGACGGCGCCGGAGAAGCCGCAGCCGAATCCGGCGCGTGACGGGTCGCCGACGCTGGCCGGCGAACGGAAGCGTGGGAACCTGGCGTTCGAGCGGAGGCATCGTGTCGGGCCGCATCGATGACGCCGCAACAAGTGAGTCGTTGATCGTTATGAAGACCACCATCACCGGCTACACGCGCGAGGGGAAGCTCCACGTGTCGCCGTCGCAGCGTCACGTGTTGACCGACTCCGTCCTGACCTGGCCGGATGGGCCGGCGTCCATTACGGTCGAGCGGCCGCACGCCACGCGCAGCGCGCAAGCGAATGCCTACTATTGGGCCGTCGTCGTCGCGGCGCTCTCCGACTACACCGGCAGCACGCCGGATGAGATGCACGCCGTGCTGAAGACGATGTTCCTCCCGAAGGATGTGGCGATTGCGGATCGCAACGGGGAGATCATCGGCGAGTTTGTGATTGGTGGGAGCACCACACAGCTGACGACGCTGCAGTTCTACGACTACGTCGAAACGATTCGCAGTTGGGCGTTCGAGAAGTTGGACGTGAGCATTGCGCCGCCGGATCCGGAGTGGCGCGAGCGGGCGGAGGAGGAGAGACGTGCGAAAGAAAATCAAGTCGCCGACGAGGATGCCCAAGACGATCTACGTCACGTGGGATGACTGTAATGGTGAGGACGAGACCTATCTGGTCGCAGATGAAAGCATCGAGCCGGTAGAGGACGGGCAAGCGGTCGGCGTCTACGAGCTGCGCCAGGTTCGCCGGAAGATCATCAAGCACGAACTCGCGTGAGGGCTATCGCCTCCGTCGTGGCCTGAGCCGCTCATACACGTCGTAGATATTCGACGGACAGTCACGTCGGTTGTTTTCAAGGTCGGACAAGTACGGCGAGGAGACGCCGAGACGGGCGCCAAGTTCGCGTTGACTCAGGCCGGCGGCTTCTCGCTGGAAGCGCAGCCAGGCGCCATTGAAACGGACGCGCGCGCTCCCGCAGGTCGGGCAGCGGTCAGCGACCGTGACGTCTGGTGCTGCGAATGGCTGTTTGACTCGTCGTCCCATGTGGTGACGTGAAAGAGGGGACCGAACCGGATGCCGGCCCCCGGTCGGTTAGTTCGTGGCTTGCTTCTGCGCGTCGCGGTAGGCGATGACGTCGGCTTTTGGAATGACCATCACCTTGAGCTTGGCGCCTGGCCGCTTCTTCGATCCACGGCGGGTGTAGATCGGCTTCGGCAGTCGGCCGTCGCCCATCATCAGTCGGATGTTGGCGTCGGACATCTTCAGGAGCTTGGCCGCTTCCATGACCGTGACGTAGTTCTCGTCAGGCTCCAGCAGACTTTCCTCCGCTGGCTTTCCCGTCGCCTCGATCATCTTCTTGCTGCGTTTGGGCTGCCGCGATTCAAACATCTTCGCCGCGTGCTTCTTCAGCGTGTTGATGTCGACCTGCTTCGCGTGCCCGTTCGTGCTCGCGCGCTTCGCGCGTGGCGATCCGAGCGCGAGGCCGGTGGCGTCCATGAAGCGGAGCATGATGTCCGCCTCGTCGCGCATCCGTTCGAGGACTGTTCGCATCTCGTAAAAACTCTGCATCTCGTGCCTCCCTGCCATTGTTGCCCCTTTCAAATCTGTGACGGTGATCATGCGCTGGCCGCGAGCTGCTTGACGACGCGATGCTTCTCCGTGGAGAGCGTCACAATCTCGTCAGGCTTTCTGTGAAGGTACGCGATGGGGTCTCGCCCACGGGCTTCCTGCGCGCACATCAGCACGAACATCGTCATGACGCCGCAGCCTCGTTCGGCGAACAGGTCTTCCATCGAATGCTTTCCGGTGAGTTGTTTCAGGGAGTCGACTTGGAGTTTGTGGGC
>Ga0209465_10000436_pt1 | contig 19721 bp, 16 predicted proteins | sample PanSoiPlot1MoBio_FD_188321 | JGI IMG/M metagenome (GOLD analysis project Ga0209465, IMG submission 188321) | Tropical forest soil microbial communities from Panama analyzed to predict greenhouse gas emissions - Panama Soil Plot 1 MoBio (SPAdes)... | ecosystem: Environmental > Terrestrial > Soil...
CGTCAGCGACACAGCAAGCGCGAATTGCTGCGGTTCGCGCGAGAAGCCAGGGGCGAGCAATTCGATGACCTGGGGCGTGAACGCGAGCGCAAGCGCGAGCAGCACGACCTGCGATAGGAAAAGCAGCGTAAAAATCCGGTCGCCAAAATCGTTCGCGGCTCGGGCGCCATCCTCTGTGCGGATGCGTGCATAAGCCGGAATGAAGGCGGCGTTAAAAGCGCCCTCCGCAAAAATCGCGCGAAAATGATTCGGCAGGCGAAAGGCGACAAAAAACGCGTCAGCAACCGGCCCGGCGCCGATAATAGCGGCGAGCATGATGTCCCGCAGGAAGCCGGTGACACGCGAGACGAGCGTGTAACCGCCGACTGTAATGATTTTTCCGATCATCGACGATTGCTTGAGATCGCAGCCCGTGCGCGAAGGCACGTTCGAGCCCGGACTATCATGCTCTGGCGTTTCGTTTCGGTCGAATTGAGGCCCGCGCACCTTGTGCCGAACGGATTCACCTGACGAGCGCGCGATGCAGCGAATCGATGATTCGGTCTTGCACCGGGGGTTGAAGATAGGCGTGCATCGGCAGGCTGAGCACCTCTTCGGCGAGCCGGTCGCTGACCGGCACGCCGCCGTCCGCGATCGGAAAGTGCCGATAGGCCGGCTGGCAGTGCAGAGGTCTTGTGTAATAGACCGCAGTGGGGATGCCGTCGGCTTTCAGCGCGGCCACCACGCCCTCGCGCTGTCCGCGCTTGAGCCGGATCGTGTATTGCGCCCAGACCGAGGTCGATTGATTGCCGATGCGGGGCACGATCGCAAAATTGTCGAGAGCGACCGAATAGCGGGCAGCAACTGCATTGCGTGCTTCGATCTCGTCGGGGAAGATTTTCAATTTTTCAATCAGCACCGCAGCCTGGATGGTGTCGAGCCGGCCGGTAATGCCGATGCGCGCCGCTTCGGACCGATTGACGCCCTCGCCGTGAAGGCGGATGCTTTTCACGCGCGCCGCCAGGGCGTCGTCATCGGTGAAAACGGCGCCGCCGTCGCCATAGCAGCCGAGCGGCTTGGCCGGGAAGAAGCTGGTCGCGGTCGCCGTCGCCAGACTGCCCAGCGGCTTGCCGCGAAAATGCGCACCGAATGCTTGCGCAGCGTCATCGAGAACGACAAGGCCATGCTTGGCTGCGATCGCGGCAATCGCATCGTGATCGGCGGGCAGGCCAAACAGATCAACTGGAATAATTGCACGGGGCTTGAGGCCGAGCCGCTTGGCGGTGAGCACGGCGGCTTCGCAGCTCGTCGGATCAAGATTGAAATTGTCCGGCAGAACATCGGCGATAACCGGCGTTGCCCCGAGCAGCGCCACCATTTCCGCGGTCGCGTGATAGGTAAAGGACGGGCAGATCACCGCATCGCCGGGGCCGACCTGCCAAGCCATCAAGACGAGCAGCAGCGCGTCAGTCCCGCTGGCACAGCTGATCGCATGGCGCGCGCCACAAAAGGCCGCCAACTCGGCCTCAAGGACGTGCACTTCGGAACCTTGAATGAATTGGCAATGCGTCAGCACCCGCGCCACGGCATCGTCGATAGCGCGACCGAGGCGGCGGCGCTGCGCCGCCACATCGATAAACGGAATCGGTCTGTCCTCAACCCGCGCGTTTTGGTTCATGTCAAAAGTCGGATCTAGCCGACGACGCGGCGCGGCGCCTGACGTTGCGGCACCAAGGCATGCACTGACCGCGCATCGAGGCACCGGATCGCAATCTCAAGGCTGGCGACGGCCTCCTCGCCAGTCACCGCGGGGGTTTCGCCACCGCGGATCGCATTGATGAAGGCAACCAACTCGGAGCGCAACGGCTCCGCATAGCCGACGGACAGGTGCCGCATCGAATAGCTGCCGTCTGGCTGGAAGCCGAAGCATTCAGTCACCTGAAGAGTGAGCAGATCGCCGATGAGATATTTGTCGCGGGTGGCGATATGAATCGTGCGAGCCTTAAACGGCGTCAGCCAATTCGTGTTGATGTGCGCAAGCACCCCTGAAGCGGTGCGGAATTGCAGGAGGGCGATGTCCTCACGCTCTGCGACGGCGCTCGAGGTTTGTGGCTGGATTTCGACGATTTCCGAATCGGTGAACCAGCGGATGAGATCGATGTCATGCACGGCAAGATCGATTACAACGCCGACATTCGACATACGTGGCGGAAATGGTCCGACCCGCGTAATCGCGATCGAAAGAATGTCCTGATCTCTAATGGCGCGCTTGATCGACTGGACCGCGGGATTGAAGCGTTCGACGTGGCCGACCATCAACGTCACCCCGGCACGCCGAGCGGCGGCGACGATGGAACGGCTTTCCTCCACCGTGGAGGCGATCGGCTTCTCGACCAGCACGTGGATGCCGCGGGTGGCGCAATCGATTGCGATTTCGCGATGAAAGTGAGTAGGTGCTGCTATCGTGACCGCGTCGACCCCGCGGCGCACAAGACCGTCAGCATCGGCAAACGAAGCGCAGCCGAGCGAGCGCGCGACCTGATCGCATCGTTTACGATCCGGATCGGCAACGCCGACCAGCTTCACTCCAGGCAGTTCCGCCAGCACGCGGGCATGATTGCTGCCCATTACCCCAACGCCAATGACGCCGACGCGCAAGGCGCCGTCGCCGATTTTCTCAGCTTCACCCATGACCCGAAGAGCCCCCCACTACCCGGAGCCAGTCCCAGCCACCCGTTAGCATGTCCACTCCCCAGTGGCGACCGGGCAAGCGTAGGAATTCATACACAAATTGCTTCACAGGCTTACGCCTACGCGCACTGCGTCACCGGCGTAGGGAGTTTAAGCTATTGAATTTACTCATTTAGTAGAGCGCAGCCGCCAACCGTGCCTTAGGACCGCCTGTAGTCGTCCTCGGTGCGCACGATATCGTCTTCCCCGAGATAGCTGCCGGTCTGCACCTCGATCAATTCGAGGTCGATCTTCCCCGGATTTTCGAGCCGGTGTTTGGCGCCGATCGGGATATAGGTAGATTCGTTTTCGTGCACGGTCTTGATCTCGTCGCCGATCGTGACGCGCGCCGTGCCACGCACAACGATCCAATGTTCGGCGCGATGGTGATGCATCTGCAGGGATAGGCGGCCTCCCTGCTTCACGACTATACGCTTGACCTGAAAACGCGGCCCGCGATCGATCGCCTGGTACGAGCCCCACGGCCGATGCACTTTCAAGTGCTCCTCGGTGATCGCCGGCGCGACTTCCTTCAGCTTTTGCACCAGTCGGCGCAAGCCATCGCCATCTTCGCGCCTGGCAACCAATACGGCATCATCAGTGGTCACGACGACGAGATTTTCCACGCCGAACAGGGCGACCAGGTGTTTGTCGCTGGTCACGTAAGAACCGCGCGAATCGACGAAGACGACAGAGCCCTGTCCAAAATTATCGAGCGTATCACGGCTGGAGAGTTCCCAGACCGCCTGCCACGAGCCGACATCGGACCAGCCGTACGATACGGGCATCACGGCGGCTCGATCGGTGCGCTCCATGACGGCGTAGTCGATGGATTTTGCCGCCGCACGCGCAAACGCTGCGCTTTCAAGCGTGACGAAACCGAGATCGCTTCCGACGCGCTGCACAGCCTCCACAATTGCAGCGAGGCTTTCGGCCTCGAACTGTTCGTACTCGGCAAGCAAGAGGCCGGCGCGAAACATGAAGTTTCCTGAGTTCCACAGATAACCTTGCTCGACGTAGCGCTGCGCGGTTTTAGCGTCCGGCTTTTCGACGAATTTTTCCAATTTGAAAATGCCTGACCTGATTGACGCGCCGGGTCGGATGTAACCGTATTCTGTCGCCGGCCGCGTCGGGCGTACGCCGAATGTGACGATACGAGCCGCACTGACTGCGTCGGCCGCGTTTTCGCACACTTTGACGAAGGCAGCCGGATCGGTGATGACGTGATCGGCAGCGAGCGCTACGACTATCGGATCGTCGCCGCGCTTGTTCGCAAATGCCGCTCCGGCGGCGATCGCTGGCCCCGAATCGCGCCGCAGCGGTTCGAGCAAAATATCGGCCTCGATGCCGATCTCTGCGAGCTGCTCGGCGACGAGAAAGCGATACTGCGTATTGGTCACGACGATGGGTCGGCCGAACACGGCGCGATCTGAGACTCGACTCATGGTGTCCTGAAAGGTCGAACGCACCCCAAACAACGGCAGGAATTGCTTGGGGCGACCTTCGCGCGAAGCCGGCCACAGGCGGGTCCCGGTGCCGCCGCACATGATTAGAGGAGTGATCGATCGAGCCACGTTGCTATCTTTAATTCCGACGCAGGACTCGGCCCGCCACCGCGTCGAGCTTCTTGAGAAGCTTTGGGTCGCGCGCCTCTGGCGCCGTAATCAGCGCATTATCGAGGGCACGGTCGCAGCCGATCGGGCAAGGTTCGTGCTCGCGCGGAAAATCGCGCGCGAGCCGCGCCACCAGGCAGGTGGCCTTCTCGGCATTCGCCATCAACACCTTGACGATGTCCTGCACGGTCACTGCGTCGTGATCCGGATGCCAGCAATCGAAGTCCGTCACCATGGCGACTGTCGCGTAGCAAATCTCGGCTTCACGCGCGAGCTTGGCTTCCGGCATATTGGTCATGCCGATCACCGAGTAGCCCAGATTCTTGTAGGTCATGCTCTCCGCAAGAGTAGAGAATTGTGGGCCCTCGATGCAAACGTACGTACCGTCACGGACGAGGTCGATATTTTCAGCCATCGCCGCCTCGCCGATATGAATACGCAGTCGCGGCGACACCGGGTGCGCCATCGACACGTGCGCGACGCAGCCTTTGCCGAAAAACGAGCTCTCCCGCTTATAGGTGCGATCGACGAACTGGTCGACCAAAACAAAAGTGCCCGGAGGCAAATTTTCCTTGAATGAACCGCAGGCCGACAACGAAACGAGGTCGGTCACCCCGGCGCGTTTGAGCACGTCGATATTGGCACGATAATTGATGTCCGAAGGTGAATGACGATGGCCTTTGTCGTGTCGCGACAGAAAAACGATCGGCAGGCCGGCGATCTCGCCAATCCGCAAACGTGCAGATGGCTGACCCCAAGGACTTTTAATGCTCTTTATCCGCACGTTCTCAAGCCCAGGAAGATCATAAATTCCTGAGCCACCGATGACACCAAGCACCGCCTTGGTCATTGAAAATAAGCCTTGAGTATCAGTCCGGCAAGCGCGCGACCGAAAAGTAAGTGTGATGGTGGGATCAGCGACTTAGTGCGCTGACCGTCGGCAGGATAAAATCGGCGAGGATGGAATCACTGCTTGGCCGCTTCCACTGCACCGGCAAAGTTCGGCACCGCCTCGCGCAACACGTCGTAGATTACGGCACGTTCGCCGGCATCAAGGTCGCGCTCGAGCTTTGCCAGCCAGTTTTGCACCGTTTCCATGGACGGACAAACCGGTGCGGCAGCGACAACTCCTTCGATGCCGATCTCGGACGTCGGCTCTTCGTGCGCGAATAGAATCTCGTTCAGTCTCTCGCCAGGGCGAATACCGGTGAAAACGATGTCAACGTCGCGACCGGGCTCCAAGCCGCTGAGGCGGATCATACGTTCGGCAAGATCGACGATTTTGATCGGCTGGCCCATATTGAGCACGTAAACGGATGTGCTCGAATGCTCGGCGCCGAGTGCGTGGCTGGCGGCCGTTACGACGAGATCGCAGGCTTCCTGGATGGTCATGAAATAACGCACCATTTCCGGATGGGTGACCGTAACGGGCCCGCCGGCCTCGATCTGCGCCTTGAATTTCGGCACCACCGAACCGTTCGAGGCGAGGACATTGCCGAATCGTACCGCAATCATCCGCATCGGCGGTTTGCCGCCATTGGTGCGACTCATCAGGCGACCGCCGGCATCCAACGCCTGACAGTACATTTCAGCGAGCCGTTTGGTCGCGCCTAGCACCGAGACCGGATCGATCGCCTTGTCGGTCGAAATTAACACCATCGCTTCGGCGCCCGCGTTACGGGCCGCGTCCGCCACGTTGACCGAACCAAAGACGTTGGTCTTGATTCCTTCCCGCCAGTCGCGCTCCAGAAGCGGGACGTGCTTCAGTGCGGCGGCATGAAAAACCAGATGCGGGTTGCAATCGGCGATCAGGGTCGATATCCGCTCGCGGTCGCGAATGTCGGCGATGCGGCCGTCAACGACCGTGGCGCTTGATTTAGCTGCCATCCGCTCCAGAATTGCGTGCAATGCGGGCTCTGAATTCTCGACTACGAGCAGCTTTCCGGCGCCAAAATTTACGACGCGATCGCAAATTTCTGAGCCAATCGAGCCGCCGCCGCCGGTGACCACGATCGATTTGCCGCGAATGAAATGTTCGAGGCGGCGATAGTCGATTTTTACGCTTGGCCGCAACAACAAATCCTCGACATTGATCGGCGTAAGGCGCAGCGCCTCCTCGCCGGCGCCAAGCGAAGGCATGCGGCTGGCGGCTAGGCCCAGCCGCCGCGCGAGCATCAGCATGGTTTCCGGATGCCGCTCGGGTTCGAGAGCGCTCGGCGTGAGAACCAACCGACTGACGCGGATGCCCTGCGACCTCAAGCCAACCACGACCGACTCCAGATCGGTGAGCAACCCCCGCACCGGCACATCGCGGACCGAGTGGTCTTGGTCTGCCGAAGACGGTGAAAGAATTCCGACCGGCAGGACGTTCTTTACCGCACCGCTCTCGATTGCGCGCAGCAGAACTTCGGCGTCCGCGGCCCGACCGACAATCAGGGTCGGCATGGCATCGGGACCTTTGACGTGCTGTTGCGTGCGCGAGAGCCTGAATAGCCGATAGGCGATCCGAGGACCGCCCAAGAAGAACATCTGCAAGAACCAGTAGAGTGCGATGGTGATTTTGCCGAAGAAGAAAGTCCCAAATAGCGTTGGATACAACAGCACGTAATCGAGCACGAGCAGCGAAATCGCCAATACCGTGACCGCGCGGAAAATATTTCGCAAGTCGGGCAGCGAAGCGAAGCGCCACTTCGCCATATAGAGGTGGAAATACCAATAGATCAGACCGGCATAAGCGACGTAGCAGGGCAGGATCGCAAGGAGCCACGGATAACGTATTTCCAGCCCGCCATTCTGGCCGTCGCCAAAACGGATATAAAGCGTCGCCAACATCGCCAGCACGGTGACGACGAGATCGTGCACGACGATCAAGACGCGCCGCGGATTTCCCAAAAATCCCCTCATACGGTCATTATAGTCCAGATCGCACGACGACCTAAAACGTAGTTTTTTCGACGTTCAGCAGCCGTGATATTGACGGAACCACGCAACGAAGTTGCGCACACCATCTTCGATCGGCGTCGCCGGACGAAAGCCGACGTCTCGCATCAGATCATCGACATCGGCGCGGGTCTCCGGCACGTCTCCCGGCTGCATGGGCAGGAACTCGATTTTCGCTTTGCGACCGAGCTCCTGCTCAAGGAGCTCGACTACACGCGGAACTTCGACGGCGCGGTTGTTGCCGATGTTATAAATCCGCCATGGCGCGGTGCTTGTCGCAGGGTCCAATCGGCCGCTAGGCGGCGCTTCGGCGCGTGCCGGTATTTTGTCAATGACCCGCTCGACCGCCTCGACCACGTCGTCGACATACGTGAAATCTCGCCGCATGTGGCCATGATTAAATAATTTGATCGGCTGACCTTCGGCGATAGCCCTAGCGAAAATGTACATCGCCATGTCGGGACGCCCCCATGGACCGTAAACGGTGAAAAATCGCAAGCCGGTCATCGGCAGTCCGTAGAGATGGCTGTAAGCATGCGCCATTAGCTCATTGGCTTTTTTCGTTGCGGCATAAAGACTGATCGGATGATCAACATTGTCGTGGACGGAAAAAGGCAAATGGGTGTTCGCGCCATAGACAGAGCTCGATGACGCAAAGACCAGATGACCGGTCCTGCGATGCCGGCAGCCTTCGAGGATGTTGAGAAAACCGGCAAGATTGGCGTCCAGATATGCGTAGGGATTTTGCAGCGAATAGCGGACGCCTGCCTGCGCCGCGAGATGCACCACTGGGCCAAACTTGCAGCCCCGAAACACATTTTCGACGTCACGCCGCTCGGCAAGATCGATCTTATGGAAAGTGAAATTGTCGGACCCGTCTAAGACGGCCAAACGCGCCTTTTTGATCGCTGGATCGTAATAATCGTTGATGCTGTCGATACCGACGACGGAATGCCCGCGCTCGAGCAGCCGGCGAGCCAGCGCAAAGCCGATGAACCCCGCGGCGCCGGTAATCAGGACGGCATCTTGCGACATCGTCACTCCTGGCGCGGCTTCATGAAGTTACCATCACTCTCTCGGTCACAGCCGCCACAGATCGACGCCGGCCGGACATTGCATCCGATCGAGCTGACCTTTCACATCGAGCACGACGCCACCGCTGCCCCTCAGGAGCTTGGTCACAAACGACCAGCCGCCACGCGCGAAGCAATCATGGGCGACGGCGAATATCACCGCGTCCGCAGGCTGAAGCGCGTCGATGCTGGCGAGGTCAACGCCATATTCGCGTTTGACTTCGCGTGGATCGGCAAGCGGATCATGCACCTGTACCGCCAGTCCATAAGAGCTCAACTCATTGATGATGTCGGCCACTCGGGAATTTCGGGCATCGGGAACATTTTCTTTAAAACTGATGCCGAGGATGGTGACCGTCGTAGCGCCATTCTTGCGCTTGAGCAGGCGGCGGACGCATTCGCGCGCGATGCGCTGCCCGACGCTGTCGTTGATCTTGCGGCCGGACAAGATGACCTGCGGCTCGTAGCCGGCCTTCTCGGCCCGATATGTCAAATAATAAGGGTCGACGCCGATGCAGTGACCGCCGACCAACCCCGGCGTGAATTTTTGGAAATTCCATTTCGTGGCGGCCGCTGCGAGCACGTCACCAGTATCAATACCGATGCGTTCGAATAAGGCAGAGAGTTCGTTCATGAATGCGATGTTGAGATCCCGCTGTGTGTTCTCGATGACTTTGGCGGCTTCTGCCACCTTAATCGACGGCGCGCAATGAATTCCGGCTTTGACCACCGCCCCGTACGTTTCGGCGATAATCCGCAAAGTCTTCTCGTCCTGGCCGGCAACGACTTTCGTGATCGTTTCAAAGCGATGCTGCCTGTCTCCGGGATTGATGCGCTCGGGCGAATAACCGACAGTGAAATCTAGTCCGCAGCGCAGACCAGAGGCATGCTCCAAAATTGGAGCGCAGTCCTCCTCGACAGCGCCGGGATAAAGGGTCGACTCAAAGACCACGATGTCGCCGCGTTTGAGAAAACGACCGACCGTTTTCGAAGCCCGGAAGACCGCACTGAGATCGGGGCGACGCAATGTGTCGATCGGCGTCGGCACGGTGACGATGTAAAAGTTTGCGTCCGCCAACGCTTCCGCTTCGTAGGTGTAAACAAGAGTCGGCTGCGCCAGTTCGGACTTTTCGACTTCACGGGTACGGTCAAAGCCCGTACACAATTCCTCGATGCGCTCTCGATCGATGTCGAATCCGACGACGGCGGCGCCGGATCGGGCAAATGCGACGGCCACCGGGAGGCCCACATAGCCCAGACCGATTACCGCAATTTTGCGTAGCTCCACGAATGCACCGTTTCTCTGCTGAGTGACTAGGCCGGTCCCACTCAAGCCTGCGGGTCAGGCTCGGAGGCACGCCGGGATGGTGCGAATAAAAATCCTAGCCAAGCCAGCGCACCAGGCAGCGAAACAATAATGCTGGTAAGCCCAAAATACATCGAAAATACCAGCGCGCGCTCAGGGCTCAGTCCATAATTCCCGAACAACGAGACCACCGCGAGTTCGCGCAAACCCCAGCCGCCGACGGTGAAGGGTACCAGCGCCACCCCGATCATAACCGCGAACAGCACCGCGGCATCGGTCGGGGACAGAGCGAGCCCCTGCGCTCGACCGAGCGACCAGATTGCTGCAATGGTCAACAGATGAACGATGGAGCTGATGCCCAGGATTGCCGCAGAACGCGAGCCGAACACCGCGGCGCGCCGAAAAAACGGTCGAACCAGCGGCCATATTTCCATTTTGTCAGTGAGGGACTCAAAGCAGCGCTTCCAACGAGACAAGCGAGACTAAGAGCGGTCGTGATTGCCGGGATCATCGCAACTCTGTCTCGCTGTTGTTCGAACGCGCCGAAACTCGACGGCAACAGCAGAATCGCAAAAGTAAATGTGAGCAAAAGCCCGATGCCGATGCAGCGATCGACGACAACGCTGATCGTTGCATTGCGCCACTCGTGACTGAAGTGGGCGAGAAACCACACCCGGACGCCATCACCGGCGACGACGGGCATTATCTGACCGAAAAACTGTCCGATCGCTGTTGCAATGCTCATCCAGACGAAAGTCAATTGCCTGCCGTGCATTCGCGGGGTCTTAGCAATCTGAAGCCAACGCATGCCAAGAAGAGGAATTTGCAGAATCAACAGGCAGATCGCCAGTAGAGCCCATTTTGCATCGAGGCTAGGTAGAGAGCGCCGCAACTCCGTCACATCAATGTGCCGAAACAGGTACCAGAAGCACGCCAGCGTGACGGCTATCTTGACAACGAAAAACCGCGATCTGGGTTTTGCTCAGATCTCGTACGGTCGGAAGTGCAGCTTCGCGGCTGAGTTCCGATTCTTCGTTCTGTATTCGATTAGAACTACTGGCGGTCAACAACTCCCACCTCAAAGCCCAACTTGAAACCAACCGTGCACCAGACAGCGCGCCAAAGCAAAGATGTCGAGTGCGCGAATTTGTAAGATCGAGTTGTAGTACGCGGAAGAAGCAGCTACTGAAAGTTCGACCTCTGCGAAAGAGCAACGCTGATGTGTGGCATTGCTGGATTTCTGACTGGCATCTCAAGCGGAATGGCGCGCGAGCTTGCTGATGTGTCTTCGGCAATGAACGCTTGCCTGCAACACCGCGGGCCCGACGATCACGGCGTTTGGATGGACGAGGAATGCGGGATCGCCCTCGCCCATCGGCGGCTGTCGATTCTCGATCTGACACCTGCGGGACACCAACCGATGATTTCGGCCGACGGGCGTTATGTCATCATCTACAACGGCGAAGTTTACAGTCACCAGCCGATCGCAGTAGAGCTTGCGGCGCAAGGTCACAAATTCAACGGTCATTCCGATACCGAAGTCATAGTGAACGCGTTCGCTGCAAACGGCATCGAACCGACGCTCAAGCGCATGATCGGCATGTTCGCGATTGCGCTGTGGGACCGCCGCGAGCGCAGCCTTACCTTGATCCGGGACCGGCTCGGCATCAAGCCACTGTACTGGGCGAAATTCGGTGAGCTTTTTCTGTTCGGGTCGGAGTTGAAGGCACTGCGGGCTCATCCGGGCTGGAGTGCCAAAATCAATCCTGGTGCGGTGGCTGCTTTCATGCGGCACAACTACATTCCGGCGCCGCATACCATCTACCAAGGCGTGCACAAGCTTGAACCAGGAAGTGTTCTCACTCTGGCATGGCGGGGCGAGCCGCAAATTTCGCGCTTTTGGAATGCGCGCAGCGTCGCGCGCAACGGCATCCTTAACCTGCTCGACGGGAACGACGCCGAACTGGCCGAACAGCTGGAGGCGCTGCTGCAGGACGCCGTAGCGCGGCGCATGATCGCGGATGTCCCGCTCGGCGCATTTCTGTCTGGGGGCGTTGATTCCTCGACCGTGGTCGCCCTCATGCAGCAGGCGCATTTGGGTCGGGTCAGAACATTTTCGATCGGCTTTGACATTCCCGGTTACGACGAAGCGCCGTATGCGGCGGCGGTAGCGGCACATCTGCGCACCGATCATACCCAACTCACCGTCACGTCTAACCAGGCGCTGGATCTCATTCCGCACCTGCCCGAGATCTATGACGAACCGTTCGCTGATTCGTCACAAATACCGACTTATTTCGTTTCGGCCATGACGCGTAAGCACGTGACTGTGGCGCTGTCCGGCGACGGCGGCGACGAATTGTTTGCTGGCTACAATCGCTATCAGCTGACACAGCGCTTTTGGCAGGCGCTGGCAATTCTGCCCCGCCCGGTGCGCAACGCCGCTGCTGCGGCACTGATGGCAGTGCGCCCGGACCGCTGGACCGCGCTGGCGTCGGCGTTGCCTGCACGCGTGAGGCCGCCGCAAACCGGCGACAAGCTGCATAAAATGGCTGCAGTGCTCAAGCTCGACAGCGCCGATGCGATTTACCGGCGGCTGCTCAGCCATTGGGAACCCGCTGCGATCATGCCGAACGTCCGCGAGCCGCCCAGCATCATCGAAGATCAGACGCTGCCACATGATTTTTCCGATTTGTTGGCGCGCATGCAATTTCTCGATCTCGTCACTTATTTGCCGGACGACATCCTGACCAAGGTCGACCGCGCCAGCATGGCCGTGGCGCTGGAAGCGCGCGTTCCGCTCCTCGATCATCGCGTCGTGGAATTTTCCTGGCGCCTGCCGCGCAATGCTAAGATCCGCAACCACACCACAAAGTGGATTCTGCGACAGGTGCTGTACCGGCACGTTCCACGCACGCTCATCGAACGGCCGAAGATGGGGTTTGGCATTCCTTTGGGCGAGTGGCTGCGCGGGCCGTTGCGCGATTGGGCCGAGGCCCTGCTGAACGAAAAACGGCTGCGTGACGCCGCGTTGCTGGATCCTCAAGTCGTTCGCCGGTTCTGGCAGGAGCATCTCGACGGCAGCCGCAATTGGCAATATCTGCTGTGGGACGTGCTGATGCTGGAAGCGTGGCGCGAGCGTTGGGATTGAGTTTCAGTTCGATTTGATGCCGACCGCGCACCAGAATGGCGCACGATCGGAAAAGACGATATCCTTAAAGCCGGCTTGCGCGAGCATGCGCTCGATTTCGCTTCGCCGAAATCGCTTTTCCAATCGTGTACAAAAACGGTCATAGGCGTCGGTTCGCATCACGTAGAATGATTTATCGGCGTAATACGACAGCGGCATCGCATTTGGTGACCGACCGTGTGCCACTAAAAAACGCGCTAGGCACGCCAGCGGCCAATAGACGAGCACTGCAATCGCTTGGCTGATTGCCAGGCGCACCGGATGCGACAGGCGTGAAATGACAAAGCGGGCGGCATCAGTGATGCGCCAGAGCATGCGATACCAGGTCGGCCGGTTGTCAAGCGCGTAATACAGATAAAGCAGGAATGGCGCATTGCACTTGAGTTTGTCGGCGATCGCCGCAATCGCAGCTTGTGGGTCCGGCACGTGATGGAGCACTCCTAGCGAAAATGCAAAATCGAGCGATTTCGACGGAAGCGGTATGGTGGCGACGCTGTCGAGATGATAGCTGACATTATCCATGCCGCGCAGGTTCTGCTTGGCGACGCGCAGCGCTTCGGCGCTGGCATCGAGTAGGTGCAAATGTTCGACGCGTGGCGCAACCAGCACTGACCATCGGCCAGTGCCGCAGCCGACATCCAGCCCGACACCGCCGCCCGGCGGCAGCAACTGCCAGGGAAAGATCCGGAAATAAGCTTCGAATATCGCCTGGCGTTGCCCGCGCGAGAGATGGTCTGCGTCCTGGCGGAACGTCGACCATTCTCGACCGAAACCGCGCGTGACGTTCAGGTCGAGATTATTGTCTGTGCCTGCAGGCATATCGGTTCGACGCGAATCTCAGGCGTTTGACGATTTCTGCGCCAACGAGCGATAGAGGGATTCATAATGGGAGCACATTCGCTGCAGACTGTAGCGTGCCGCTACGCGTGCGCGCGCCCCCTCGGTGCCAAGCGCTGATCCTTTTTGAACCACCGCGCGCCATGCTCCCACCAGGGCTTCTGGATCGCGCGGCGCTACAATTAGCCCGCAATCGCCAATTATCTCCGCGCTATCGCCGATGTCGGTCGCCACACAGGGCACGTCGCAAGCCATGGCCTCGCACAACACGTTGGGAAAGCCTTCGCCATACGTCGAGCACAGCGTGAGCGCATCGAAAGTGGGATAGATCAGCTCGATATCGGGGCGAGGACCCAACATAATAACGTGACGGTCGAGATCGAGCGCCTGGATCAGTTCTGCCACTCGCCGATTCTCGGGTCCTAATCCATCGCCACAAAGGACAAATCTTACATTCGTGTGCTCCAGTTGGAAGATTGCGGCAGCGCGGAGGAAGGTTTCCACATCCTTCATCGGATGGTAGCGCGCAACCAAACCGATTACCGCAGCGATTGCGGGAAGCCCCAGCCGATCTCGCAACGCCTCTCGTTCGTCTCGCCGCGGCCGAAAGCGTTCGAGATCGACCCCATTCGGAATGTTGATCCAACGTTTTGGACGATAGCCAAGGTTGTCGTGATCCCGTTGTCCAGCGTGAGAATTAACAATGATCGCGTCCGGCCGTCGTGACAGCATCGCCAACAACCGCTCCAGCAATCTCGTCGATTTTGGCATGCTAGGCTGCTTACCAATCTCCGTGCAGCGCACGTTCCAGAGCAGATGATCTGGTCTTGCGAAAACCGCTGCAGCGGTGCCGAAAAAGTCGGCATGGTAGAGCCAGGTCTGAAGGATGGTCGGCCTGTTCGCGCGGAGGTAGCGGATCAGCCATAGCAGAACCGAAGGATTTGGTTGCCGCCGTCGCAGTCCCATACCGGTCACCGGAATTCCAGCTTGTACGAGCGGCTGCGCCATTGGGCCTGGCTTCAGCAGGCTAACGACTTCGTTCTTGAATTCGTCGCGATTCATCGCGGTGACGAGATTAACCAGGCTACGCTCGGCACCGCCGCTGTCGAGTGTCGTAATCAAATGGCAAACCCGAATGGGCAACGCTGCTGACCACCGCTAAGAGAGCATGCCGCGCTGTTGTAAGAAGGCTATGACGCGATCAGCTAAGTCTTCGGCTCGCACATCAACGGTATTCAAACTCAATTCCGGGGTTTCGGGCCTTTCGTAGGGCGAATCCAAACCGGTGAAATTGCGTAGTTCGCCATTTCGTGCTTTGCGGTAGAGGCCCTTCGGATCGCGCTGCTCACAGATTGCGAGCGGTGTGTCGACGAATATTTCGATGAATTCGCCAGGCCCAACCAGTTCGCGCGCCATTTCGCGCTCGGCGCGGAAAGGAGAAATGAAAGCGACCATCGTGATCAGGCCGGCTTCGACAAAGAGCTTGGCCACCTCGGCTACACGCCGAATATTCTCGACGCGGTCGGCCTCGGTGAAGCCGAGATCGCGGTTGAGCCCGTGCCGCACATTGTCGCCGTCGAGCACAAAGGTGTGCTTGCCCAGGGCGTGAAGCTTCTTTTCCAGACTGTTTGCGATTGTGGATTTTCCTGCACCCGACAAGCCGGTAAACCACAGCAAGGCCGGCTTGTGTCCGCGCAATTGCGTACGCGCCGCTTTTGTGACTTCGAATGATTGGAAATAGGTATTAGCGGCGCGGCGCAGGCCAAAACGGATGAGCCCAGCGGAAACGGTTGCGTTGCTGTGCCGGTCGATCAGAATGAAACCTCCCGTAAGCCGGTTTTCCTCGTAGGGGTTAAAACTGATCGGCTCAGCCGTGGCGATGTTGACGAAGGCGATTTCCCGGCTATGCAATTCTTTGGCTGCCAAATGATCCAGCGTGTCGAAGTCGACGCGATATTTCAGCTCGGTCACCATCGCGCCGATGGTCTGCGATCCAACTTTGAGCAAGTAGCTCCGACCCGGAAGAAGCGGGGCCTCTGCCAGCCAGACAAGATGCGCTGCAAACGCGTCAGCACGCTCTTGCGGCTTGTTCGCAGCCGTAGCGATCCCGCCTTGCGATCGTCCGACCGCATTCGACAGCATCGCTGTAATGGCATCGGATCCGAATTCGCCTCGTCCCTCATCGTTTTTCGCCTTTGCCGCCGAATTGAGCAAGGCAAACGCGGCCGCGACTTGGCGAAGCACCTGGATCGCTTGCGCGTCTAAGCGGCGCGGCTCGTTCGGCTGCAATGGTATGTTCACGTGATCGGCTCGCTGAGCACGTTGCCGTATTGCAGTTTCATCCAGTCGCGGTATGCGCCGGACTGGATCCCTCGCCACCACTCCTCATTGTTGAGATACCAATCGAGCGTGCGCCGCAGGCCCTCGGTAAGCGGAGTAGTGGCTCGAAAACCCAACTCATTCGCCAGTTTGTCGGCGCAGGTAGCATAGCGCCGGTCATGGCGATGCGGTCGGTTGGATGCAGGTGTCGCCAATACAGAACGAAATTGGCGCCGATACCCAGCGCCGCCGGTGATCAGTAGTTTTGTCACGCCAGTCAAGCCCGGTATTGCGCCCTGCGCAGCAGCGCCACAGTGTCGCCGATGCCGGTTTGCAGGTCGCCAGTGAAAGTGAAACCCCGGTCGATGAAGCGCTGCGCCGAAACCTCGTAGGACAATTGATTCATTATCGGGCTGTCGACGAACGATAGCTTAAGATCAGGCAGCAGTTTTCCGATGGTTTCGACCAGATCACGCACCGTGGCGTTGAGGGTCAGAACGTTATAGACCCGCCCATCGAACAGATCGTCGTTGATGATGTGGGCGATAGCGCGGACGGCGTCGCGCAAATCCAGATATGGCCGCTTCTGATCGTAAGCTGTGCGCCAGATGGTCAGCGGCTGGCGCATGACGGCCTGCCAACAGAATTTGTTTACCGCGGTGTGGAATCGCATTCCGGGCGATGGACCAAAAATCGTGCCGAAACGGCAGATGACCGCTTTAAGACCACTGTTGTGCAGCGAGCGAAGCAGGTTCTCTTCCTTGAGTTTGCTCGCCGCATAAGGGCTTTGCGGCTTCAGATCCTCCGCCGGGCAATCTTCCGAAACTGTATCGAACTGAGTGCCGTACACGCTGGTTGATGAGAGGTGAACCAGCCGCACGCCGGTTCCAGCACAGGCCGAGGCGACCTTCGCGGTCGCATTGTAATTATTGTCCTCGGTCGCGGCCGGATTATTCACGCTGCCCTCGGCATCGGTTGTGGCCGCGAGATGAATCGCGCTGTGGGCGCCTTCGAACAATGGCCTCAAATCGGCGCGGCGCACATCGGCTTCGATGAAGCGGTAGCATCCTTTTGCAGGCAAATCGAACAAAGACGGATAGCGCAGCGTCGACATATTATCGATCATCGTGATTTCGACGTCGCCGAAGCGATCCGGCAAGGCGCGGATCAGCGCCGATCCGATGTGACCCAGCGCCCCAGTAACGACGATTTTCATGCGTGCACAGACTGGCGATAGGACAGAAACTCGTCGTAGTCGCGTATATAGTGCTCTGCCTCGTAGAGCCGGTCGTACAACACTACGAGCACCGAGGCGCCTTGCCGGACTCGACGATATTCCAGAGCCCCGGCGGCATTAGGAGGGCAACATCGCCTCGATCAAGCACGAATTTTTTTGTTGAGCGCCGTCTTCACAGACGACGTCTACCGCACCGCTGACGCAGATCATGAACTGCGAGCACTGCCGGTGCGCGTGGCGGCCGCGCTGGGCGCAGTCAAGGTGAACAAGCGCTCGATCCGGAACGGCACCGCCGCCGCTTCGGCAACGACAACTTCGCCGTCGGCTCGCGTATGACGTGGCAAGTTGATAGTTCGTACGTGATCCAGATCGAAACGAGTAGATGACATTGGCTATGCTGCCTCGTGCGGGCACAAGTACTATCGTGAAGATTTCCTCGAGGCACGCTGGTTTTCGACCAAGTCTTTCGGCAATCCCGGCACTCTGTTCAATCGACGGCGAATGCGAAAGCTCGTGAAGCCGACCAACTGGAAGACAATCTGTTCCCGCAGGCCGCGAAGCCACGATCTCAGCGTCTGAAACTCTCGTTGAGATTGATCAAGTCTGAGACCCTGACGCGCCAGCTGCCGGCGTGCTCGGAAAAGCCATCTTCCCTTCGTAACTAACTGATCTTGATCAAGAACCGGCTGCCAAACCGCATAGTGGCGTTCGTTCGTAATCGTATGTTCGAACTCCCATATGTTGCCCGATCGTTGTAGCAGCGAGCGTAGATAAGATCGTTTCCAGATCGCGACCGCTACCGAAGAGTAATAAGGCTCCGAGACTGAAATAGGCCGGAGGGGTTGTCGGCTTAGCCTGCGCCTGAAATATTCAATGACGCGCCCAGGCATATTTCTTCTGAGGGGGACAAGGCTTACATACGACAGATTTTTGCGGATCATTAAATCGGATATCTCGTCCAGTTTCTTTCCATCGACGGGCGATAGAAACAGGGCATCTTCGTCGATCCGCAATACGTATTCGATTTGCTCGGGGAGACCGTCGAGATATTCAATAACTTCTTGCCGCCAGTGCGATGGGCTCTTTGCCGCGAGTGTCCTGAAGCCATAAATGTCTGGCCATTTGCTCGTGAAGCCGACAAAACGCGGCCAATCGCAGTCGCGCCAGATCACTTCTGCATTTTGAAACACAATCTCGAAAACATCGCGCGCGCGATCGGAACTCGTCACGAGCAGGCAAAACTGCTCGGCCGAGGAACGCGAGCGATCTTTCTCGCGCGCAGGTGGGATATTGGTTTCAGCCAACAGGGATTGCTCGTGGTTAGGATCTGAACAGGTCAACTGTGATCGACCTATGCCGCCTCATTCGGCGCGCCGGAAGTTGGCGAGGCAGCCAAGCAGCGCTCGAAGTAATCCCGGATTCCGCTCCGCAAGTCGACCTGTGGCCTCCAACCGGCAAGCTTTTGAAACCTGGTCGAATTGCCCACGAAATTTCTTCGCTCAATCGAATGCAAATCTGAGGGTTCTGACACGCGTCGTATTTCGATCGCCCGTCCCGTACAAAGCAGCGTTTCCTGTGCGACGAGTTCGAATGCTTCAGCAAGCGTATGACCGCACCCAGACGCAATTACATAGTGCCCGCCATTGAGGACTTCTTTAGATGCAAGGGCACGGCAAAATGCGTCTACAACGTCGCCGACGAATGTGAAATCTCGGACATAAGCGCCATTTCCATAGAGCGTCAGGGCTCTGCCCTGGACGGCATGACGCATCGCTGCATTCAGAATGCCCCGATTGGAATTGATTGAGGCGACACCTGAGCCGTAACCATAAACATTGGATAACCGCAGGCTGCAAGCGTTAAGGACAGCTTCTCGCGTAGCCTCAAGAAGCATAGTCTCGCAGTCCAGCTTGTGCCGGTCGTAGACCGAACATGGCTGGTCGTCTGTAGTGTCGCTGACAGGTAGCGGCGGCGCGGAGCCGACGATCGTAACCGTGCTGGCAAAAATCACCGGGATCGCACGCTTGAGCTCTCGAGCAGCATGAATAAGCGCTCGTGCCGGCTCGACATTGAGTTCATAGTCCTCGTGAGGGTTGGCTTCGGCTGCGTGCAGGTCTGTACGCGACGAAAGATGCATCACGGCATCAACATCGTTAAGCAAACGCAACCACGTCTCCGGAGTCCGCAGGTCCGCAGCAACATATTCCGCTTGATTCTCAGGAAATCCTGCAGCCGGCGGCCTCCGTAAAGCGCGCGAGACGAGTCGCAGCCGATGGCCCTCGGCACTCAGCCTTTCGGCCAAGGCGGTGGCGATGTACCCGCGAGCACCGGTTATCATCACGGCACTCACGGACAAGCTCCATGCCAGAACAACAAGTTAGTCATTTGCACGATTGGCGGGCTCGCCCAAAATTGTCGGCAGCCTTGGCTCATTCGAGATGTGGCAAATGTGCGCGATCGAGTTGTCGCAGGCGCGGGTAACGGTTGTCACGCCCTG
>Ga0209465_10000438_pt1 | contig 19706 bp, 15 predicted proteins | sample PanSoiPlot1MoBio_FD_188321 | JGI IMG/M metagenome (GOLD analysis project Ga0209465, IMG submission 188321) | Tropical forest soil microbial communities from Panama analyzed to predict greenhouse gas emissions - Panama Soil Plot 1 MoBio (SPAdes)... | ecosystem: Environmental > Terrestrial > Soil...
CCAAACGTCATCCCTCGCGCACCTCCTACAAGATGGGGCTCACGCGCGACGGCCGGATCCAGGCAGTCGAGCTGAAGATGATCTGCGACGGCGGCGCCTATGGGCTCTCGACCGAGGGCGTGATGCGCAAGGCCGCCATCCTCGGCGCCGGGCCCTACAACGTCCCGAACCTCAAGATGGACACCTATGGGGTCTACACCAACAACACGCCGTCGGGCGCGTTCCGCTCGTTCGGCGCGCTGCAGAGCCAGTTCGCGACCGAGAGCCATCTCGACATCTGCGCCGAGAAGCTCGGGCTCGATCCGTTCGAGATCCGCCGGATCAATGCGATGCGCGACGGCGCCGTGACCCACACCAGGCAGAAGCTGCGCTCCGTGAGCCTGCTCGCCGCGCTCGAGGCCGCCGCGCAGGCCTCGGGCTGGCAGCCGGGCGCGCCGGTCTCGCGCGGGGCGACGCGCAAGGATCTCGCCGAGGAGGGCGTGCGTCCGCCGTGCTCCCTCGGCACACGGTTCGCGACGCCGGCCAGGCAGAGCGAGGTGGCGTGAGATGGGTGAGCTTCGCCACGCACGCGGCGCCCGCGCTCCCTCTCCCCCTTCAGGGGGAGAGGGTCGGGGTGAGGGGGCGTCTCCGCGAGTCATGACCGACGACGTGTTTCGCGGCACCTCAGCGCCCCTCACCCCAACCCTCTCCCCGCAAGAGCGGGGCGAGGGAGAGCGAATGCATGAGCAAGCGCGGACGGCGTGCGAGAGAGGACCGTTCTGATGGCTCGCAAGCGCGGACGCGGCATGGCGGCGTGCTGGTACGGGATCGCCCGCACCGCCACGGTCGATCGTGCCGGCGCCTGGGCCGAGCTCGACGACGGCGGCACCGCCAAGATCGTCACCGGCGTCACCGAGATCGGCGAGGGGATCCTCACGGTGCTGGCACAGATCGCCGCCGAGGAGCTCGGCGTGCGGCCGCAGGACGTCACCATCGGCGACAACGATACGGCGCGGGCGCCGGAGGCGGCGCATGCCGGGGCGACGCGGCAGACCTACATGATCGGCAATGCGGTGGCGCTCGCCTCGCACGAGGCGCGCGCGCGGCTGGTCGCCGTGGTGGCGACACACTGGGGCGTCGACGCCGAGCGGATCGCGACCGCCAACGGGCAGGTGTTCGTTCCCGATACCAACCACCGCATGACCATGAGCGAGGCGGTGCATCTGTGCAAAAGCCGCGGCGTGGTGCCGGTCGGCTCGGCCGCGTTCGGCACCGATACCACCGGGCTCGATCCGGTCGACGGCAGCGGGCGGCCCTGGCAGGCCTATGTGTTTGGCTGCCAGGTCGCCGAGGTCGAGGTCGACACGGTGACCGGCGAGGTGCAGGTGCTCGGCATCTGGGCCGCGCACGACGTCGGCCGCGCCGTCAATCCGCGCGGCGTCGAGGGCCAGATCGAGGGCGGCATCGTGCAGGCGCTCGGCCAGGGCCTGATGGAGGACTACCGGCTGAACGAGGGCCGCACCTCCACCAGCGGATTCGCCAAATACATCCTGCCGACCGCGCTCGACGTGCCGCAGGTCACCTCCGTCATCCTGGAGGACCGCGACCCGATCGGGCCGCTCGGCGTCAAGGGCATCGGCGAGCCTGCCATGGTGCCGACGATCCCGGCCATCACCAATGCGATCTACGACGCAGTCGGCGTGCGCATCACGTCGCTGCCGGCGAGTCCCGAGAAGGTGCTCCAAGGCATCAGGGAGAGGGAACGTGCAATCACCAAAACGGCAGCGGTTCAAACTGCCGGGTGAAAGGGGGCGTCGACGTCTGACGACATGACGGGTGTCGCAACACCCGAAAGTTGGAGGAGTGGGCCAGTGAGTAAGAGTCGTATGTTAGCGTTTGCGCTGATCGCCATGTTGCCGCTGGTCGCGGCACCGGCGGCGGCCGAGAACTACCCCGACCGCGCGATCACCATGATCGTGCCGTTCCCGCCCGGCGGCCCGAGCGACGTCGTCGCTCGCATCGTGGCCGACGGCATGAGCAAGCACCTGAAGCAGTCCATCGTGATCGAGAACGTCGCCGGGGCCGGCGGCACGCTCGGGACTGCGCGAGCGGCCGCCGCGACGGCGGACGGCTATACGATCCTCGGCGCCAGCATGGGCTCCCACGTGGCGGCGCCGTCGTTCTATCCGAACCTGAGATACGACTCGACCAGGGACTTCGAGCCGATCGGTCTCACCGCGCATGCGCCGGCCGCGATCGTCGCGCGCAAGGATTTCCCGGCCAACAACCTGCGCGAGTTCATCGCCTATCTCAGGCAGCATGGCGACAAGGTCAAACAGGCGCATGGCGGCCTCGGCGCCTCCTCGCACATGGCCTGCCTGCTGTTCACCGCCCAGCTCGGCCTCAAGCCGAGCCTCATCGCCTATCGCGGCACCGGGCCGGCACTCAACGACCTGCTCGGCGGTCATGTCGACTTCTTCTGCGACCAGATCGTCAGCGTCGCCGAGTCCGTGAAGGGCGGCAACATCAAGGCCTATGCCATCTCGGCCGCCGCGCCGTCGCCGGCCCTGCCCAAGGTTCCGCCTGCCAAGGACGCCGGCGCCCCGCACTACCTGATGAGCATCTGGAGCGCGATCTACGCCCCGAAAGCGACGCCGAAGCCGATCGTCGCCAAGCTCGCCGCTGCCCTCGACCAGGCGCTCGATGATCCGAGCGTGCGCGACCGGCTGGTCGGGCTCGGCGGCATCGTGCCCGGCAAGGAGGAGCGCGGACCGGCCGCCCTCGACAAGCTGCTCAAGGCGGAGCTCGCGCGCTGGTCGCCGATCCTCAAGGAGGCGGCGTCCGCGACCAATTAGCCGATCCCGCATCGCCCCGCTTCCGCAACCACGGGAGCGGGGCGTATTTTTGCGCGCGGCGCACGACGTTGATTGCGAAGAAAAGGGTGGCGATGAATTCGGAAAAACTGCGCGTCGCGATGCTCGGCATGGGCTGGTGGTCGGACGTGCTGGCAGACGCGGTCCGGCGCTCGGGCAAGATCGAGATCGTGGCCTGCTATAGTCGTTCGGACGACAAGCGTGCGGCCTTCGCGGCGAAATACCGCTGCCGCGCGGCGCAGAGCTACGACGAGATCCTGTGCGACCCGACGATCGACGCGGTCGTCAACACGACGCCGAACAGCGTGCATCTGGAGACCACCCGCGCGGCCGCGCAGGCCGGCAAGCACGTCTTCCTCGACAAGCCGATCGCCAATACGGTGGCCGAAGGCCGCGCCATCGCGCAGGTCTGCCGGGAGGCCGGCATCGTCCTCGCGCTCGGCTACCAGCGCCGGCGCGAAAGCCACTTCCGCTGGATCAAGGACGAGATCGACGCCGGCCGCTTCGGCCGGCTGGTACAGGCCGAAGGCAATATCAGCCGCGACCGGCTCGGCAAGATCGATCCCACATCCTGGCGCTACCAGGCCGCCGGCATGCCGGGCGGCGTGATGCTGCAGATCGGCATCCACTATGTGGACGTGCTGGAGATGCTGCTGGGCCCGGTCGCCCGCGTGTCGGCCCGCTCCGCGCAGCTGGTGCTGCCGGGCGACAATCCCGACGTCGCCAATCTCATCATGGAGCACGAGAGCGGCGCGCTGTCGAACCTCACCGCTTCCTACGCGTCGGCATCCGAGTACTACATGGTGAACGTCTACGGCAAGGAAGCGAGTGCATATTACGATCTGTTCTCCGGCCTGCGGCACCTGAAGCGGGGTGACACATGGGCAAAGCCGGTCGCGATCGAGGACAACGACACCATCCGCGAGGAGCTCGACGAGTTCGTCCATTGCATCCGCACCGGCGCCGCGCCCGAGACCGACGGCTTCTGGGCGACGCGCAACCTCGCGGTGATCAGGGCGGGCGTCAGGAGCGCGCGCGAGGGCCGCCCGGTCGCGGTCGCGGATATCGTGGCGAGCGGCGAATGAACGTGGCAACCACGACGAATGACAAGGGAACGCGGGTCGCCGCCATGGCGGCGCGTGCACGCGCGGTCCGCCAGGCCGGCGGCATCGACGCCGCGGTCGCCAACGGCACCCTGACCAGGCTGATCGAGACGACGCTGTCGGAGGCGCTGGTGCTCGGCCTGCTCAAGCAGGGCGTGCGAAAGTATCTCGCGATCTTCGGCCACGGATCGACCGATCTCGGCGAGGTGCTCCGCGTCTACGAGGGTGAGGGCGTGACCCGCACCTTCAACTGCCGCAACGAGGTCGCGATGGCGCATGCGGCGACGGCGCTGCGCTGGCAATACGGCGAGACGCCGGCGGTGGTCACCTCGATCGGGCCGGGCGCCCTGCAGGCGCTGGCGGGCTCGCTGGCGGCGGCCTCGAACGGGGTCGGCGTCTATCACATCTACGGCGACGAGACGACGTTCGGCGAAGGCTACAACATGCAGCAGGTGCCGAAGGATGAGCAGGGCCTGTTCGGCCGGTTGACCGCGATCATGGGCCGCTCCTACGTGCTGCACACGCCCGAGGGAATCCGCGACGCGCTGCGCCGCGGCGCGCTCACGGTGCACCATCCCTACCGGGCCGGGCCGTTCTTTGTGCTCCTGCCGCTCAATACCCAGCCGGCGCGGCTCACGCTCAATCTGGCGGCGCTGCCGGAGCGCCCGGCGCTGCCCAAGCTCGCGCCTGCCGACGACGACGCGATCGCTGCGGCCGCAAACCTGATCGCCGGGGCGCGCCGTGTCGCCATCAAGGCGGGCGGCGGCACGCGCGGGCACGACGCCGCGGTGCGCCGGCTCGCCGAGGCGGCGGGCGCCGCCGTGGTGCTGTCGCCCGGCTCGACCGGCGTGCTGCCGGACGCGCACCCGCAGAACATGCATGTGGGCGGCTCCAAGGGCTCGATCAGCGGCAATTTCGCCATGGGCGAGGCCGACCTGCTGATCGTGATCGGATCGCGCGCGGTGTGTCAGGCCGACTGCTCGGGCATCGGCTACAGGTCGGCGCGCGCCGTGGTCAACATCAACGGCGATCTCGCCGACGCCACCCACTACAACCACACCCTGGCGCTGCCGGGCGACATCTCGGCGGTGGCGGAGCGGCTGGCAGCGCATCTCGAGGAGCGCGAGGCCGCCGGCAACAAGCGCGGCTGGCTCGACCAGTGCGCCGCCAGGAAGGCCGAGTGGGCGGCCTACAAGGGCGCGCGCTTTGCGGCACCGCCGCTCAACGACGAGGCGTGGCAGCGCCCGGTGCTGGCGCAGCCGGCGGCCATCAAGGTGGTGGCGGACTTCGCCAGGGAGATCGGCGCCGCGAAATTCTTCGATGCCGGCGACGTGCAGGCGAACGGTTTTCAGATCGTCGAGGACGACAAGACCGGCGACACCTATACGGAGGCCGGCGCCTCCTACATGGGCTTCGCGGCGAGCGCGCTGCTCGCCTCCGCGCTCGCCGATCAGCCGCGCTACGGCATCGCGTTCTGCGGCGACGGCTCCTTCATGATGAACCCGCAGATCCTGGTCGACGGCGTCGAGCACGGGCTGCGCGGCATGATCGTGATCTTCGACAATCGCCGGATGGCGGCGATCACCGGCCTGCAGGTCGCGCAATATGGCGAGGGGTTTCGCACCGGCGACCGGGTCGCGGTCGATTATGTGCGGCTCGCGAGTGCGATCCCGGGCGTCAAGGCGGTGCATGGCGGCTTCTCGGCCGAGGACCTCAGGCGCGCGCTCGCCGAGGCGCGCGGCCATGACGGCCTCTCGGTGGTGCATGTCCCGGTCTATTTCGGGCCGCACGAGCTCGCCGGCCTCGGCGCCTGGGGGCAGTGGAACGTCGGCAACTGGTGCGAGGACGTGCAGCGCGCCTGGACCGCGCAGGATTTGTGAGGCGCGTCACTCCAGCTTGATGTTGGCCGCGCGGATGACCTTGGCCCACTTCTCGGTGTACTCGACGATGAACTTGCCGAAATCGGCGGGTGAACCGGGGAACGGCGCTATTCCGAGGTCGGTCAGGCGCGCCGTGAACGCGGGGTCGGCGAGGGCCGCGTTGATGCTTTGGTTGAGCCCGTCGATGATCGCGGCAGGCGTGCGTTTCGGCGCTCCGATGCCCTGCCAGCCGCTTCCCTCGTAGCCCGGCAGCGTTTCCCCGATGGTCGGCACGTCCGGCAGCACCGGCGATCGCGTTGCGGTCGTGACGCCGAGCGGCTTGATCTTGCCCGCATTGATCAGTCCGAGCGCCGAGCTCACGACGTCCAGCATGACGTGGACCTGTCCGGCCATGAGGTCGCTCAGCGCCGGAGCGCTGCCACGATAGTTCACCGTGGTCAGGTCGAGGCCGGCCATCGACTTGAACAGCTCGCCATAGAGACCCGGCGAGCTTCCCGGTCCGGCCGAAGCCAGGTTGACCCTTCCGGGTCTCGCCTTGGCGTAGGCGATGAACTCCGCAACGGTTTCGACCGGAAGCGACGGGCTCACGACCATCACGCCCGCGGTGCGCGCGATACCGCAGACCGGCGCGATGTCGCGAATGAAATCGAACGGGAGATTGCGATAGAGCGTCGCGTTGATTGTGTTGAACGTGCCGGTCGCGAGCAGCGTATAGCCGTCAGGGGGCGCGCGCACGACGGCCTCGGTGGCGAGATTGGCGCTCGCGCCCGGACGGTTCTCGACGATGACCGTCTGACCGATATGTTCCGACAGCCATTGGGCGATCAGCCGTGCGCTGATGTCGACCGCGCTGCCCGCCGTAAAGCCGACGATCAGGTGCACCGGGCGCGACGGATAGGCCTGTGCCCGGGCGACACCCGACAGGGCAGGGAGCATGGCGGCGCCTGCCGCCAGATGCAGGACGCTGCGCCGGTCAATCGTCATGGCATTCGCCCCTGCCGTGCGTGCGCACATACGCGTCCGTCGGACATTCCATTTTCTTGCCGTCGACCGCAGCGCGCAAGCCTGACACACTGGCCTCATGAGCTAGTGGTCTGATTCATTCGGGCGATTCCCAAATCGCCCGAAGCAGTTCAAGCGCTTTATTGCCGAGGCAAACACTGATCCTAAGCCCTTCGCGTGGACCGCTCCCCCAAATCGCATCCTCGCGGCTGTCAACGCGGGAAGCAAACGTTAGAGTCAGTCCACTAGGATGCAATCTCGGGACCGCGTGCACAAGGCGACGATCGACCGCTCCCCTCCCGGTGGAGGAAAGCGGTCGTCAGGAGGGCTCCGCGCAATATGCGATCAGCCGATCGACGAACGCACCGCATTTCTCGAGTTCGCTGACGGCGACGAACTCATCGGCCTTGTGCGCCTGGTCGATCGAACCGGGGCCGATCACGACCGATGGGATTCCGCTGGCGGCGAACAGGCCGGCCTCGGTGCCGAACGCGACCTTGCCGTGGGCGTTTTCGCCGGAAAGGCGCTTCGCCAGCAGGACCGCGTCGTCGGTGGCGGGCGTTTCGAGCCCCGGGAAGCCGGACTTGTCCTCGAACGTGATGCCCGCCTGCGGCGCGACCGCCTTCATGGCGGGCTCCAGCTCCTCGCGCCCGTAGGCGACGACCTCGCCGACCAGCGCATCGACATCGTCAGCCGCAATCGAGCGGAACTCGAACTCGAACGTGCATCGGTCGGGCACGATGTTGAGCGCGGTGCCGCCGCTCACCACGCCGGTATGCCCGGTCGTGAACGGCACGTCGTACAATGGATCGCGCGCGCCCTCGCGCGCGATGCGCTCCGACATGTCGCGGATCTTGACGATCAGCCGCGCGGCGTATTCGACCGCGTTGACACCGTAGGGTGCGAGCGACGAATGGCAGGTCTGGCCGCGCACCGTCACGCGCAGCGAGCGCTTGCCCTTGTGGCCGATCACGACGCCCATGAGCGTCGGCTCGCCGACGAAGCACGCGGCCGGCTTGACGGGTGCGCTCTTCAGCTGCGCGATCAGGTCGCGCACGCCGACGCAGCCGACCTCCTCGTCGTAGGAGATCGCGAGATGGAGCGGCCGTGCCAGCGGGCGCGCGGTCATGCCGGGCACCGCCGCGAGGCAGCAGGCGAGGAACCCTTTCATGTCGGTCGCGCCGCGGCCAAACAGCCGGCCGTTCCGCTCGGTCAGCCGGAACGGGTCGCTCGACCAGGATTGCCCGTCGACCGGAACCACGTCGGTGTGTCCCGACAGGATGTAGCCGGACGTTTGCGCCGGCCCGATGGTCGCCCAGAGATTGGCCTTGGCGCCGGTCCGGTCGGCAATGCGTTGATGCGCGACGCCGTGGCGGTCGAGATAGCTCTCGATCCAGTCGATCAGCGCCAGGTTGGACTTGTGGCTGGTGGTGTCGAACCCGACCAGGGCTTCCAGAATCTCGATGGACCGTTGGATTTCCGTCATGACGCGGTATGCTCCCATGCGGGCGAGAGGATGCACAATGTCTGGATGGAAGAAAATCGCCGCCGTTCTGGCGGGTCTCGCCTGGGTCGCCAGTGCGGGCGCGCAGCAGGCGGGCAAGGAGCTCAGAATCGGGCTTTCCGCCGAGCCTTCGGCGATGGACCCGCATTTCCACAACCTGACGCCCAACAACTCGCTGACCCGGCACATCTTCGACCGGCTGACCGACCAGGACGAGAACCAGATGGTCAAGCCGAGCCTGGCGCTGTCCTGGCGCACGACCGACGACCGGACCTGGGAATTCAAGCTGCGTCCCGGGGTCAAGTTCTCGAACGGCGACGACTTCACCGCCAACGACGTGATCTATTCGATCTGCCGCGCGCCACGCGTCGAGAACTCGCCGTCCTCGTTCGGCATCTATGTGCGCGCGATCTCCGGCATGACGGCGCCCGATCCGCTCACCGTGGTGATCACGACCGACAAGCCCTATCCGCTGCTCGCCACCGAACTTTCGACCATCGGTATTCTCTCCGCCAAGGCCAATGGCGCGGGCGCCGTCACGTTCGACCGCCAGGACTGCAAGGGCGTCGGCGCCTATCCGAAGACCGAGGCGTTCAATTCGGGCGAGGCCGCGATCGGGACCGGCCCGTTCCGCCTCGTGCGCTACACCAAGGGCGATCGCATCATCCTTGAGCGCAACGAGGCCTATTGGGGCGAGAAGCCGGTATGGCCGCGCGTGGTCTTTCGTGCGATCCCGAGCGCCGGTCCGCGCGTCGCTGCGCTGCTCTCCGGCGACGTCGACCTGATCGAGAACGTTCCGATCCAGGACCTGGCGCGGATCACCGCCAATCCGGACTACAAGGTCGTCAAGGCGCTGTCGAACCGCGTGGTCTATCTCCATTTCGACTACCTCGACGATGCGCCGCCGGGCGTTACGGATGCGGGCGGAAGGAATCCGTTTCGTGACGCGCGCGTGCGCGCCGCGATCTCCAAGGCGATCGACCGCGATGCGATCGTCGCGCGCATCATGGGCGGCGTCGCGATGCCGGCCGCCGAGATGTTGCCGCCGACGATGTTCGGCGCCAACAAGGACGCGCAGGTCTCCAAGGCCGATCCGGAGGGCGCCAGGAAGCTCCTGGCGGAGGCGGGGTACCCCGAGGGCTTCGCCCTCACCCTCGCGACGCCCAACGACCGCTACGTCAACGACGCGCTGATCGCCCAGGCGGTGGCGCAGATGCTCACGCGGGTCGGCCTCAAGACGTCGGTCGACGCCATGACGCAGAGCCAGTTCTTCGCCCGCCGCAACAAGCGCGACTTCGGCTTCTGGCTCGCAGGCTGGCTCGCCGACACCGGCGAGATGTCGTCGCCGTTGAAATCGCTGATCGCGACGCCGAACAAGGACAAGGGCATGGGCCCGACCAATCCGGGCGGCTATTCCAATCCGCAGGTCGACGCGCTGATCGAGCAGGCGCTCGCCACCATCGACGACGCCAGGCGCGGTGCCCTGCTGGCGCAGGCGAGCCGCATCGCGATGGACGACCACGGCCTGCTGCCCCTCCACTTCGAGATGACGACCTGGGCGATGCGCAAGACGCTCGACTACGTGCCGCGCGCCGACCAGTTTACGCAGGCGAATTTGATCACACCGGCGAGCAAATGACGGACTCTCCCGGCTTCATGGTGAGGAGCGCCCGAAGGGCGCGTCTCGAACCATGGGGCCGCCCCCATCCTTCGAGACGCCCGCCGTCGCTGCGCTCCGGCGGGCTCCTCAGGATGAGGGCGGAGCGACGGTGAGACCATGCTCGCCTTCCTGCTCCGCCGCACCGCGCAAGGGCTGCTGGTCATCGCCACGATGGCGGTGCTGGTGTTCGTCGGCGTTTATGCGGTGGGCAATCCGATCGACATCATGATCAGCCCGGACGCCGATCAGCTCGAACGCGCCCAGGCGATCGCCCGTCTCGGCCTCGACCGGCCGCTGTGGGCGCAGTTCGGGATGTTCGTCACGTCGGCGCTGCGCGGCGATCTCGGCACGTCCTTCGTGCACGGCGTGCCGGCCGTCGGGCTCATTCTGAGCCGCATGCCGGCGACGCTCGAGCTCGCCGTGGCCGCGCTCGTCATCGCGGTCGGCGTCGGCCTGCCGCTCGGCCTCCTCGCCGGCCTCGCGCCGCACTCGCTGTTTTCCCGATCCGTCATGGTCGGGTCGATCTTCGGCTTCTCGCTGCCGAACTTCTGGCTCGGCCTGATGCTGATCCTGCTGTTCGCCGTCAATCTGCACCTCCTGCCGGCGGGCGGGCGCGGCGAGACCCGCGAGTTTCTTGGCATCGCCTGGTCGTTCGCGACCTGGGACGGGCTGCGCCATCTGATCCTCCCGGCGCTTACGCTTGCGATCTACAAGGGCGCGCTGGTGGCGCGGCTCGCCTATGCGGGCACGCGCGAAGTGATGCTGCAGGACTTCGTGCGGTTTGCCCGCGCCAAGGGCCTCGCGCCGGCGCGCATCGTCGGTGTGCACGTCTTCAAGACCGTGCTCATTCCGGTCGTCACGGTGCTCGGCCTCGAACTCGGCTCGATGATCGCCTTCGCGGTCGTGACCGAGTCCGTGTTCGCCTGGCCCGGCATGGGCAGGCTCCTCATCGAATCGATCTACCGGCTCGACCGGCCCGTCATCGTCGCGTATCTGCTGGTCGTGGTGGTGATGTTCGTGCTGATCAACCTCGTGGTCGATCTCATCTACATGGCGCTCGACCCGCGGGTGCGCCTCGCCGAACGGAGCGCCTGAATGGCCGCGCTCTCCGACACCGCACCGGCCCGTGAGACGCGCCTCCTCCGCCTGTGGAACGAGTTCCGCGACAGCCGCGTCGCCGTCACGGCGCTCGGCGTGGTCGCGGTGCTGACCGTGCTCGCCGCGGCGGCGCCCTGGATCGCGCCGCAGAACCCCTACGATCTCGCCCAGCTGTCGATCCTCGACAACATGCTCCCGCCCGGATCGCGCCGGCTCGACGGCATGATCTATTGGCTCGGCACCGACGACCAGGGCCGCGACCTTCTCTCCGCCATCCTCTACGGTCTGCGCCTGAGCCTGCTCGTCGCGGCCGCCGCGACCGCGCTCGGGCTTGCGATCGGCGCCGCTGCGGGCATCGTCGCCGCGTACGTCGGCGGTCGCATCGATGCCGCCATCATGCGCATCGTCGACATCCAGCTGTCATTTCCCACCATTCTGATCGCGCTCATTCTGCTCGCTGTCCTCGGCAAGGGCGTCGACAAGGTGGTGGTCGCGCTCGTCCTGGTGCAGTGGGCCTATTACGCGCGTACGATCCGCGGCTCGGCGCTGGTCGAGCGGCGGCGCGAATATATCGAGGCCGCGCGCTCGCTCGCGCTCTCGCCCGCGCGCATCATGTTCCGCCACCTCTTGCCGAATGCATTTCCGCCGCTGATCGTGGTCGCGACCGTGCAGGCCGCGCACGCGATCTCGCTCGAGGCGACGCTGTCGTTTCTCGGCGTCGGCGTGCCGGTCACCGAGCCCTCGCTCGGCCTGCTGATCGCCAACGGCTACAGCTACATGCTGTCGGGACTCTACTGGATCGCGTTCTATCCCGGCATCGCCTTGCTGGTCGCGATCCTCGCGATCAACCTGGTCGGCGATCGGATCGCCGAGATCATGAATCCGCGGCTGCGACGGTGATCGCGATGCCGGCGCCTCTGCTCGCCATTGACGATCTCGAGGTGCATTTCGCGCTGCGCGAGGGCTGCGTGAAGGCGGTCGACGGCGTGAGCCTTGCGGTCGACCGCGGCGAGGTGCTCGGCCTGGTGGGCGAGTCCGGCAGCGGCAAGACCGTGACCGGCTTGTCGATCCTCGGCCTGATCGATCCGCCGGGCCGTATCGTCGGCGGCTCGATCCGGTTCGACGGCGCCGAGCTGGCGGGCCGGCCCGATGCGGAGCTGCGGCACTATCGCGGCCGGGCGATCGCGATGGTGTTTCAGGATCCGATGATGACGCTCAATCCGGTGCTCCGCATCGGCACCCAGATGGTGGAGGCGATCACGGCGCACGAGCGCGTGGCGTCGCGCGCCGCCCGGGCGCGGGCCAGCGCGGCGCTCGCGGCGGTCGGCATCGCGTCGCCCGAGGAGCGGCTCGACGCGTATCCGCATCAGTTGTCCGGCGGGATGCGCCAGCGTGTCGCCATCGCGATCGCGTTGCTGCACCGGCCTGCCCTGGTGATCGCCGACGAGCCGACCACCGCGCTCGACGTCACGGTCCAGTCGCAGATCGTGTCGGTCATGCAGGCGCTGTGCGCCGAGGCCGGCACCGCGCTGATCTGGATCACCCACGATCTCGCGCTGATCTCGGGTTTTGCCGACCGTATCGCCGTCATGTATGCGGGCCGCATCGTCGAGCAGGGGCCGATCGGCGACGTGCTCTCGGCGCCGCTGCACCCCTACACGCGCGGCCTGATCGGGTCACTGCCGAGCGGCGGGCGCCGCGGCGCGCCCCTCGACCAGATTCCCGGATTGCCGCCGTCGCCGATCGACCTGCCGCCCGGTTGCGCCTTCGCGCCGCGCTGCACGCGCGCCGACGCGGCCTGCGCGACGGCGCCCGGGATGACGTCCCACGCGCGCGGGCGGAGCGCGCGCTGCTGGCACCCGCACCTCGCCGTGGAAGCCGTTTCATGAGCGCGCCCGTCGTCGCCATCGAGGGCGTGAGCAAGCGCTTCGTCACGTCCCCCGGACTCGCCGAGCGGGCGGCCGGCCTGCTCGGCAAGGGCGCGCGCAGCCGGGCGGTCCAGGCGCTCGATGACGTGAGCTTCGCGATCGGCGAAGGCGAGGTGGTCGGCCTGGTCGGCGAGTCGGGGTGCGGCAAGTCCACGCTCGGACGCATCGTTGTGAACACGCTCGCCCCGACGACCGGGCGGGTCGCTTTCCGCGGCATCGCGCTGGCCGAGCTCGACCGCACGGCGCGACGTCAGGCCGGGCGGAAAATCCAGATGGTGTTTCAGGATCCGATGGCCTCGCTCAATCCGCGGATGCGCGTCGGCGACATCGTCGGCGAGGCGCCGGTCGTGCACGGCATCGTCGCCAGGCGTGAGAGCCGCGCGCATGTCGACGACATGCTGGTCCGGGTCGGGCTCGATCCCGCCTGGCGCAATCGCTATCCGCACCAGTTCTCGGGCGGCCAGCGCGCCCGTATCGGGATCGCGCGCGCGCTGGCGATGCGGCCGGAATTCCTGGTGTGCGACGAGCCGGTCGCTGCGCTCGACGTGTCGATCCAGGCGCAGGTGCTCAACCTCTTCATGCGGCTGCGCGCCGAGCTCGGCCTCGCCTGCCTGTTCATCAGCCACAACCTCGGCGTCGTCGAGCACATGGCGGACCGCGTCGTGATCCTCTATCTCGGCCGCGTGGTCGAGATCGCGCCGGCCGCCGACCTGTTTCGCGCGCCCAATCATCCCTACACGCAGGCGCTGCTCGCCAACGTGCCGCGGCTCGAAACGACGAAGCGCCGCTTCGCTCCGATCAAGGGTGAGCTGCCGTCGCCATTCGCACCGCCCCCGGGCTGCCACTTCCATCCGCGCTGTCCGGCGGCGACCGAGCGTTGCCGCGTCGAGCGTCCGGCCCTCGTCGAGATCGCGCCTGGCCGGCTGTCGGCCTGCCATCTCAACGCGGCGAGCTGAGGCCGGCGGGCGCCCGTCAGGCCCCGGGCCTGGCCCGTGCCGCCCGGGCCGCGATCGGCTATCATCGTGGCGTCACCTGCGTGCCAAAGAGTCGCCGCCTGAAGGCGATGTCCGCCGGCATGCAAGCCCGCGACCGTCGGGGGCGGCCGCCTCGATCGATTGAGGCCAATCATGCGCCCTGCCATGGGCCTGAGAGACGCGCCGCCGGCCATGCGCTTCGGCCAAGCCCGATGGATGGTCGCCGCGCTCGGCGTGGTGTTCGGCGATATCGGCACGAGCCCGCTCTACACGCTCAAGACCGTTTTCGATCTCAGCGGCGGACCGAGGGATCCCGCCGTGGTGCTCGGCATCCTGTCGTTGATCATCTGGACGCTGATCGTGATCACCACGATCAAATATGTCGGCTGCGCCATGCGCGTCGACAACGACGGCGAGGGCGGGATTCTCGCCCTGATGGCGCTGCTGGGCGTGAAGCGCGAGCATCGGCCCGCGCTCGTCGCATTCGGCCTGTTCGGGGCGGCGCTCATCTACGGTGACGGCGCGATCACGCCGGCAATTTCGGTTCTCTCCGCGCTCGAAGGGCTGACCATCGCGGCGCCGACGTTTGCCGCGTACGTGCTGCCGGCGACGGTCGCGATCCTGGTCGCGCTGTTTGCGATCCAGCCGCTCGGGACGGCGCGCATCGGCCGGGCCTTCGGGCCTGTAATGACGATCTGGTTCCTGACGATCGGGATCCTGGGCGTGTGGGGAATCGCCCGGCATCCCTCGGTCCTGCTCGCGCTCAGCCCGACCTATGCGCTCGCCTACCTGCTGCACGGCGGCGCCGCCGGATTTCTCGTTCTCGGCGGGGTGTTTCTCTGCGTCACCGGCGCCGAGGCGCTGTATGCCGACATGGGACATTTCGGCGCCGGCCCGATACGCATGGCGTGGCACGCGGTCGTGTTTCCCTGCCTGGCGCTGAATTACGCCGGCCAGGCCGCGATCGTGCTGGCGGGAGGCGTGACCGGCGACAATATCTTCTACCGCCTCTGCCCCGAATCCCTGCTGCTCCCGCTGATCGGCCTCGCAACCGTGGCCACCATCATTGCGAGCCAGTCGATCATCACCGGCGCCTTCTCGATGACGCGGCAGGCGATTCAGCTCGGCTGGTTTCCGCGCCTGCAGATCTCGCAGACCTCGGACGAGGGCTACGGGCAGATCTATGTCGGACCGGTGAACTGGACGCTGATGGTGGCGACCATCGGTCTCGCGGTCGGCTTCGGCAAGTCGGAGAATCTGGCGGCCGCCTACGGCATCGCGGTATCGGCCACCATGCTGATGACGTCGGTCCTGCTGCTGATCGCGATGCGCGAGATCTGGCGGTGGGGTTGGCTCGCGAGCGGCAGCCTGGCCGGAATGTTTCTGATCGTCGACAGCGCGTTCTTCGCCTCCAATTCGACCAAGATCGTCGAGGGCGGCTATGTCCCGATCGTTCTGGCCGCCTGCGTCTACGGCGTGATGTTCATCTGGCATCGCGGCGCGCAGGCGGTGTCCACGCGACTGCACGACTGCCTGACCCCGATCGAGACGTTCCTGGCACGGATCGAGCGGGACAAGATTGCGCGCGTGCCCGGCACGGCGGTTTTTCTGACCCGCGCGACGCGCGAGACGCCGCCGGTGATGGTCTGGCTTGTCGGGCACAATCGCTCGCTGCACGCGCGCGTCATTGCGCTGACTGCGACCATCGAATCGGTGCCGCGGATCGCCGATGAGGAGCGTTTCGCGATCACACCGGTCGCGCCCGGCTTTTGGCGCGCCATCGTCCGCTTTGGCTTCATGGAACGGCCGAACGTGCCGCGCGTGCTCGAGCAGCTCAAGGCGCGCGGCTGTACCATCGATCTCGATGACGTGACCTACTATGTCGGGCACGAGACCGTGATATCGCGCACCGACGGAAAAGGCCTTCCGCGTTGGGAGGAAATGATATTTGCCGCGATGGAGCGCAATGCCGCGCACGTCACCGATTACTTCCGGCTGCCGACCGAGCAGGTGGTCGAGATCGGCCGGCAGATCGCGATCTAGCCGTGTACTCATAAACCGGGATGCGGGAGCGGAGCTCTGCGGTACGAATGTCTGCTTCACCCCCGTGAGCGGCGTAAAAGCGGACATCTCCGGTTCGTGGAAGAATCAAACTACTTTCGTACCGTCCAGAACAAAAATACAAACCCATTTTGCTGAGAGTTCAATTGCTTATTTCCAAAAAATTCGCAGGCGCATCCGTGTGAATTCCAGTTCTGTTGCGTGTTCGCCAGTGAAGCGATATGGTAAGGAGCTTATTATAGAGGTTGATTTCATTATAGGGGACGATTCATGAAACGGATGATCGCCATGTTTGGCGTAGGCTTGGCCTGCGCCATCGCGATGAGCAGTGCCTGCGCCACGGCTGAGAATTACGCGGAAAACCAGATCTCGGCGGGGTTGCCGCTCGTCTTGGCAGCAGCCACCGAGGCGGACAAGAAGAAGTTCTCCGAAGACATCCAGAAGCGTTACAAGCCAGCACCGGCGAAAGCCAGCGTGTGCACCGGTAGTACGGCACGGATTGCCGCGTGTTCGGCGTCATGTTCAGCAGCCTGCATTATAGAATGTGCTCCTCCCAAGAGTTATCCTTGGAGTTCCAACTGCGAGCACTGCGTGAACCCATGCATGGACAAGTGCACGGGTTGCGGCCCATAAGGCATGAGAAACTGCCCGGCGTCCGCTCGCGCCGGGCAGTTTTTAAATTCCAGACGTCCGGCGTGACTACGCAATCTTACTCTCGCTTTTCGTATTCAGAAGAGTGCGCCGGCGCTCTGCGCTGCTCACGGTTGCCGATGTCGGCTTTGGCTTAAACCGGAAAGGCGGAGGCTGAGTGAATCTGGTCCGCTTCCGGCGGAAGCGGACATCGCCCATTTGCGAGTACACGCCCTGGTCCAGCGCCAGCCGGCGCCGCATCGTCCTTCATGCCTTCAATCCGGGCGACAGGCGCTTTACAATCGCTCAAAATAGGCAAATGGGGAGGACGTCCATGTACACCAGGCTCTCAGCATTGCTCGCGTCCGGGATCGCCGTCATGCTGCTCGCGGGGCCGCACGCCCAGGCTCAATCGCAAGCGCAGTCGCCGGGAGCCGGCGCGATGTTCGCCTATGTGGGATCGTTCACGACCGAGAAGCGCAAGGCGCGCGGGGACGGCATCCACGTCTATCGCGCGGATGCGGCGACTGGCGCGTGGACGCACGTGCAGCACGTCGGCGACCTTGTCAATCCATCCTTTCTGGCACTGAGCGCGGACCGGCACTTCCTCTATTCGGTGCACGGCGACGAGACCTATGCGACGGCGTTCGCGCTCGACCGCTCGACCGGCGAGGCCAAGGTGCTCAACAAGGCCGCGACCGGCGGCAGCAACGGCGTTCATCAGGCGATCGATCCGAGCGGCAAGTTCATGATCGTCGCCAACTATGGGAGCGGCAGCGTCGCGGTGCTGGCGATCGGGGCGGACGGCGCCCTGAAGGACCAGCACCAGCTCGTGCCGCTGCCGGGCGAGCCCGGCCCGCACAAGGTCGAGCAGCAGAGCTCGCATCCGCACGAGATCGTGTTCGATCCGTCCGGCCGCTTCGTGCTGGTGCCCGACAAGGGGCTCGATCGCGTTTTCGTCTTCCGCTTTGATCGCGACAGCGGCCGCCTTGCGCCGACCGAGCAAGGGTCCGTCAAATCGCGCCCCGGCGCCGGCCCGCGTCATCTCGCGTTCCATCCGAAGCTGCCGATCGTGTGGGTCCTCAACGAACTCGACAGCACGGTCACCACCTATAACTGGGACGGCGAGCGCGGCGCGCTGACGCCGCGTCAGGTCATCACCACGCTGCCGACCGACTTCACCGGCGCCAGCACGACTGCCGAGATCGCGGTGTCGGCCGACGGCGGCCACATCTATTGCTCCAACCGCGGCCACGACAGCGTGACCACGTTCGCGGTCGATCGCACCGGCCTGCTGTCGCCGCTGGCCTGGGACCTTACCCAGGGCCGCAGCCCGCGCTTCATCGGCCTCGACCCGGCCGGACACTTTCTCTACGCCGCAAACGAGCAGGGCGATACGATCGTGACGTTTCGGGTCGACAAGACCACGGGCCGGCTCGCGCCGACCGGCCAGGTGATCAAGAACGCGAGCCCGGTCACGATCGTGTTTGCCGGCACGCCATAGCGGGCAGGCGGGAGGAGCCGGACGCGTGCGGACGTAATGCCGCAGATCACGAACCAGCCCGGCGCGCCGAGAGCACGAGCCTGCGCCGGCACCATGTGTTAGCGTTCGCCTGGGATGTGGCCTCGAACCGGGATGGAGGGCTGCATGAGACGGCGTGATTTCATCGCATTGATGGGCGGCGCGGTCGCCGGCTGGCCGCGCGTCGCCCGGGCGGATGACTACCCGACGCATCCGGTGACGTTGATCGTGCCCTACACGCCTGGCGGCAGCACCGAGATCCTGGCGCGCATCGTCGCGCAGCGCCTCGAGCGCAGGCTCGGCCAGTCGGTCATCGTCGAGAACAAGCCCGGCGCCGGCACCGTCATCGGCTCGACGATGGTCGCGAAGGCCGCCCCCGACGGCTACACGCTGCTGATGGCGACGCCGACCCCGATGGCGATCAATGTCCGGGTGCACAAGGAGCTGCCCTACGATCCCGCGACCGACTTCGTTCCACTTGTCATGGTCGCGCAGGCGCCGTTCGTTCTGATCGTGAATCCGTCACTGCCGGTGAAGTCGGTCCAGGAGCTGATCGACTACGCCAGGCAGAGGCCCGGGCAGCTCTCCTACGGCTCGGGCGGCGTCGGCGCGCCGCATCACCTCTATGCCGAGCTGCTCAAGAGCATGACCGGCATCCAGCTCACTCACGTTCCCTACAAGGGCAGCCTGCCGGCCCTCAACGACGTCGTCGCCGGACATATCGAGCTGATGTTCTGCGACGTGCCGCCGGCGTCCGGGATGATCCAATCCGGGCGCGTACGGGCGCTCGGTGTCTCGATCAAGTCGCGCCTCGCGGCCTTCCCGGATATTCCGCCGATCGCCGAGGCCGGCGTTCCCGGGTTCGACGTCGCCGGATGGTTCATGGTGGTGGCGCCCGCCCGCACGCCGCCGGCCATCGTCGAGCGGCTGCACCGCGAGCTGCGCGGCGTGCTCGCCGCGCCCGAGATCAGGGAGCAGATCGTCAAGCTGAGCTTGGTGCCGCTCGACAGCCCGTCGGTCGACGAGATGAAGGCCTTCGTCAAATCCGAGATCGTGCGCTGGGGCAAGGTCGTGGAAGCGGCCGGGATCGCCGGAACGGAATGATCTTTCGGCTTGGCCGCGGCTAGAGCACGATGCGATTAGTAGAATCGCATCGTGCTCTGATCTCATTGATTCTGGAGCATGATCTTGTCCGAAAAGTCTGCAACTTTTTCGGGATCATGCTCTATTCGAGGTATTTGCTTGGCGGGAAATCGCGCGAGAAGACCGGTTGCGCGACGAATGCCTTGGGGTCGTAGGTCCAGAACTGGCTCACCTGCGGATAGGTCTTGAGGATCGTGTTGGTGAGCTTCCCGTCGCGGCGAGCCACCTTGCGGATGTGGATGTCGAGGATGGGCGTGCCGTATTCGTCGAGCCGCACCGGGCCGATCGGTCCGTGGGTCAGGCGGACGTCGTGCATCGCCTTGAGGAGGGCGGCGGCGTCATCGGTCTT
>Ga0209465_10000441_pt1 | contig 19609 bp, 17 predicted proteins | sample PanSoiPlot1MoBio_FD_188321 | JGI IMG/M metagenome (GOLD analysis project Ga0209465, IMG submission 188321) | Tropical forest soil microbial communities from Panama analyzed to predict greenhouse gas emissions - Panama Soil Plot 1 MoBio (SPAdes)... | ecosystem: Environmental > Terrestrial > Soil...
GCGCTTCGCGGCGATGATGCGCCCGATCCGGTTCCAGCCCTGAGGCGAGCCTTCGTACCAGTACCGCGCCATCTCCGCCTGGTCTGCCGTCCGCGCGGCGCTCTGCTTGCCTCCCAGGCGCTTCACCTCGTTGTAGTCCCGCGTGTAAAGCTCGCCGGTGAGCGAGGGGGGTGGAGGCAGGCGGAACTGCCAGGGCGCGCGCATCGTGAAGGGCATCAGCTGGCCCCACTGTGGGAGCATGGCCGGCTGATTTCCGGGAGCCATGGCCGAGTCCGCGATGGGCGGGTTCGCCGGCACCGGGTTCGGATGCGGCCGCCATTGCCCCGGCTGTGTCCCCGGCGTGTAGGCGACCAGGGTCGTGGCGCCGTCCGACTTGCGGAGCGTCAGCATCGCTGCCGCCGCGGCTTGCCCCACGGCGATGCCGTCGTGCCTAGCGCGGCCCTCGGCGATCCGCGCCAGCGCCGCCGTGTAGGCGGCCTCGACCTTTTCCCTCGCCCTGGCGTGCTGCTCGGGCGTGCCGAATCCTTCCAGCGCACCCAGCAGCACATCGCGCATGGCGGCAGCCACCGCGGCGTCGGCGGCCGCTCCGGGCTCGGCTCGGCGGTCGAATAGATACGGCTCGTAGCGCCGATCGATGGCGTTCAGTGCGTCGTGCGTGGCCAGGTGGGCCATGGCGAGCCCGCGCGTCATGACGATGTTGTTGTGGCCGGCGAGCGCCAGGACATCGATGGCGAGAACGTTCCAATCCGTCACCTCATCGGCGCGGCCCGGCGGAGGACACCCGGCGAACATGAGCCCGCACAGGAGAAGGAGGAGTGAGATTCGCAGCCGTGAGGATCGTCGCGTGTCCATTGCGCACCTCCCGAGCCAAAACGTTTCGGTGCGTGAGCGAGGACGCGAAGAGGCTAGGCTGCGGCGCATAGCGAGTCAAGACTTCTCTGCCCGTACTGCGTGATCCGTGCGGATCGGCGGACGATTGATGCGTACGGGTAGTCTCCGGTTGACAGCCATCGGATCGATTTAGTATCAATTAATCGGACTTTCCTGAAGCGATAACCAAAGGGAACGGCTCGAGGGGGGCACGTGAAGGCGCAGCTCACGCTCACGGTCAATGGCGAGACACGGGAGCTGGTGGTCGGCGTCCACAAGACGCTCCTCGAGGTCCTGCGCGAAGACCTCGGGCTCACGGGCACCAAGCATGGATGCGAGCTCGGGGAGTGCGGCACCTGCACCGTGCTCGTCGACGGCGAGCCCGTGCTGTCCTGCCTCGCCCTTCCCATCGAGACGCAGGGGCGCGCCATCAAGACCGTCGAGGGCATGGCCGATGGCGGCCACCTCCATCCCCTGCAGCAGGCTTTCGCCGAGCTCGGCGCCGCCCAGTGCGGCTATTGCACGCCGGGCATCCTCCTCACCGCGGAAGCTCTCCTCGAAGACAACCCCATCCCGAGCCGTGACGAGGTGCGGGTGGCGCTGGCCGGAAATCTCTGCCGCTGCACCGGCTACACGAAGATCCTCGACGCGGTCGAGTTGGCGGCGCTCCGCATGAAAGGGGGACGCGAATGACGACCGGCAAGTTCTCCGTCATCGGCCAGTCGCTGCCCAAGATCGATGCGTGGGCCAAGGTCACGGGAGAGACGCGCTTCGCCGACGATATGGTCCTGCCGCGGATGGCCCACGCGAAGCTCCTGCGGAGTCCGCACGCCCACGCCCGGATCAAGCGCATCGACACCTCGCGGGCCCGGGCCGTGCCCGGCGTCTACGCCGTCATCACCGGCCACGATCTGCCGCGGGTCAAGTTCGGCATCCTCCCCGTGTCTCAGGACGAGGAAGCCCTGTGCGTCGAGAAGGTGCGGATGGTGGGCGACGCGGTGGCCGCGGTAGCCGCGATCGACGAGGAGACGGCAGAGCGCGCGGCGCGGCTGATCGAGGTGGAGTACGAGCCCCTCAAGCCCCTCATGTCGATCCAGGAGTCACTCGCCCATCCCGACGTGCGGATCCACGAGTACGGCGACGGCCCGAATATCCACAAGGCGGTGGCGCTCCAGTTCGGCGACGTGGAGGCGGCCTTCGCCGTCTCGCACCTCGTGCGCGAAGACGTATTCTTCTTCGAGGGGAACACCCACCTGCCCATGGAGCAGCACGCCGCGGTGGCGCACTGGGGCCCCGACGGCAAGCTCACCCTCTGGTCTTCGACGCAGACCCCACACTACGTCCACCGCCTCCTCGGCAAGATCCTCGACGTGCCCCAGGCGCACATCCGCGTGGTGGCCGCGCCGGTGGGCGGCGGGTTCGGCGGCAAGCTCGATCCCTTCGCCCACGAGATCGCCGCCTGCAAGCTCTCCCAGCTCACGGGACGACCCGTGAAGATCACCCTCACGCGCGAGGAGGTCTTCTACGTGCACCGCGGGCGCCACCCCGTGCTCATGTGGATCAAGACCGGCTTCGCGAAAGATGGCGCCATCACGGGCATGCACTTCCGTTCCTGGCTCGACGGCGGGGCCTACGGTTCCTATGGGGTGGCCTCCACGTTCTACACGGGCGCGCTGCAGACCGTGACCTACAAGATCCCCGTGTACAAGTTCGAGGGAGCGCGCATCTTCACCAACAAGCCTCCCTGTGGGCCCAAGCGCGGACACGGCACGCCGCAGCCGCGTTTCGCCATGGAATGCCAGATCGACAAGGCGGCGGAGCAGCTCGGCCTCGACCCGGCGGATATGCGCCGGCAAAACCTCGTCGAGCCCTTCACCAAGACGGCGAATCACCTCACGGTGAGTACGATCGGCCTCGGCGAGTGCATCGATCGGGTGGTCGAAGCCTCGGGCTGGCGGCAGAAGCGGGGCAAGCTGCCGCCAGGTCGGGGAATGGGCATCGCCTGCTCGTCCTACCTGACGGGCGCGGGCACGGCAGTCTACTGGAACGACATGCCTCACTCCGGCGTGGTCGTGCGCGCGGACCGGAGCGGCCTCGTGGCCATCCTGTGCGGTGCCACCGACATCGGACAGGGCTCGGACTCCGTGCTCGCCTACCTGGTCGCCGAGGTGCTGGGTATCGAGCCCGTGGACGTCCGCGTCCATCCCGCGGACACCGATCTCACGCCGGTCGATCTCGGCTCGTACTCCTCGCGGGTGACGTTGATGGCGGGCAATGCGGCCATCCAGGCGACGACGCGACTCCGGGAGAAGATCTTCGCGGCGGCGGCGCGGAAGCTCGAGGTGGCGCCGGATCGGCTCGAGGCGCGCGGACGCCGCGTCTTCGTGGCCGACGATCCCGATCGAGGCATGACCTTCGCGGAGGCGGTGGCCCTCGGCGAGAGCATGCACGGCGTGCTCGCCTTTCCCGGCTCCTACGCGCCTCCGAAGCGGGCGGGGAAGTACAAGGGCGGCGGAGTCGGGCCCTCGCCCTGCTACTCGTATTCGGCCTGCGTGGTCGAGGTCGAGGTGGACGCGGACACGGGCGACGTCAAGCCCCTCGAGATCTGGATCGCCCACGACATCGGCCGCTCGCTCAATCCGCTCCTCGTGGAAGGGCAGGTCGAGGGCTCCGTGTACATGGGGCTCGGCGAGGTGCTGATGGAGGAGCAGGTATTCCGCAAGGGCGTGCACAAGATCCCGTCGCTCCTCGAATACAAGAGCCCGACCACGCTCGAGACGCCCGAGATCCACACCATCCTGGTCGAGACCGACGATCCCGAGGGCCCCTTCGGCGCCAAGGAAGCCGGCCAAGGACCGCTCCTGCCGGTGATCCCCGCCGTGGCCAATGCCGTGCACGATGCGGTGGGCGTGCGCATCGACGAGACGCCGATCTCGCCCGATAAGGTGATCAAGGCCCTCGAGCTCCTGCGCCAGGGCAAGCCGCCCCGTGTGGGGCCGGACAAGCTGCCCCTTTTCACCTTTCCCGCGCCGCGAGTGGTGGAGTCCGCCTTCGGGCAGCCCGCCGAGAACATCGCGGAAAGGCCCTTCGGCCGATGATGCGGCTGCCGGAGTTCTCCTATCTCTCCCCCGTCTCCGTCGGGGACGCGGTGAAGCTTATGGCCGATCACGGACCGGCGGCCATGCTGGTGGCGGGCGGCACCGATCTCTACCCGAACATGAAGCGCCGGCAGTTCGAGCCCCCGGTGCTCGTGGGGCTTCGCGGCATCCGCGAGCTCCGCGGCGTGCGTGGATCCTCCCGCTCGGGCCTGACCATCGGCGCGGGCACGACCCTCACCGCCGTGTCGGCTCACCCGGAGATCGTCCGTCACTATCCGGGTCTCGCCACCGCGGCGGGACTCGTGTCGAGCCCGCAGCTCCGCAACATGGGCACGCTGGGCGGGAACGTGTGCGTGGACACACGCTGCAACTACTACAACCAATCCTACGAGTGGCGGAAGGCCGTCAACTTCTGCATGAAGAAAGACGGCGAGATCTGTCTGGTGGCCCCGGGCAGCTCGCGCTGCTGGGCCGTGTCCTCCTCCGACACCGCGCCCATGCTCTGGAGCCTCGGCGCACAGGTGCGGCTGGCCGGGTGTGCAGGGGAGCGGCTGATTCCCATCAGCGCGCTCTTCCGCGACGATGGCATTCAGTACCTGAGCAAGCAGCCCGGCGAGATCCTCACGGAGATCGTCCTGCCCCCTGCGGAAGGCTGGCGCTCCACGTATCTCAAGCTCCGCCGTCGTGGCTCGTTCGACTTCCCTGTCCTCGGCGCGGCCGTGGCCCTCCGCATGGAAGGCGAGACGGTTCGGGAGGCGGCGATCACTCTGGGCGCCGTCGCTTCCCAGCCGCGCCCCGCCCCCGAAGCCGCCGCGCTCCTCGTCGGCCAGCGTCCGACCGACGAGCTCATCGACGCCGTGGCAGACGCCGCCTTCAAGCCCGGCAAGCCTCTCGACAATACGGACCTGACCCACCCGTATCGCAAGAAGATGATCCGCGTCTACGTCGCCCGCGCCCTCCACGCCCTCGTCCACGGCGGATCACCAAGGTGAGTCCCCAGCGGAACCATCGCGCCCCGACCGACGTATTCCCAGTAGATCGCCCGAACCATCGCGCCCCGACAGACATGCGCCGAGCCGTACGCCCTAAGCATCGCGCCCCGACTGACATGCTCCCGGCGGATCGCCCTAACCATCTCGCTGGGACAGACATGCTCCCAGCCGATCGCGCTAACCATCACGCTGCGACTGACATGCCCCCAGCCGGTCGCGCTAACCATCTCACCCACGGTCAACCTGCCAACAGGCAGGTTGAGGTTAAATGACCACACTGGGAGCGCGGATCAAAGCTCTCAGGGGCGAGCGCGCCCTCCAGCAGCGGCAGCTCGCCGAGAAAGCGGGGCTGACGCCGTCGATGGTCTCGCAGATCGAGTCGGGGCGGCTCACGCCATCTCTGCCTACGCTGGGTAAACTTTCGTCTGCCCTCGGCGTGCCGATCGCTTCCCTCTTCGAGTCCGCACCCAACGGTCGGCTCCACGTGAGCCGCAAGCGCGAGTATCCCGTGGTCTCATTCGACGGTACGAGCGAACGCTGGCACGTGCTCGGCGCCGGGCTCTTCCAGGGTAAGATCCGCGCGGTGGTCTCGACGCTGGGCCCTCGAGCGAAGGGAGTCAAGACGGACAAGGTCATCATTGCACCGGGACAGATGAAGCTCTTCTATGTGCTCGAGGGCACGGTGGCCCTCCACTACAATGGCGACGTCCAGCGCCTCGAGGCAGGCGACAGTGCCTATCTCGACGGCGGCACGCCGCACGGCTGGGAGAACCTCGGAGGCCGGACCGCGAAGGCCCTCTGGGTGATCCTGGGCTAAGGGAGACTCGCACGCATGGCCGACGACACCGCTGCCACTACGGTTGACTTCCGTACCGAGCCCGCCCGGTACAAGCACTGGAAGCTCGCCATCGACGGGCCGGTGGCCACGCTATCCATGGACGTCCGCGAGGACGGCGGGCTCCGCCCCGGCTACGAGCTCAAGCTCAATTCCTACGACCTGGGGGTGGACATCGAGCTCTACGACGCCGTCCAGCGGCTGCGCTTCGAGCACCCGGAAGTCCGCGCGGTGGTGATCACCTCCGGGAAGGAACGCGTGTTCTGCGCGGGGGCGAACATCCGGATGCTCAGCCAGTCCTCCCACGGATGGAAGGTCAATTTCTGCAAGTTCACCAACGAGACGCGCAACTCGATCGAGGAGGCGACGGCGGAGTCGCGCCAGACCTACCTCGCTGCGGTGAACGGCCCCTGTGCGGGCGGCGGATACGAGCTCGCCCTCGCCACCGATTGGATCGTCATGGCGGACGATGGCTCGACTACCGTGGCGCTCCCGGAAGTGCCCCTCCTCGCCGTCCTGCCGGGCACGGGCGGCCTCACCCGCCTCGTCGACAAGCGCAAGGTGCGCCGCGATCTCGCCGATTTCTTCTGCACCCTCGAGGAAGGGATCAAAGGGCAGCGCGCCGTCGAGTGGCGGCTGGTGGACGAGGTGGTGCCGCGCTCCCGGCTCGAGGACGCGGTCAAGCGTCGCGCGGCGGAGCTGGCGGCGCGGAGCGATCGGCCGGGGGGGGCTACGGGCATCACGCTGCCGCCTCTCGCTCGCACTATCGAGGCTGATCGCATCGTCTACAGCTCCGTAACGTGTGCTGTCGATCGCGGCCGCGGCGTAGCCGAGATCACTGTGACGGGGCCGAGGACGGCGCCGCCCGCCACGGTCGAGGGTATCCACGACGCGGGAGCAGGCTTCTGGCCGCTGGCGTTCACCCGCGAGCTCGACGACCTCATCCTCCATCTGCGCGCCAACGAGGAAGGCATCGGCATCTGGGTGTTCCGGACGGAGGGCAGCCGCGACCTGGTGGAGGCCTACGACCGGAGTCTCCACGATCACGCCGACGACTGGCTGGTGCGGGAGATCCGCCTCTATCTCAGGCGCACCTTCAAACGCCTCGATGTGTCGTCGCGCTCCGTCTTCGCACTGATCGAGCCGGGCTCATGCTTCGTGGGCACGCTGCTCGAGCTCGCCCTCGCCGCCGACCGCTCCTACATGCTCGACGGAGTGCTCGAGGGCGAGAGGCGCGAGGCGGCCGCGCTGCGGTTGACCGCGATGAGCTTCGGGGCCTATCCCATGGTCAATGGGCTCACCCGACTGGCCAGCCGCTTCCTCGACGACCCGGATCGCGCCCGCGCCCTCGAAAAGCGCGTGGGCGAGGATCTCGAGGCGCGGGAGGCGGGCGAGCTCGGCCTCGTCACCTTCACCCCCGACGACATCGACTGGGAGGACGAGGTGCGCATCGGCATCGAGGCGCGCGCGGCCTTCTCGCCGGATGCCTTGACGGGCATGGAGGCCTCGCTCCGCTTCGGAGGGCCGGAGACGCTCGAGAGCAAAATCTTCAGCCGGCTCTCCGCCTGGCAGAACTGGATCTTCCAACGCCCCAACGCCGTGGGGGAAAAGGGCGCGCTGCGCGTCTACGGCACGGGCCAGCGCAGCGAATTCGACCGGAGGAGAGTGTGATGGCGGGCATCGACTATACCGAGCGCATCCCCAACAACGTCGCCCTGCACGAGAACCGGCGCCTTCAGCGCGCGTTGGAGGACTGGCAGCCCAAGTTCCTCGAGTGGTGGCACGACATGGGGCCCAACGGTTTCCAGGCCAAGGACGTGTATCTGCGCACGGCGGTGAGCGTGGACGCGCAAGGCTGGGCGAAGTTCGGCTACGTGAAGATGCCAGACTATCGGTGGGGCATCTTCCTCGCCGAGCCGGAAGCGGGCCGCCAGGTCAACTTCGGCGATCACAAGGGGCAGCCCGCCTGGCAGGAAGTGCCCGGCGAGTACCGCGGGACGCTCCGCCGCCTCATCGTCACCCAGGGCGACACGGAGCCCGCGTCGGTGGAACAGCAGCGCCACCTCGGGCGCACCTGCCCGTCACTCTACGACCTGCGCAACTTGTTCCAAGTCAACGTGGAGGAGGGCCGGCACCTCTGGGCCATGGTTTACCTCCTCGACGCGCACTTCGGGCGCGACGGGCGGGAGGAGTCGGAGGCGCTGCTGCAACGCCGCTCGGGGGACAGCGACAAGCCGCGCATCCTCGGCGCCTTCAACGAGCAGACTCCGGACTGGCTCTCCTACTTCATGTTCTGCTTCTTCACCGACCGCGATGGCAAGTACCAGCTGGCGAGCCTGGCCGAGAGCGGCTTCGATCCGCTCTCGCGCACGTGTCGCTTCATGCTCACCGAGGAAGCACACCACATGTTCGTGGGCGAGACGGGCATCATGCGCATCGTCCAGCGCGCGTGCGAGCTGATGCGCGAGCACAAGACGGACGACGTCCGGAAGTACGGAGGAATCGACCTGCCGACCATCCAGCGGTACTTGAACTTCCACTGCTCGGTCTCCCTCGACCTCTTCGGCTCGGAGATCTCCACCAACGCCGCCAATTTTTACACCACCGGTCTCAAGGGGCGCTTCGAGGAGACCAAGAAACAGGACGATCATCAGCTCAAGGCCGCCACCTATCAGGTCGCCGAGCTCGACGGCGACGGCATCGTCATGCGCGAGGAGCCGGCTCTCGTCTCCCTGAACGAGCGGCTGCGCGACGACTACGTGGCGGACTGCGCGCGCGGCGTGGCGCGGTGGAACGAGGTGATTCGCAAGCACGGCATCGACTTCGAGCTGACCCTGCCGCACCGCGGCTTCCACCGGGCCATCGGCGTGTTCGCGGAAGCGCGCGTGTCGCCGGACGGCCGCGTGATCAGCCAGGCGGAGTGGGATGGCCGGCGCGGCGAGTGGCTGCCCACCGAGCAGGACAAGGCCTACGTGCAGAGTCTCATGCACGCGGTGACCGAGCCCGGCAAGTTCGCGAGCTGGATTGCCCCGCCTGCCCGCGGCATCAACGGCCAGCCTATCGAGTTCGCGTACGTCAGGCTCGGATAGGCGCATGCCCCCCAAGGCGGTGACCTCGAAGGAGCTCGGCCCGGCGCTCGGCATGTACTCCCATGGCATGACCGCGCCCGCGGGGGAGCTGGTGGTGGTGGCCGGGCAGGTGGGGCTCGATCGCGCGGGGAAACTCATGGGGCCCGGCGACGTGGGAGCGCAGACGAAGCAGGCCCTGGACAACGTGAGCGCGGTGCTCGCCGCGGCCGGCTGCGGCATGGGCGACGTGATCCGCTTCCAGACTTTTCTCACTCATGCCTCGGACATCGATGGCTTCATGCACGCGCGCAACGAAGCCTTCCCGCGCCACTTTCCGACCGGCGTGTATCCGCCCAACACGCTCCTCATCGTGTCCCGTCTCGTGAGGCCGGAGCTCCTCGTGGAGATCGAGGCCATGGCCGTCAAGCCCAACCGAGCGCCCGCGGCCGCGCGGACCAAGGCGAGGCCAGTCCCCCCCGCGCGCCCGAAGCGCCGCCGCTAGACGAGACGGACGGAGGTCGACATGGCGACGACGCTCTTCCAGGTGCCCGACCGCTTCAACGCCGCGACCTTCTTCGTCGACCGCCACATCGCCGAGGGCCGCGGCGGCAAGGTGGCCTTCTTCCACGAGGACGGAGAGCTGACGTTCGCGGGCCTGCAGGAGATGGTCAACCACGCGGGCAATGCCCTGCGCGATCTCGGCGTCGAACTGGAGCACCGGGTCCTTCTCCTCCTCCTCGACTCGCCGGCCTTCGTCGCCACCTTCTGGGGCGCCATCAAGATCGGGGCCGTGCCCGTCCCCGTGAACACCATGATGCGGGCGAAGGACTACCTCTATTTCCTCGATGACAGCCGCGCGCGGGTGGCCGTCGTCTCAGAGGCCCTCCTCGCCGAAGCTGGCCCCGCCCTCGTGCAGGCACGGCATCTCCGGCACGTGGTGGTGGTGGGCAAGGCGGGTCCGGGCCAGATCGCCTTCGATTCGTGGCTCGCCAAGGCCTCGTCCACCCTGACCGCGGAGGACACCTCCAAGGACGACGCCTGCTTCTGGCTCTACTCCTCCGGCTCCACGGGCTTTCCCAAGGGGGCGGTGCACCTCCAGCACGACGCCGTGGTGTGCACCGATACCTACGCGCTGCAGGTGCTCGGCATCACGCCGGAGGACCGCACGTTCTCCGTGGCCAAGCTCTTCTTCGCCTACGGCCTCGGCAATAACATGACCTTTCCCCTCCGCGTGGGCGCCCAGGGTGTGCTCTATCCGCATCGCCCGCTCCCCGAAGCGATGTTCGAGATGATGCATCGTCACCGACCGACCATCTTCTTCGGTGTGCCCACCCTCTACGCCGCCATGCTGCAGGTCAAGGAGGCGGAGAAGCGCTACGACCTGTCCGCGCTGCGCCTCTGCGTGTCGGCGGGCGAGGCGCTGCCCGAGGAGATCTTCAAGCGCTGGCGGGAGCGCTTCGGGGTGGAGATCCTCGACGGCATCGGCACCACGGAGATCCTCCACATCTTCCTGTCCAATCAGCCGGGACGGTCCCGGCCCGGGTCCACCGGCCTCGTAGTGCCGGGCTACGAGGCACGCATCGTGGACGACGAGGGCGCGCCCGTGGCGCCAGGTGAGATCGGCAACCTGCGCGTCAAGGGCGACTCGACCATGGCCTACTACTGGAATCAGCACGAAAAGACCAAAGCCACCCTCTTCGGTGACTGGATACAGACGGGCGACAAGTATTACCAGGACGCGGACGGCTTCTTCTGGTACTGCGGCCGCGCCGACGACATGCTCAAGGTGGGAGGCATCTGGGTCTCGCCCGTGGAGGTGGAGAACACGCTCGTCGGCCACCCCGCCGTGCTCGAGGCGGCGGTGGTGGGCCACGAGGACACGGACCGCCTCGTCAAGCCCAAGGCCTTCGTCGTCCTCAAGGACGGCACGGCCGCGGCCCCCGGCCTCGAAGCCGAGCTCAAGGGCTTCGTAAAAGACAAGCTCGCACCCTATAAGTATCCGCGCTGGATCGAGTTCGTCGCGGAGCTGCCCAAGACGGCGACGGGCAAGATTCAGCGGTTCAAGCTTCGCTGATCTCTCGGCCGCGCCCACCTCGGCGCCGTCGCACGAGCCACTCTAGGTTCTACGCACGACGCGCACCTCGCGGATGTATTGACCCGCGGTGACCCGGCTGGTAGTCATGGCCTGTCATGTCGAGCGTCAGCGTGCCGCCATCCGACGTATCGGCAGGTCTTCTCGCCCGCATCGCGCAGGGTGATCGCGAGGCCTTCGGCCGCTTCTACGACGCCTTCGCCGGCCTCGCCCTCGGACTCATCCGCCGCATCCTGCGCGACCCCGCGGCGGCCGAGGAGGTCTTGCAGGAAGTGTTCTGGCAGATCTGGCGGGAGGCGGCCCGCTACGATCCGCGCCGCGGCAGTCCTGAGGCGTGGCTCATCGTGCGCGCCAAGACCCGAGCAATCGACCGGCTGCGTGCCATGCGTAGAAGAGAAAAGACCTTCGTGGCCCCTGTCGACGAGGCGGTGGCGAGCGCGCCCGATCTGCCCGCCGAGAATCCAGGGGTGACCGCGGAACGTCGAGAGCTGGCCCACGCCGTCCTCCATGGCCTGCCGGAGTCGCAGCGCCGCGTGGTCGAGCTGGCGTTCTTCGAGGGCCTGACGCAGTCGGAGATCGCACGAAGGCTCGGCGAGCCGCTCGGTACGGTGAAGACACGCGCGCGGCTCGGGCTCGAGCGTCTCCGGAGCATGATGAAGCGGGAAGGGGACATTCAGCCGTGAACCGCGACGAGATCCTCGAGCTAGCCGCTGGGTACGCCTTGGGAGCGCTGGACACGGAGGACCGTGCGCGATTCGAGGCGCTCCTCGACGCAGGCGATGCCGAAGCGCGGGCAGCGCTCCGTGACTTCGAGGCCACGGTGAGGGATGTCGTCGCCGAGACGGCCGAGGTGCCGCCACCCACGGTGAAGGCCGCGCTGATGGCCCGCATCGACGGCGAGAGCCGGTCACGGGCCGAGGTGACGCAGATCCTGTCCGCTCCCCGCGCGGCAGCGCCGCGCCGCTCGCTCTGGACGATCGCGCTGGTCGGAGCCATCGCCGCCGGGATCGCTGCCATAGCCGTTGGTCTTGTCGTCTCTACCGTCTACGATCGGCGCATCGATCAGCTCGGCCAGCAGCAGGTAGAGCTCCAGCAGGAGCTGGCACGCCAGCAGGAGCTGGTGGCCATCCTGCAGGACCCCGCGACACGGACGGTCGCTCTCGCCGGCCTCCCCGCGGCCCCGAGCGCTAGGGGCCGCATGCTCTGGCACGCGAAGGCGGGTGGTCTCCTCGTGGCCCAGGGACTGCCACCGGCGCCCCCGGGCAAGGCCTACGAGCTGTGGGCCATCAGCGGCAAGGAGGCGCCCGTCCCCGCGGGCGTCTTCACCGTGGACGCTCGCGGTGTGGGGAGCATTCGCGTCGCTCCCGTAGCCGGCGGCGCCGAGCCCGACACCTTCGCGGTGACGCTCGAGCCAGCCGGAGGCGTTCCTGCCCCCACCGGCAGCATGTACCTCGTCGGCAAGCTCTGAGCGCGCTTCCGCTGAGCCGGCTTTCAGAGCGCCCCGTGGACGCTTCGGGTTACCATCCCTCGGGCGATTGACCGACCACGCTCTGGAAGTTGCGGAGCGCGTCGGAGGAGATCGATGAACAAGGGGATGCGCGGGCAGTTCGATCTGAAGGGAGACCTCGCAGGGGGCGTCAGTGTCGCTGCGCTGACGGTTCCGGCGAGTATGGGATACGGCCTCCTCGCCTTCCAACCCCTCGGCGACGGATACGTCTCCTACGGCATCGCGGCGGGCCTGTTCAGCGCGATCGTCATTCTGGCCCTCACTGCGCTCCTCGGTGGGGCACCGTCCTTCATGTACACCCCCCGCAGCGTGGTCACCCTGATCATGGCTGCCGTCGTGCTCGAGGGGGTAACCAAAGGGCCGGCCGCCGTGGTGATGGGAGGCGACGTCACGCGCAGGCTGACCCTCGTCTTCTTCATCGTGCTGCTCGCCGGTGTCTTCCAGACGGCTCTCGGAGCGTTACGGCTCGGCACGTTCATCAGATACATCCCGTCACCGGTCATGGCGGGCTTCCAGAACGCGGTGGCGGTGCTGATCATCGTGGCCCAGATGCACTCGCTCCTGGGCATCCCACAGAGCGTTCCCCTCAGTCGCCTTGGCGTCAGCCTCGCGAAGATACAACCGCTCACGCTGGGCGTAGGCTCGGTCACCGCGCTCGTGATGGGATTCGGCCAGAGGCTGACGAGGAGAGTGCCGCCCCTCATCCTCGGTCTCCTCGCCGGTACCGCCGTTTTCTATGCGCTCTGGGCGCTTGGCTATGGTCGCTACCTCGGTCCTACCCTCGGGCCTCTGCCGGAGGCTTTGCCCCTGCCCCGGTACTTCATGGGCTTCGGGTCGCTCCTCGCGGACCGAGCGCTCTGGCCCGTGCTCCTCACCCTCGCCGTCGGCGCCTTCAGCCTGGCCATCGTCTCATCGCTCGACGTGCTGCTCTGCGCGCGGGTGATGGATGGGAGAACGGGGGAGCGATCGAACGGAAGCTGGGAGCTGGTGCGTATCGGCGTGGCCAACATCGCTGCCTCGGGGTTCGGCGCCATTCCCAGCGGCCTGAACCTCGGCGCGTCCGTTGCCAATCACCGAGCGGGAGGACGCAGCCGCCTCGCCGCGATCATCGCGGCAGGCATCACGCTGCTCACCGTCGTGTTGCTGGGCCACCTCATCGCGTTCCTGCCTCGCGTCGTGATCGCCGGCATGCTGTTCGTCGTAGGCGTGCAGCTCTTCGATGCCTGGAGCCTCGGACACCTGGCGAAGCTATTCACGGGAGATCGGGCTCACTGGCGGGCCATGGGTCTCGACCTGTTTGTCGTGTTGCTGGTGGCCACGATCACCCTCGTGTTCAACCCTGTGGTGGGTGTAGGCGTGGGCCTCGCCATTGCCGTGCTCTCCTTTCTCGTGCGGATGAGCCGCTCGGTGGTGCGCCGGACCTACCACGGGGATACGGTGCGATCGCGCCGCGCGCGCAATCCGAAGCTCATGGATCTCCTGGGAGAGCGCGGCGGGCAGATCGTCGTCTTCGAGCTCGAGGGTCCCATCTTCTTCGGCACCGCCGAGGGGCTGGCCGGCCGCGTGGAGACGGCTGCCAAAGCGGACGCACGGTACGTGATCCTCGACCTGAAGCGGGTGAACGAGCTCGACAGCACGGGCGCGCGGATCCTCCTCCAGATCCATGAGCGGCTCCGCAAGCAGGGCGGTCATCTCCTCCTGAGTCACGCCCACGACGGCTATCTCGTCTGGCGCGTCCTCCAGGATCTGGGCGTGGCCGGCGCCCTCGCCGAGGCCGGCCAGTTCGACGACACGGATGCCGCCCTCGAGTGGGCCGAGGATCGCCTGATCCAAGCCGGCGAGCCGGGAGACGCTCTCGCCGAGGAGGTGGACCTAGATCGGCTGAGCGTGCTGGAAGGGTTGAGCAAGGCCGAGTGCGCAGTGGTGCGGACATGTCTCGAGCGACGCACCTTCCGGGCGGGCGAGATCGTGATCGCGGAGGGTAGCGCCGAGCGCGATTTGTTCCTCATGCTGCGCGGGACAGCGAGCGCCCGGGTCGACCTGCCTGGTCAAGGACGGCAGCGCCGGCTCGCCTCCTTCTCGGCCGGCACCGTCTTCGGAGAGGTCGCCCTTCTCGACCGACAGCCCCGCTCGGCCACCGTCATGGCCGACGAAGACGTGGTGTGCTATGTCCTCTCCGAGGAGGCGTTCCATGCCCTCGGGCGCGATCATCCCGCCATCGCCATTACCTTGCTCACCAACTTAGGGCGTGAGCTGAGCCGGCGCATCCGCCGCGCGAACCTCATGGTGTCCGAGCTCGAGCGCTGAAGCCGCGTCCGCGAATTGACATCCACGCGGGAGCGATAGTAAAGAACGTGCAGACGGTCGGCTCCGGCAACGTCGCCGGGACCACGACAACCAAAGGGGGCAGGGAATGATCGTGACGCGAAGAGCCTGGCTGGTGGCGATGGCCATCGTCCTGACGGCAATGTCGCCGGCATTCGCCCAGCAGCAGTTCAACTGGCAGCAGGCCAAGGGATCGCAGCTGCGCGTAATGCTCAACAAGCACCCCTGGCAGGGAGCGATCGAGCCCCATCTGAAGGAGTTCGAGGCGCTCACCGGCGTGAAGCTCGTCACCGAGGTATATCCGGAAGATCAGTTCCGGGCCAAGGTCCTCGTCGAGCTCACCTCCGGCGCCAGCTCCATCGACGTGTTCATGAGCATGCCCGCACAGGAAGGCCTCAAGTACATGCGGGCGGGGTGGCTGCAGCCCGTCGACGAGTTCCTGAAGAATCCCGCGCTCACCGCGCCCGACTACAACTGGAACGACTTTTTGGAAAAGACCCGGGACGCGATGGTGATCGAGGGCAAGATCGTCGGGGTACCCATCCAGGTCGAGAACGCCTCGCTCATGTACCGGAAGGACGTCTTCCAGAAGTACAACGTCAAGGTTCCCACCACTCTCGAGGAGCTGGAGGCGGCGGCCAAGGCGCTGAACGGCAAGGCCATGACCGACGACGGCCAGCCAGGTTATGGCATCGTGGCGCGCGGCAAGCGGGCCGCCGCCACCTCGACGTTCGCCGCCTACCTGCACGCGATGGGTAGCACCTGGCTCGGCCCCAACCGCGAGCCGATGTTCAACAACGAGGACGGCGTGAAGGCGCTCGATCTCTACGGCCGTCTCCTCCGCCAGTATGGCCCTCCGGGCTCGGAGAACAACCACTGGTATGAGGCCTCGTCCATCTTTTCGCAAGGCAAGTCCGCCATGTACACCGACTCCAACGCGCTCTTCCCCGTCATCGAGGACCCGCAGAAGTCGAAGGTGATCGGCAAGGTCGGCTACGCGCTGTTCCCGCGCGGGCCCAAGGGACAGTACGGCTCGACGGTGGCAGTGTGGGGACTCGCCATGCCCAAGACCAGCCAGAACCAGAAGGCGGCGTGGCTCTTCATGCAGTGGGCGACCGCGAAGGAACAGGTGCTCGCCGTCCAGAGCGAGAAGGGCGTGCTGGGCGCGCGTGATTCCGTATGGAAGGACGCCAAGGGACTCAGCAAGGTGCCCGCGGACCTGCGCGAGTCGCTCACCGTGGGCTCCAAGGTCGGCACGCCGCTGTGGAACCCGCCCGTGGTCGCGGTGGCGGAATGCCGTGACGCCATCGGGGCCGCCATCGTGGTCTCGATCCAGGGCGGCGACGTGCGGGCTGCCGACAACAAGGCGGCGGCCGACGTCAAGCGCATCATGGCGGAGACGGAGAAGAAGTAGCCCTCCCGTTGCGTCCTCTCGGCACCGGGTGGTCTCGCGTCGTCGAGCGCCACCCGGTGCCGGTCTTCACCGGTCCCTCCGTCCTCGCCGTCACCCTCCTCATGGCCTTCCCCGTGGCTTACACCCTCTACATGAGCGCACATTCCTGGTTCGCCTCCAGCCTGACCAGCCCGCAGTTCGTTGGGCTGGGCAACTTCCGGCGCGCCTTCGTCGAGGACGATCGCTTCCGCAACGCGCTGTGGCTCACCGTGTACTTCACCGGGCTGGCCACCCTCCTCCAGCTCATGCTGGGAGTCGCCATCGCCCTCGTCCTGAACCGGCCCTTCCGGGGCAAGGGGCTGGTCCGGTCGATCTTCCTCCTCCCCATGGTGGCGACGCCGGTGGCCATCGCGCTGGTGTGGATGATGATGTACAACCCGACGCTGGGCGTGATGAACTACCTGGTCGGTCTGGTTGGCCTCGGTCCCTACAAGTGGGTCAGCAACGCGGCGGTGGTCGTGCCCGCACTGGTCATCGTGGACACATGGGAGTGGACGCCCCTCATCACGCTCATCACCCTGGCGGGGCTCGCCACACTTCCCATCGAACCCTACGAGTCGGCCCTGATCGACGGCGCTTCGTCGGCTCAGATGTTCTGGCGTATCACCCTGCCGCTCCTCCGCCCCACCATCATCGTAGCCCTCCTCTTCCGGGCCATCGATTGCCTCAAGACCTTCGACATCATCTACGTGATGACCCAGGGCGGCCCGGGCTTCGCCTCCGAGACTCTCAACGTCTACACGTTCCAGGTGGGGCTGTTCTACTTCCACATCGGCTATGCGAGCTCGCTCCTCGTGATCCTCTTCGCCCTCGTGCTGGGGGTGAGCCTGCTCCTCATCAAGGTGCGGCGGGGGGCGTGGTGATGATCAGCGTCTCCAAGGGACGGCGCGACCGGGTCAATCCCTGGACCTACATGCTGCTCGTGCTCCTCCTCGTCCCGTTCCTCTTCCCTCTCGGCTGGATGTTCCTCTCTTCCCTCAAGACGCAGGTGCAGAACACCGCGTTTCCGCCGGTGTGGGTGTTCGTGCCTACCCTGTCGAACTACCGCGAGGTGTTTCAGAAGAACCCGTTCTTCACCTTCACCGTGAACAGCCTCGTGGTGGCCTTGGGCTCCACCGGCCTTGCCCTCCTCCTCGGCCTGCCGGGGGCGTACGCCATCGCTCGGTTCCGGCGGACGGGGATCGCCCTGGGAATTCTCACCGCGCGGATGGCCCCGGGCATCGGCTACCTCATTCCGTGGTTCATCCTGTTCACCAAGGCGAAGATGATCGACACCTACACCGCGCTCATCCTCACCCACCTGATCGTGGCCTTGCCCCTCGTGCTCTGGGTGATGATGGGCTTCTTCGAGGACGTGCCGGGAGACCTCATCGAGTCAGCGCGCATCGACGGCTGCACTCACTGGCAAGCCTTCCTGCGCATCGCCATCCCCCTCGCCAAGCCCGGCATCGTGGCCACGGGCATCCTCGCTTTCATCTTTTCGTGGAACAACTTCCTCTTCTCCCTCATCGTGGCGGGCTTCAAGACGCGGACGCTGCCCATTGCCGTGTACAGCTTCCTCTCCTACGAGGAGATCAACTGGGGCGGACTCACGGCGGCGGCCACCGTGATCACGCTGCCCGTGCTCCTCCTCGCCCTGCTCGTGCAGAAGCACATCGTGCGCGGTCTCACCCTGGGCGCGCTCAAGGGCTGAGCGAGGCGGACTCAGGCGCCGCGAAGGCGCGCGGCGTGGAGCACGGCGATCACCGTCATGGAGTCCTTGATCTCACCACGTACCACCATGTGCAGCACGTCCGCGAAAGAGAACTCGCGGCGCTCGATGAACTCGGTGGGGTCGGGCGGCCGGGAGATGGGTCGGAGATCGCGCGCGACATAGAGGTGGGCGGTCTCGCGCAGGATGCTCTTGGAGGTATGGAAGTCGCAGATTTTCACGAGCGAGCCCGCCTCGTAGCCCGCTTCCTCGCCCAGTTCGCGCTGGGCCGCTTCGATCGGGCTTTCCCCCGGATGCTGACCGCCCGTGGGCATCTCCCAGTAGAAGTCCTGGGCGACATAGCGATGCTGTCCCACGAGGAGCACGGTGTCGGGTTCCACGAAGGGAAGGATCCCCACGCACTCCGCGCACTCCACCACGCCGTAGATGGTGGTGCTCCCATCGGGCAGGAGGGCCACGTCCTCGCGCACGCGGATCCAGCGGTTCTCGTACACGGGACGGGTCGAGCGCGTCTGCCACGGCGCGCGGGCGAGGGACGGCGGACGATTCGAGTCGGTCATGAACACCTCACCTTGTACCATGTCCTCGTACGGTGGGCTATAATCGAGAACGTTCCACACTCCACGGAGGAATACCGATGGCCCTGCCGCCTCCTGTCGAAGCGCTCTGGAGCGATCTCGAGTCCGTGCGCGCTCGGCTCCTCAAAGAGGTCGAGAGCCTGAGTCAGGCGCAGGCGGACTGGCGGGCACGCGACACGGACTGGTCCGTCGGCGAGATCATCCATCACCTCACGTTGGCCGAGGTGGGCACGGGCAAGGTCACCTCCAAGGTGCTCAAGGAAGCGGCCGACCGTCTCCAGCCCTTCCCCCCGGGGCTCACGGGCTTCACGCCCGTGGCCACGCCGGCCGGTGGCCGGGCGGAGGCGCCGACCGCCGTGTGGCCAGAGCGAGGCAAGCCTCTCAGAGAGCTCGTGGCGGACATGAGAGCGGCCCGCGAGCGGAGCCGACAGACCATCGAGCGGCTCGGCGCGGTCGATCCGCGGCCGCTGACTTTTCCCCACCCGCGCCTGGGCCCGCTCGATCTCGCCCAGTGGTGGATGCTCCAGGCCTGGCACGATGGCATTCACCTCGAGCAGGTCCGCAGCGTCAAGGCCGAGCCGGGGTTCCCCACGGCGTGAAGATCAAGCTGCGCAATCCGAGCCGCGAGGTGGAGCTGCCCGGACGCAAGCGGGTCAAGGACGTGCTCCGCGAGCTCGACATCCTCCCCGGCACGGTGCTCGTGATCCGGGGCAGCGATCTCCTCACCGCCGACGAGGTGGTGGGTGACGGCGACGAGCTGGAAGTGCGTCCGGTGATGTCGGGCGGGAGCGCCTCGTGAAGTGCCGCAAGTGCGGGGCGGGCGCCGTCATCGAGCTGCCGCGTCACAACGCGGCTTTCTGCACTGCTGATTTCCTGGAGTTCTTCCGCAAGCAGGTCGCCGAGGCTATTCGCAAGCACCGCATGCTCAGCCTCGACGAGCCCGTGATGGTGGCCGTCTCCGGCGGCAAGGACTCGCTCGCCCTCTGGGACGTCCTGATCGAGTCCGGCTACAGCACGGCCGGGCTCTATCTCGATCTCGGCATCTTCGACTACTCCGTGGAGTCCAAGGCCAAGTGCGAG
>Ga0209465_10000442_pt1 | contig 19592 bp, 16 predicted proteins | sample PanSoiPlot1MoBio_FD_188321 | JGI IMG/M metagenome (GOLD analysis project Ga0209465, IMG submission 188321) | Tropical forest soil microbial communities from Panama analyzed to predict greenhouse gas emissions - Panama Soil Plot 1 MoBio (SPAdes)... | ecosystem: Environmental > Terrestrial > Soil...
GCGCGCGGAGACCGCGTAGAATTGCGCGGCTTCGGGGCCTTTTCCGTCAAGAATCGTCCAGCGCGTGCGGGCCGCAACCCGCGAACCGGGGCGCATGTAGCGGTCGACCAGAAATCCGTGCCGTTTTTCAAAACCGGCAAGGAAATGCGCGAGCGCCTCAATCGGCCGCAGACGTAGCGCGGATTCCCGCGCAAGGCAGATGATCCGCACGGTCTTGAAATCAATCATCACGATTCCGGCTGCCGCCGTCCTGGTGGCATTGGCAGTCGCTAATCGGCAGCTCGTGACCGTGTCGTTCGATCCGTTTGATCCGTCCGATTCGGACCTTGCGGTAGCGGTGCCGCTCTACGTTGTGGGATTTACGACCCTCATTGTGGGCGTGGTTCTGGGCGGCATCGCGGCGTGGCTCAAGCAGGGCAAGTGGCGCCGAACCGGTACTAGACTTAGGGCTGAAATCGGTGTCATTCGCTCCGAATTGGAGCATTTGAAGCGACAGGCCTCCAAGCCGGAAGGCCGATCTCCGACGCGCCCGGCCGGATCAGCGGCCAAGACATTACCCATGGCATGACAGCTCGCGGCGCGGCTGATCGACACCCACCGAGTGGCCCTGCCGGTCGGTGCTTGCGCGCCGGCTGCGATTGAGGTCGAGCACCGTCTTGCGCGCCGACGCAGAAGGCGCTGAAAGGCTTTGAGCATGAGCCTTGTCATCAAGATTTGTGGTCTGCGGACGCCGGAGGCACTCGACGCCTCGCTACATGCGGGCGCCGACATGGTCGGGTTCGTGTTCTTTCCGCCGTCACCGCGCCACGTCGATTTCGCTGTCGCGCGGGAACTGGGGGCGCGAGTGAAGGGGCGTGCCATGAAGGTGGCACTATCCGTCGACGCTGAGGACGAATGGCTGGCGGCGAGCATCGAGGCACTTGCGCCGGATTTGCTCCAGCTTCACGGCAAAGAAACTCCCGAGCGTGTCCTCGCCGTGAAGGCGCGTTTTGGATTGCCAGTGATGAAAGCGATTGCGGTGCAAAACCGCAACGACCTTGCATGTGTAGCGGCATATGCGGAGGTCGCGGACCGGCTCATTTTCGACGCGCGCGCACCGCCGGATGCCACCCGCCCCGGCGGTCTTGGCAAGCCGTTCGAGTGGCGGCTGCTGAGGAACCTTGACCCGTGCGTCCCGTTTATGCTTTCAGGCGGGCTCAATCGCGACAACGTGGCCGAGGCGATCGAAATGGCCGGAACCGGCGGTGTCGATGTCTCATCCGGGGTCGAGCGTGCGACAGGCGAAAAGGACCCCGACCTTATTCGCAGCTTCATCCGAGCGGCGCGGACCCCATCCTCCCCCGCTTGTGGCGGAGAGCCGGGTCGGGGTGAACGAGGCGGCAGGTCAGCGGTGAGCTCTGAACCATGAACGTGCAACAGCCTAATTCATTCCGCACCGGTCCTGACGAGCACGGTCACTTCGGCATCTATGGTGGCCGCTTTGTGGCTGAGACACTGATGCCGCTGATCCTCGATCTGGAGCAGGCCTATGCGGATGCGAAGGCTGATGCAAAATTCCGGAGCGAGATGGACGATCATCTTGCGACCTATGTGGGTCGTCCGTCGCCGCTCTATTTCGCTCGGCGCCTGACCGAGCATTGCGGCGGGGCCAAGATCTACTTCAAGCGCGAGGAACTCAATCACACCGGTGCCCACAAGGTGAACAATGTGCTCGGCCAGATCATGCTGGCCCTGCGCATGGGCAAAACGCGCATTATTGCCGAGACCGGCGCCGGCATGCATGGCGTTGCGACCGCCACTTTGTGCGCCAAGTTCGGGCTGCCCTGCATCGTCTACATGGGTGCCGTGGATGTCGAGCGGCAAAAGCCGAATGTGCTCAGGATGAAGATCCTCGGAGCCGAGGTTCGCCCAGTCCAGTCAGGCTCCAGGACTCTGAAGGACGCCATGAATGAGGCGTTGCGTGACTGGGTGACCAATGTCACCACGACCCTCTATTGCATCGGCACCGTTGCGGGCCCGCATCCCTATCCCGCAATGGTGCGCGATTTCCAGTCCATCATCGGCCGCGAAACACGTGACCAAATGCAGGCCGCGGAAGGCCGCCTGCCGGACTCACTGATCGCCTGCATCGGCGGCGGTTCCAACGCAATGGGGCTGTTCTACCCGTTCCTCGACGACCGCTCCATCGACATCTATGGCGTGGAAGCGGCCGGGCTCGGCATCGCGAGCCGCAAGCACGCGGCCTCCATTGCGGGCGGCAGGCCGGGCGTGCTGCACGGCAACCGCACCTATTTGCTGATGGATGACGACGGCCAGATCGAGGAGGCCCATTCGATCTCCGCCGGTCTCGATTATCCTGGCATCGGTCCCGAGCATGCTTGGCTCAATGACATGGGCCGGGTGAAATTTCTTTCCGCCACCGACGACGAGGCCGTGGCGGCATTTCAACTTTGCAGCAAGCTCGAAGGCATCATTCCGGCGCTGGAGCCTGCGCATGCCCTGGCGCGGGTGATGGACCTTGCGCCGCAGAAACCCAAAGATCATCTGATGGTGGTGAATTTGTCCGGACGAGGCGACAAGGACTTGGCAACCGTCGCCGAATATTTGCAGCGGCGCCGCGCATGACCCGCATCGATGCCCGCTTTGCCGCGCTCAAACGGGAAGGTCGCGCCGGGCTCGTCACCTTCGTGATGGCAGGCGATCCGGATCCCGTGACGTCAGCGGCGATCCTGAAGGCGCTGCCGGAAGCCGGTGCCGATGTCATCGAGGTCGGCATGCCCTTCACCGATCCGATGGCGGACGGCCCGGCCATCCAGGCGGCCGGCTTGCGGGCCCTTCACGCGGGCCAGACTATGGCGACGACGCTGACGATGGTGCGTGACTTTCGCACCAAAGACGATGCGACGCCCGTGGTGCTGATGGGCTATTACAATCCGATTTACATCTACGGGGTCTCGCGCTTTCTTGCCGACGCCAAGGCTGCGGGCGTCGATGGCCTTATCGTGGTGGACTTGCCGCCCGAGGAGGATGACGAGCTTTGCCTTCCGGCGCTCAGGGCGGGATTGAATTTCGTTCGCCTCGCAACGCCGACGACCGACGATAAGCGGCTTCCCACGGTGCTCGCGAATACGTCCGGATTCGTCTACTACGTCTCGATCACCGGCATCACCGGCGCAGCGGCGCCTGATGCGGAGCGGGTCGCGGAAGCGGTTAAGCGGATCAAGCGCCACACTATTCTTCCGGTTGCCGTCGGCTTTGGGGTTCGGGATGCTGCGAGCGCCGCCGTTATCGCGCGGGACGCCGAGGCGGTCGTGGTCGGTTCAGCCCTGGTCGAAAAGGTACGCACAAGCCTTGATGCGGCCGGCAAAGCAACAGCTGCCACCGTCGCGTCAGTCCAAGAACTGGTCACCGAACTCGCGGCGGGGGTACGCAACGCGCGGCAGCAGGCGGCGGAGTAAACGTCGTGAACTGGATCTCCAACGTCGTCCGGCCAAAGATCCGTGGCTTTCTCAACCGGCGCGAGGTGCCGGAGAATCTGTGGATCAAATGCCCCGACACGGGGCAACTCGTGTTTTACAAAGACGTCGAGGCGAACCAGTTCGTCATTCCGGTTTCCAACTATCACATGCGCATGGGCGCAACGGCGCGCCTCAAATCGGTGTTCGACGGAGAGACCTGGATCGACATCGGGATACCGGAGGTCACATCCGATCCGCTGAAGTTCCGGGACGAGCGGCGCTATGCCGACCGGTTGCGCGACGCGCGCGCCAAGACGGGTTTGAAAGACGCACTCAAGCTTGGCCTTGGCAAGCTCGACGGCCTTCCGGTTGTCATCGCGGTGCAGGATTTCGACTTTATGGGCGGCTCTCTCGGCATGGAAGCCGGTGAGGCAATCATCAAGGGACTGCAGACGGCTGCGCAGAAAAGCACGCCTTTCATCCTGTTTGCGGCGTCCGGAGGGGCGCGCATGCAGGAAGGCATTCTGTCGCTCATGCAGATGCCCCGCACAACCATAGCGGTGCAAAATCTGCGTGCCGCACGCAAGCCCTACATCGTCGTGCTCACCAATCCAACCACCGGCGGCGTCACCGCTTCCTATGCCATGCTGGGCGACGTTCACATCGCCGAACCGGGCGCGCTCATCGGTTTTGCCGGCCCGCGCGTGATCGAGCAAACCATCCGGGAAAAACTGCCGGAAGGTTTCCAGAAGGCGGAGTATCTGAAAGAGCACGGAATGGTGGATCTGGTGGTGCATCGCCATGAGCTGCGTGCTACGTTGTCGCGACTTTGTCGCGTCTTGACGAAAGCGCCGGCGTCAGTCGCAACGCCGACGCTCGTGCCTGGTGAGCCGGTATCGACGCCCTGAGGCGCTGGCGTCCTGTGGTCTCCACGTCATCGAGCTGGGGTTCGTGATGACACAGTGGATCGTTGCGGCCGCGACGGCCGCCATCTTGATTGCCGCTGAGGGACCCGGCGCGGCCCAGACCTATCCGGACCATATCATTAAGGCCATCGTTCCCTATACGGCGGGAGGGCCGATCGACGTCACGACCCGGGTCGTTGCAAAGCGTCTTGGCGAGGTGCTGGGCCACTCCGTCATCGTCGAGAACCGCCCCGGCGCTTCCGGCATGATCGCCAACAAGGCTGCTGCAACCGCAGAGCCCGATGGCTACACGCTGCTGTTCGGCAACACGAGTACGCTCGTGGTTTTCCCCAGCCTCGCCCGCACGCGCGATTTCGACGTGCTCAAGCGACTGACGCCAGTCGCAAAGCTCATCCAAGGCTATGAAGTGATGGTGGTGGACCCGGCCGGTCCGGCAAATACCCTGCCGGAGTTCATTGCCTACGCCAAGGCCAATCCGGGCAAGCTGAATTATGGCTCCGTCGGTTTCGGAAATCTCACCCATGTCGCCGGCGAACTGCTGAAGCTCAAAACCGGCATCGAGATACAGCACGTGCCATACAAGGGCGCCCCCGAGCTCATTGCAGGCCTTTTGTCGGGCCAAGTGCAGATGAATTTCACGGACGTTGCCGGTGCCCTGACGTTGGCGCGCCAGGGCAAAATTCGTCCGCTTGCGATCGCCAGCGCAATGCGCGACCCAAAAGCTACGGATATTCCGACCTTCATCGAGCAGGGTGTGCCGGATTTCCTTGTTCCCACATTCACAGGAGTTATGGTCCCGGCTGGCACGCCGTCCGCAATCGTCGCCAAGCTACACGACGCCATCAATGCGGTACTCACGAACGCAGAAAGCCGCACGATGCTCGAAAACGCGGGCTCCTCCGTCCGTCCCGGCACCGCCGAGGAATTCGCCACGTTTCTCGCTGCTGAGCAACATAGGTGGGAAGAGGTCGTAACACTCGCTGGACTCAGGGGCGAGTAACCGCAAGATTTATTGCATTCCTGTCGATCCGAAGCCTTCGGCGCCGCGCGCTGTGTCATCAAGCGCCGTTGCTTCGACGATACGGGCACACGCCACCGGCGCAATGATCAGTTGGGCGATCCGCATCCCGCGGGTCACGACGAACTGCTCCACCCCCAGGTTGATCAGAATTGCCATGACCTCGCCGCGATAATCCGCGTCGATCGTTCCGGGGGCGTTCAGCACCGTTACGCCGTAACGGGCCGCAAGACCCGACCGCGGTCGCACCTGCCCCTCGAACCCGGACGGCAGCGCAATCGCGATGCCGCACGGAATGAGACGCCGCTCGCCGGGCGCCAGCATCACCGGCGCATCTGCCGGAACCGCGGCCAGAAGATCGAGGCCGGCCGCATGCACGCTTTGATACGACGGCAACGGCAGGTCGGCGCCGTGAGGCAAGCGGACAATGCGCAGTTTCACGTCAGTCATTTGGCGGCGGCCGCAAGGGCTGCAACAATGCGGGCGACCAGCATATCGGCAACGTTCTGCTTCGCCGCATCAGGCCACGACTCGACGCCTTCATGGGTAATGAGATGGACGCTGTTGCGATCCCCACCCATGATGCCGGTGCTGGGTGAGACGTCATTGGCCACGATCCAATCGCAGCCTTTGCGATCGAGCTTGGCGCGGGCGTTCTCGATCACGTGCTCGGTTTCGGCCGCAAAACCGATGACGAGGCGCGGACGCTTCGATTTGCTGTGTGCCACCGTTGACAGAATGTCGGGATTTTCGACGAGGGCAAGTTTCGGTGCACCGCTCGCGCCTTTTTTGAGCTTGTGGGCGCCCGGCTCTGCGACCCGCCAGTCGGCGACCGCGCCCGCGAATATCGCGACATCGACCGGCAGCGCCCGTTCCACCTCGGCAAGCATTTCGCGTGCGCTCTCGACCCTGATCACGGTAACTCCGGGCGGATCGATGAGCGCCACCGGGCCGCTTACGAGGATTACGCTCGCACCCGCCGCGGTCGCAGCGCGCGCAATGGCAAAGCCCTGTTTCCCCGACGACCGGTTGGCGATGTAGCGCACCGGATCGATCGGCTCGTGGGTCGGCCCGGCCGTTACAAGCACGCGTCGGCCCAATAGTAGCCCGGCGGTCTCATGCTGCGCGGCCAAGCGGATCTCGACGGCGGCGACGATCTCGAGCGGTTCCGCCATGCGCCCGGTGCCCGCTTCGCCCTGCTCCGCCATCTCGCCGGTATTGGGACCGACAACGGCCACTCCATCAGCCACGAGCTGTGCGAGATTGCGTTGGGTTGCCGGATGGCTCCACATGCTCGGGTTCATGGCAGGGGCGATCAGCACGGGCTTATCAGTTGCCAGCAGCACCGTGGAGGCAAGGTCGTCCGCGTGACCGCCCGCCATCTTGGCCATCAGATCGGCAGTGGCCGGCGCCATCACGATCAAATCGGTATCGCGTGCGAGCCGAATATGACCGAGGTCGAATTCCGTGCGCGAATCGAAGAGGTCCACGTAGGTTTGCCCCCCCGCGATGGCGCCCGCCGAAAGGGGGGTGATGAATTCCTGCGCGGCTCTTGTCATCACAACGCGCACCGCCGCGCCGCGCTCCCGCAGACGCCGGATCAGGTCGAGCGATTTGTAAGCCGCGATCCCCCCGCCGATGATGAGCAGGATGCGCTTGCCTTGCAGCAGCATTTCATTGTTGGCGTTCATGGGTTCCAGCGGCAATTGAGCAGCAAGGCTGCCAGAAATACTTTAATCATTTCACGAAAACCACCCACGCCAGGAGCGCCGCGATCATCCACAGCCCGATCGTTCCCCAGCGCTGGCGCCGCCGCTCGCCCTCGGTCATGGCGGCGATGGTCTCCGGCGCGAGCGTCACGCCCTCGCGGGTCGCGAGGTCGATCTGCTCGGCGATCCAGAACGCACGCTGCAACAGCTCGGGGACGCGCGGCAGGAAATTGCCGATTTCGCCGACACCTCGAACGACACCTTCGAACTGCCCGGCCGGACCGAGATTGCGCGTGATCCATTCGCGCACCACCGGCTCGGCGGTGGTCCAGATGTCGAGCCGCGGATCGAGCGTGCGCGCTACGCCTTCGACCACCACCATGGTTTTCTGCAGCAGCAGCAGTTCCGGTCGTGTCCGCATATCGAACAGCCCGGTGACCTCAAACATCAGCGTCAGCAGTTTCGCCATGGAGATGTCCTCCGCGGTGCGATTATGGATCGGCTCGCCGATCGCCCGGATTGCCTGCGCAAAGGCTTCTATCGAATGATGCTGCGGCACGTAGCCTGCCTCGAAATGCACTTCGGCTGTGCGGCGATAGTCGCGGGTAATGAAGCCCAGCAGGATTTCCGCGAGAAACCGCCGTTCCTTGGGCCCCAGCCGTCCCATAATGCCGAAATCAACCGCCACTAAACGTCCCTCGGCGTCGATAAACAGATTGCCGGGGTGCATGTCAGCATGAAAAAAACCGTCGCGAAGGGCGTGACGCAGGAAACTTTGGATTACGATGCGGCCAAGCCCGACGAAATCGAGTTTCCGCGCCGCCAGCGCCGCCCGGTCGTGGAGCGGCGTGCCGTCGATCCACTCCAGGGTCAGCACGTTGCGGGCCGTAAAATCCCATTCTACCCTGGGCACCCGGAAATCCGGATCTTTCTTGGTATTCTCGGCCATCTCGGAAAGGGCCGCCGCCTCGAGTCGCAAATCCATCTCGATGGCGACCGAACGCGCAAGGGTGTCCACCACTTCGATGAGCCGGAGACGCCGTGCTTCCGCCGACAGGAATTCGGCATCGCGGGCCACGAACCTGAATGCCGCAAAATCCACCTTGAAACGTCGTTCGATGCCGGGACGCAGCACCTTGACGGCAACAGCGCGCCGCCCCACCGGCGTTTCGATTTCGGCGCGATGCACCTGGGCGATAGATGCGGCTGCAACCGGAGGACCGAACGCGACGAACGTGTCGGACAGCTTCCTGTTCAACGCCGCCGCGACGGCCGCCTCCGCCTCGACCTGGGGGAATGGCGCCATACGGTCCTGAAGGCTTTCGAGGTCGCGGGCGAGCGCGGGACCGACCACGTCCGGCCGGGTCGCCAGGAACTGGCCGAGCTTCACATAGGTAGGGCCGAGCGCCGTGATGATGGTCGAAAGCCGGTACTTCGCATCAGTCGCGGAACGCCGCTCGATGAGCCGTCCCAGGCGCCACACCAGCCGCAATTGCGGCGGCAGCGGCGCAGGATCCACGAGCCCGAATATACCCTCGCGGGCGCACACAAAACCGACACGGCCGAGCCGGAACAGGTGCGAGAATATCGAAATCACGGAGGACGCCGGATCACAGCCGCCAGCCGGAATGCAGCGCCACTACGCCGCCGGTCAGCACGCGGAAACTCACGCGGCGGAATCCCGCCGCCATGATCATGTCCGCAAACGCCTGCGGCTTCGGGAAGTGCCGGATCGATTCGACCAGATATCGGTAGGCTTCGGCATCGCCTGCAACCGTGCGGCCGAGCACTGGGATGATGTTGAAGGAGTAGAAATCATAGAGAGCATCGAACCCCGGCACATCGACGGTTGAAAATTCGAGGCACAGGAATCGGCTGCCGTGCCGCAGCACGCGATAGAATTGGGCGAGCGCGGCATCGATCCGCGACACGTTGCGGATGCCAAACGCGATGGTACAAGCGTCGAAGCTGCGGTCCGGGAACGGCAAACTTTCGGCATTGCCCGCAGTGAACGTCACCTTGTCGTCAAGCCTGCGCCGCGACGCACGCTCACGCCCGACGCCGAGCATTTCTTCGTTGACGTCGCAAACCGTCACCTGTGTGCCTGCGCCTCCCGCCTCCGCTATCCGAAGCGCCACGTCGCCGGTGCCGCCCGCAACGTCCAACACGGCAAACGGCCGTTGGTTGTGAGGTGGGTTCACGGCCGTCACCAGAATGTCCTTCCATACCCGATGGAGTCCACCGGACATCAGGTCGTTCATCAGGTCATAATGCGGCGCGACCCTATCGAAAACCTCGTCGACCAGCGTCTGCTTGTCGCCGAGGCCGACCGTGCGGAAGCCGAAATGGGTATCGCGATGGCCGTCTGGTGCCCCACCTGGTGCCGGCATGGCGTTTAATCCTTTTATGCGCCGGGACCATAGCCCGACATGCCCCGAGGCGCTATCAAATCCCCGCTCGAAGGTGAACAGGAAAACTCCGGTGCCCGAACTCCCTGAGGTCGAAACAGTGCGGCGCGGGCTTGCCCCCGTGATGGAGGGTGCCCGCATCGTTCGGGTCGAGGCACGGCGGCCGGACTTACGCCGGCCGCTGCCGCGCGACTTCGTCAAGCGGCTTGAAGGCCAGACTGTGACGGGTGTCGGTCGCCGCGCCAAATATCTTACCGCCGACCTTGCCTCCGGCGACGTGCTGCTGATGCACCTCGGGATGTCGGGCTCGTTTCGGGTGAGCCATGACGGCAAGCGGGAGATACCGGGCAATTTTCATCATCCGCGCACGACCACTCTGACCCATGATCACGTCGTGTTCCATCTCTCATCCGGTGCCACCGTAACGTTCAACGATCCGCGCCGGTTCGGCCTGATGCTGATCGTGCCCCGTCGTGAACTGGCAGACCATCCGCTGATGCGCGAGGTGGGCCCGGAACCGCTCGGCAACGCGTTCGATGCCGATCTGCTGGCCGCCGCCTGCGCCGGGAAAAAGACCAGCCTTAAGGCCGCACTGCTTGACCAGACCGTCGTGGCCGGGCTCGGCAACATCTATGCGTGCGAGGCTCTGCACCGGGCGCTGCTGTCGCCGAAACGCCGCGCTTCAACCATTGCGACGCGCACGGGAGCCGCCAATGCGCGCGCGGTGGCGCTGGTTGATGCCATCAAGGCGGTTCTCAGCGACGCCATCAAGGCCGGCGGCTCGTCGCTGCGCAACCACCGCGACACCAATGGCGAGCTTGGCTATTTCCAGCACCGTTTCCGCGTCTATGACCGTGAAGGCGAACCATGCGTCACGCCGGGATGCCGTGGCATGGTGAAACGGATCGCGCAGGGCGGGCGATCGACGTTTTTTTGCCCGGTGTGTCAGAGGTGATCGTCCCTCCACTGTTCGGGGCCGACAATGAAGCGGGTCACCGAGGGCCGTCGTCTCGACACCGATTTTGCCGCAGCCATGGCTGCGGACGGCAACAATATTGCTTCTTCCGCAGTCGAGGTGACGGCGGTGCCGTGTGCGATCAGAATCGTCGCGAATGAGCTGGTGCGGACAACCCTGTCGAATTGAGATCGGCGGCAAGCTTTATTAAAGTTTGACACCGTTTTCAGTAGCGCATACCGAAAGCGCGACGGCCTCGAGCGGCGCGTTATTTCCATGAGCATTATGAAGAATGTGACCTGCAGATGATCATAGAAACATTATCCGCCCCAAAAAAGTCCATCGGGCCGGCCGATAATTGCCTGCTACGTCGCTTCGCGCTTTGGTAACGGCGAACAAATGGCACGTCCGCAGGACGGGAATATTGACGGCACTCAATAGTAGCGCCGGTCCCTCACGGCATAAGGGGACGGTGACGAAAGGGCCTGCACGCAGCAGCCGGAAAAACATGGATCAGATGCTGAGCGCGAAGACGACGCGTTTCTACTCGATGCATCCAGATAGCTGGCAGTCAGGTGCTGGAAAATGCGGTGACTGGGAATGAGCTTGGTGCCGGAAGGCACACGATTCCCGCTTGCTTCGGCGCATGACCAGCCGCCATAGTATGATCCAAGGCCGCGGTTAATGGTGCCGTGATGAATCATGACAATGAGATGACGGGGTCTTGCGGTTCTGGAATTGTCGGAGGCGCCGTTTAAGCGGATGAATGTCCAAGCTGCAAGCGTCAGGCACATCATTTATGCTACGGGAATCGGAAGGAAAATCACTCCAATCTGTGCCGGCTCTCGTTGAGGCATGTCCGCCTTGGGTTATTTCGATTGCTCTCACAGTTGCGCTCAGCATTGCCTATTTCTCGGCTGCGCGGCTGAGCCTGGCGCTGATCCTGCAACCTGACGGGGTCGCGGTTTTCTGGCCGGCTGCGGGTGTCGCGGCCGGTGCGATTATCAGCATCGGGTCCGCTGCTCGGGTGCCGGTAATCGTCGGAACGATTGCCGCAACCATCGCGGCTAATCTCTTGGGCGATCGCAACATCTTGAGTTCGATTGTTTTTGCGTTGTGCAACGCTGGCGAAGCCGTGCTCGTCGCTGGTCTGATTGAACGGTTCTTCGGTTCGTCGTTCAGCCTCGACCGGCTGCCCCGCGTGCTGGGGCTATTTGCGGCGGCGATCATCGGGCCCGCCGTCTCCGGTATCGGCGGCACGCTCGGCTACGTGTTGTTTCACAGTTCGACGGCACCCGCCCCGATAATTTGGCAGCACTGGTTCGCATCCGACGCCATCGGCATCCTCACAGTGGCGCCGCTGTTGATTGGCCTGCGTTCGGCAGTGCGCGAGCCGCCGCAACGCAGAGAGGTCGTCGAAGGCGCTTTGGCCCTGGCAATTCTGAGCGGTTTGAGTGGACTCTTGGTCTACTTGCCGAGCGAGCCTTGGGCAGACGATTTGACCGTCGCTTTGCTATTACCGGTGTTTTTGTGGATTGCTGCCCGCTGTCGCCCATCCTTCGCCGCGGCAGCGACGTCCATTACTTCATTTGCGATTGTCTGGTTCGCCACATTTGGCCTTGGTATCGTCGGCAATCTTCCGATCAGTGATCGCGTGCTAACCGCTCAGATCAGTATCTTGATGTTCTCTCTCTTCGGTTTGATCCTTGCAGCACTTTTTGCCGAACGGCGTGAGTACGAGGCCGAACTCAAGAAGAGCGAGGCACGGCTGCAGAATGCGCTGAAGCAGGCGGAGCAGGCTGACCGGGCAAAGTCCGTCTTTCTCGCTGCGGCGAGCCATGACCTGCGTCAGCCATTGCAAACTTTAGAATTCCTGCTGGGAACGCTTGAGCGGCAGACTCAGAATAATGGGTGGCGCGCCGCGCTCGCCGGGATGGGTCGCTCATTGAAGACCATGGTCGGTATGTTGGACACGATGCTCGACATTGATCGGCTTGAAACTGGAGTTCTTCGTGCCTCGATGAGCGACTTTGAAGTCAATGACCTGTTCGATTCAATCGCAGCCGATTTTGCCGGACCCATCAAGGAAAAAGGCTTGACGTGGAGTTTGGTTCGATCCGCGGTTACGGTGCATAGCGACAGGCGCCTGCTCGAAGAAATGATTCGCAATCTGCTTTCAAATGCAGTCCGCTATACCGATAAAGGAAAGATCTTGCTGGGCTGCCGTCGGGCCCGTAACAAGGCGCGCATCGAAGTGTGGGATAGCGGTATCGGAATTATGGGAGAACAGATTCCATACATATTTGAAGAATATTATCAGATTGACAAAAGGGCGAAGCGAGGTGGCTTCGGGCTGGGTCTCGCAATTGTTCAGCGATTGGGAAGAGTATTGGACCACCGCATTGATGTGCATTCCGCTCCCGGCAAGGGTTCGGGCTTTTCCATCGAAGTTCCACTAGGGCGGGCGGCAAATGTGACGCAGCGGTCCAGGTGGTCACGCGACCAAGACCTTTCTCCTTTCCCTCAAACGATCCTTCTCATCGAAGACGAAAGTTTCGTTCGCAACGGGCTCGAGTCACTGCTGAGCTCGGAAGGAATCGGGTGTGTGTCCGTTGCCACCGGAAGCGACGCGCTCACCTTAGTTACAAAGAACGGCCTGCGCCCCGATCTGGTGATATCAGACTACAACCTCCCGGGAATGAATGGCGTCGACAGCATCCAGGCCCTGCGCGCAGCCATCGATTGGAAAATTCCAGCCATCGTATTGACTGGCGACATACGATCTCACGTAATCGAAGTGATTGCCGCGCACGAGGTTGGTGTACTCGTCAAGCCAGCAGACGCGGATGAACTGCTGCAGCTAATCAAGCGACTTCATGCCGATTCAACACACCCACAGGCATAATCAATATATCCGGCGCGCAATCGTCGTTTGACCTCGCACCATGACCTTACGTCGGGGCGCGCTGTGCTAACCGGCTTCCATGTCACTTGTAGCCTTTTGATTTTAATCAATGCCTTCCGGCGGAAAAGTCGCCTTGGTGAATTGAGTAACCGAGATGGATGGAGCCCCTTTTTGGACGACCTCCGAAGCCGACAGCCATTCGCGGCCCGTGCGGCGTATGCTCGCACCTAGCACAGCAGCTGGATGGGTTAAGCCATGCCGGATCGGCGCCTCGGTGGCTATTCGTGGGCGGCACTATGTACATCGTCGGTGGCGCCATGATTTAGCGATCCGTCGTATGGATATGTTGGGGCATTGAGACAGGCTTTGGGCAGCGGCCCCTGGAGCTCGCGCGATATGCCGAATGGCCGCTGTTGATGGCCCGACCGCAGCGCTCGGACTGGCCTTGATCATACGAGACGTGCGCAAGAAAATACCAAGGTAAATCGCTTTCCGAGGCAGCAACAAAGATGTAGCCTGGATGGCCAAGCGCTTCCCGTTGTCATTCGAAAGGACCGGCGGAATGACTGAATCTCTTCACCCAGTTGCTACCCACAACCTGCCGTCTTTCATCACCCCTCCTGGTGACACAGACATACTCATGGTTGTGATGAGCGTAATTCTGCTGGTCTCTGTTCTGTTATTTGGTGTCTTGTTTTTTCACCTGCATACGCTGCCCGATCGAATAGCGCATAAGACCCACAAGGTGCAGTTCGAGGTCGTCGCCGTCTTGTGCCTTATCTCTCTGTTCACACACATGCATATCTTTTGGATAGCTGGCCTCCTCCTAGCGCTGATCGACTTGCCGGATTTTGGCAGCCCACTCGGTCGGATCGCCGGATCGGTTGAGAAAATCGCCGGCATAGAGCCAGGCGGAGGCGCGGCTCTTGCCGGCAACAAACAAGCCGAGGAAGTGGGTGAAGTACCACCCGAGACACACGGGGTCGGGCAAGGCGAAGGGGTGACCACATTGCCGACAACAGTCCGACAAGCCAAGAGGAGCTGAGCCATGCTTGAGCTTCTTCTCTGCTCTTTAGTGACAATTTTCCCCGACTATCTGTACCGCCGATACGTCCAGGGAAAGCGGTTTGGCAAGGAAATAACCTTTTATTCCGTGTGGTATGAGCTGAGGTGGGGGATCTCGGGCTGCTTGATTCTCACCGTCTCCCTGATCACGACGATCTTTTACAATCATCCGTCTACCAACAACGTCACAATGTTCTTTAAAACCGTTCCGATCATTTCTGAGACGAATGGACGCGTCGCTGAGATCTATATCGGGACGAGCGGTGCGGTCACCAAGGGAATGCCGCTCTTCAAGCTGGACAGCTCAAAGCAGGAGGCAGCTGTGGAGACCGCGCGGCGCAAGATTGCGGAAGTCGACGCGGAGATCGTGGTGGCGCGGGCCGATGTCCAGAAGGCCGAGAGCCAGGTGCAGGAGGCTGAAAGTGCCCACCAGCAGACCGTGGACGAACTGGAGACCAAGCAAGAGCTGCAAAGACGCAATCCGGGGAACGTTCCGGCCCGCGAGATCGAGCGGCTCGAGGTGCAAGCCGAAGGCCGCTTAGCTGCGATCGCTTCAGCCACGGCTACAAAACTAGCTGCTGAGCAGCGGGTTTCCACGTTTCTCCCGGCCCAAAAAGCCAGCGCCGAAAGTGCACTGGCTGAAGCCGAAGTGGAATTGGGAAAGACGGTTGTCCGTGCCGGCGTGAACGGGCGAGTGGAGCAGTTCGTGCTTCGGGTCGGCGATATCGTCAATCCGTTCATGCGTCCGGCCGGGGTCTTGATCCCTGAGGGACTCGGTCAGCGGAGCCTGCAGGCGGGCTTCGGGCAGATTGAAGCGCAGGTGATGAAGGTCGGAATGATTGCCGAAGTCACATGTGTCTCCAAGCCCTGGACGATCATTCCGATGGTGGTGACGGATATCCAGGATGTCATCGCCGCCGGTCAGTTTCGTGGCGGCGATCAACTTTTAGACCCGCAGCAGGTGACACGGCAGGGCACCCTCATGGTAGCTCTCGAGCCTCTCTACAAAGGCGGACTCGACGATATAACGCCGGGCAGCAGCTGCATCGCCAACGCCTATACCAGCAACCACGACGTAATCGTAGCCAAAGATACGGGCGCTTTCAGGGGTGCGGTTCTTCACGCCGTGGATGCTCTGGGACTCGTGCATGCCCTGATTCTGCGACTCCAGGCGCTGGTGCTTCCCATCAGCACCCTCGTTTTCAGTGGGCACTGATGCGCCCGAAGTATGTAAATGCCCTGGAATAGTTCGGCGTTTCTGGTGCTGTCGCTCTCCTCCGGGGAAATAACTTTTATCAATCAAGGAGGGGAAACAGTTTCACTGAGAATTGGAGGCGTACCCGGGGCTTCTGATCCGGCATGAGCTCCCGTCCGCGCGAGAGCTCACAATGCACAGGGCTCCGCGACAGAGGCTTAGAAATAAGACGCTTTAGAATATGATGCTGAGGCTTAAAGCGATTTACGCACCGCTCGCGCGTGCTGCATGGTTTCGACGCATGACAGCAATTCCGTGTAGCTTGGTGGTCCCCCTTTGGTAATCTTGATAAGGCAATCCGTTTTGTCGGTTTTATTATAATGAGACCAATGCCTGACTAATACTTTATGAGACTCCATCTCGTGCTTGATGCAAGCCTCTTTTGACGAATCGATGAAAACCAATCTTCGCGCGCTCGATTCGCAACTCGGAGTGACGTCGAGCTTGGGCACTGTGTCCCTGGCGGCGGCAGCAAGACTGCTTGCGAACAGTAAAATGCCAACCCAACCGGCGCGCAAAGTAAAGTTCATGTACTGTCTCATACCCTCAGCCTTTCGCAGTCGGTGCCCGTCGAAACTTAGAGCGCCTCTCCGGTGAGATTTGCACAGTGCGGGAGGGGCCTCTCAACAGCCTCAACGTTGGAGAAGCCCTTCACCCCGACCCTCTCCTGCAAGCGGGGAGAGGGAAGAGTAGGGCGCGCGCAGGTGACTCCAGCTCATCGGAACGTGCGTCAGTTTACCTGCAGGTAGCTCACCATCTGGCAGTTTGCTTTTTTTTTACGCGTTCAAATCACTCGCGGCATTGATTTTTCGCAACAACAGGCTCTCTGGCTTGACGATTTTCATCGGCGGCAGGGCCGTTAGCGCATTGGGATGAGCCGCGCGCAAAGGACAGTGCTGCGCGGGGGTGCGACGACCTGGCCTGCCGCGGCTATTTTCTATTAAGGCCACTGGCCGCGATTGCGGTGAGACTGCTGATATCCGGCATCCTCAACGCTTCCCGTCAACCGCCCCGTCGAGCCACTTCGCGATCACAGCGGCGATCTCCTTGTTGTTCTTTTCCAGCATCATCACATGGCTGTTGCCATGAATGCCGAAGTCCGCGAGCCGGATGAAGGTCGGCTTCACGCCGGCCTGCTGCAGATATTTCACGGTGCAGTGATCGTAGGGCGCGTGGTAGGAGGCTTCCGCGGTCAGCACCAGGATCGGCATCTTCTGCAGGTTCGGCAATTGCCGCGCCGGCGCCTTTTGCGCATAGCAGCGCACGAGATCGGGCGCGTCCGGCTTCTCCTGCACCACGACATCGAGAGCAACCGCGCTTCCTACTGGCGGCTCATACGCGAGCGGAACCGAGGTGATGCCGTAGTCGAGCCCTGACGAGCCTTGCTTGAACCAGGTTGGCGGGCCTGTGAATTCCACCGAATAGAATGGCGGCCCGTTCGGTTCGATAGCGAGGATCGCCTTCACCAGGTCGGGCCGGGCGTCCGCCACCGGCCAGCTGAACGCGCCGGCCTGGCTGTGCACCAGGAGGATCGACGGGCCGATCTTTTCCAGCAACGCCACCAGGGCGTCGCGATTGAGAAACTGCTGCTTGGTGAAGCTCGCAATCGCCGGCAGCTGGCCGGAGGCCAGCTGCATGGTGGCGTCGTCGTCGGGCTCGCCGTCGCCGGGCCACTGAGTGTGCAGGTGCGCCTGGGGCCACAGGTTGAACTTCTCCTGGGCGACGAAGCGGGAGGCCGAATTGCTGCGTTCCATATTGCGGCCCGGCCCATAGGCGGCGCCGAGATAGCCGGAGCGTCCGCGTCCGGGCTGATCGACTACGTAGACCGCATAACCCTGACGGACGAAGTATTGCGCCCAGCCCTCGCGGCCATCCGGGGTGCCGGTGAAATTGGTGCCCGACATGGTGCCACCATGCACCATGATGATCGGATAGGGCTTGGTTTTGTTGGCCGGAATGCGAGCCTCGACATACATCTGGCCGCTGATGTACTCGTGGTCATTGACTGTGGTTGGCTTGCCGTTGACGTAGAAGAACCCGTCTCGGGCCAGCGTCAGCGGAGGTTCGTCCGCCATAACGGGGCCGGATATCATGGTCGAAATGATGAGCGCGGCTCCGGCGCATCCCAGTTCGGAGCGTCTCACCAAGGCCGTTCGCCGATGTTCGTACATGCCCCGATTCCTTCCGCGGAGAGTTTCGTTATCGCCCCGCGTCCATTATAGCTCAGAAACCGAGCCCGTACGCTCACGATGCCCGGGGGAGAAAATTTGGCCTTTGGCCGACCCGTTCTGACACGGACCGCCGATTACGACGCGCTGTGCCGGCAATTTCGCTGGCCAATGCCGGCAGCCTACAATATCGGCGTCGAGGTCTGCGACCGCTGGGCCGACATCGAGCCCCGCCGCATCGCCCTGATCGACGCTCATGACGACGGGGGTTGCGATGAGGTCGGCTACGGCGTCCTGCGCGACGCTTCGAACCGGCTCGCCAATGCGCTGCGTGCGTTCGGAATTGCGCGCGGTGACCGCGTGGCGATCCTGCTGCCGCAGGGGCCGGACGTGGCGGTGAGCCACATTGCGATCTACAAGCTGGCAGCCATTGCGCTGCCGCTGGCGATGCTGTTCGGCATCGATGCCATTTCGTATCGGCTGAAAGATTCCGGCGCCAAGGCACTGATCACCAATGCCCAGGGGCTCACGAAACTCACCGGGATGCGTGACAGGCTGCCGAACCTTGTGCTCTCGGTCGACGGCACCAGCGACACGGCACTCGGTTTCCACGATGTGCTAGCCCGCGCGTCACCGGCATTCACCCCAGAGGCCACAACCGCCAACGACCCGGCCTTGATGGTGTACACCTCAGGCACCACTGGGCAGCCCAAGGGCGCGCTCCACGCCCATCGGGTGCTGATCGGTCATCAGCCCGGCATCGAGATGCCGCACGAGTTCTTTCCCCAGCCCGGCGACCGGATGTGGACGCCGGCCGACTGGGCGTGGGCCGGCGGGCTGCTCAACTGCCTGCTGCCAGGGCTGCTCTATGGTGTCCCCGTAGTGGCGCGGCGCTTCGAGCGCTTCGATCCCGAAGAGGCGTTCGCCGTCATGGCGCGAACCGGCGTGCGCAACACCTTCATTCCGCCGACCGCGTTGCGCATGATGCGTTCGGCACCCGATCCGCGCGGCCGCCACGAACTGCACCTGCGCACAGTCGGTTCGGGCGGCGAGGCGCTTGGCGTCGAGACCTATGAATGGGGCAAGTCGGCGCTCGGCCTGGTCATCAACGAGTTCTACGGCCAGACCGAATGCAACCTGGTGGTCGGCTCCTGCGCGGCAATCGGCGTCACGCGGCCCCGCGCCATCGGCAAGCCGATCCCGGGTCACATTGTCGGGGTTATCAGGCCAGACGGCACACTGTGCCGGCCGGGCGAAATCGGCCAGATCGTCGTGGAGCGGCCCGATCCGGTGATGTTTCTGTCCTATTGGGGCAATCCCGACGCGACCCGCGAAAAATTCATCGGCGACTGGATGACGACCGGCGACCAGGGTGTCGCCGATGACGACGGCTACATTTCCTTTGTGGGTCGCGACGACGACGTCATCACGTCATCGGGCTATCGCATCGGTCCGGGCGAGATCGAAGACTGTCTCATCCGCCATCCCGCGGTGGCGCTCGCCGCTGTGGTCGGCAAGCCCGATGCGCTGCGCACCGAAATCGTCAAGGCCTTCATCGTGCTCAAGCACGGCGCGCCGCCGTCCGATGCGCTTGCGTCGGAAATCCAGGACTTCGTTAAGGAGCGCCTGTCGGCCCATGAATATCCGCGCGAGGTCGCCTTCATCGACCACATGCCGATGACGACGACCGGCAAGGTGATACGGCGGTTGTTGCGGGAGAGGGGG
>Ga0209465_10000443_pt1 | contig 19584 bp, 17 predicted proteins | sample PanSoiPlot1MoBio_FD_188321 | JGI IMG/M metagenome (GOLD analysis project Ga0209465, IMG submission 188321) | Tropical forest soil microbial communities from Panama analyzed to predict greenhouse gas emissions - Panama Soil Plot 1 MoBio (SPAdes)... | ecosystem: Environmental > Terrestrial > Soil...
GGCGGTGAAAATCCCGAAGAACAAAAAAGCGCTCTACCACGCTTTCGATATGTTTGCTTCGCCGATGCTAGTGGCTCTGATGGCGGCGCTGGAGGGGGTAGGAAGGGCAGCGGGGATTCCAGAGAAAGACCTGAGAGCTATGGCGGGGCCGCTGCTTCGTCAGACGCTAGAGAATTACTTGGCACGGGGATCAAAGGCTGCCTTCACCGGGCCTTTGGTAAGGGGCGATCACGCGGTGGTTCGCAAGCATATGCACGCGTTGCAAGGCCTCCCGTTGGCGCGTGAGGCGTACGTGGCCTTGGCGCGGGTGGCGCTGGAAGAATTGCCAGGGAAGAATCGGGGTGCCGTAAGGAGGGCGCTAGAACGCGAGGCGGCAGGTTATACGAAGGAAAGGGGGCCTTCCATTCGTCGCTCGCCACGGCGACCTTCTCGCTCAGCATGACTCCGAGTGAAACTTGTATCCCTTGGTCTACCTAAAAGCTCGAGAAGAGATGGCCCATGCGATCCTTTTTGGTCTGCAGGTACTTCTCGGCGTGCTCGTAAGGCTCGACTTCGGCTGAGACCCGCTCGACGATAACGATCCCGGCGTTTTCCAGGGCGGCGACCTTCTCGGGATTGTTGGAGATGAGCCGCACGGAACTCACGCCCAACTGCTTCAACATCTCGGCGGGAAGAGTGTATTGGCGGTAATCAGCGTCGAAGCCGAGCTTTTCATTGGCTTCGATGGTGTCGAGTCCCTTGTCCTGAAGTTCGTAGGCCTGGATCTTCGCCATGAGACCGATGCCACGGCCTTCCTGCTGCTCGTAGATCAGGATGCCGGCTCCTGCGTCGCCGATCATGGAGAGAGCCATTTCGAGCTGCTGGCGGCAGTCGCAGCGCATCGAGGCAAACACGTCGCCGGTCAGGCACTGCGAGTGGATGCGCACGAGAGGGGCTTTCTCGTGAATGTCACCCATCACCAGGGCGACGGCTTCTTCAGGTTTGCCGTCGGCGGCTTCGTCCACAAACCCGTAGATGCGGAACTGTCCCCAACGAGTGGGGAAGTTGGCTTCGGCGACTTTGCGGATGTGGGGAGCAGTCACAGTTTGATTATAAGCAATCAGCAACCAGCAGTTTGCAGTTACAAAAAATCCCCCATGATTTGAAATTCCCCGCGCTTCGGCTCCACTCAGCGCAGGCCGCGGTAGAAGAACGCGGGATGGGGGCAGCCGGCGGGAATTGAGAGGTCCCGCAGGGCTAAAGCACGGATGTACTTTCAGTCGTTTGCGGCATGACTGAAGTCACGTCCTGACGCGAGAACATCGCACAAACTCTAGTAATAGCTGGCTAAGAACTTAGTTTCTTTTTCTCTACTCTTTACCCAAAATCAGGCGAAAGGGTGGGGGCACCCAGATGTAGGTGGCCCAAATGAAGAGCCCCAGCTCGCCATAGGCGGAATCGGCACCCAAGTAAGACCCCGTTCAAGTGGTGCTTGAACGGGGTAGCGAATGAGGAATTCTTTGGTTAGCGGCTGTGGCCTGAGTTGTGTCCACTGGAGGAGGCGGAGTGGCCGCCGCCACTCGATCCACCGGAATAATGTGCTCCCCCTCCACCGCCAGAGTAAGAGGGAGCTGAGTAGTGCGGTGCGGGAGCAGAGTAATGCGGTGCCGTAGGTGCGCTGGCTCGCGCACTATAGGTCGGAGCCGGCCCATAGCTTGGAGCGGCACTGTAGCCTCCACCGTGGTATGCCGGAGCCGCGGGTTGTGAGTAACTGCGGTTGGCGGAATACGGAGCTGGGCTTGGCGTGGAGCCCCTGAGCCCTGGGCTCGGCATGTAACTCCGCGAGCCACCGTAGTACGGTGATCCCGAAGGTGCGGGCGAGCTGCCATTACGCGGACTGCTCGCGGCGCTGTACGAAGGGCTCGGTCGATACGAGTACGAGGTGGGCGGCTGCGGCACGGTCACTGCCGCTGAACCGGAGTTCGATTTGTTCGCCTCCTTGGGCGCACTCTCATGATTGTTCTTCGGCGCCTGGTCGGCATTGTGTTGGCTTTGCGGAGTTGTTGGCGCAGTGCGGACAGCCTGCGGCGGCGGCGTAGCTACATGCGGCGACTGAGGCGAGGACGACTTGCTTTGCTGTGCAGTTTCAGTCGCCGATGGAGCATGCCCTCCGGCATAAGGCGGTTTTGGCACGACGTGCTGCTGACTGCCCTGGTAAGGAGTGGTCGAAGCAGTCACGGCAGGCGTCGGATTAGTGTTCGCGCGTTGGTCTGACGGCCGAGGTACAGCAGGGCGAGTCTGGTTCGCCGCTTCGGTCGCTGGAGTGCGTGCACCGTTGACGGTCGGTGGTGCCACCGCGCCGTGGGTTTCGGGGCCGCTTGTAAGGGACCGCTGCGGAGATGTGTTCTGCGGCACGCCGGCGCGGGTTACGACGGGTCTGTCGATCGCGGTGCGCGGAGGCGTAGCAGAGGTGCGGGCGCTGGCTCCTCCCAGCATCGACTGCTTCGTCGGATTCACATCAACATTGCGAACGACCTGTGCGTTGCCGAGTTCTGAAGCTGGAACGGGCTTGCCCGCACGGGCGATGTTCTGTCCGTTAATCAAAGCGGATTTAGGTGCGGCGGTGACTGCACCAGCTACATTACGGTTTACGTAATTAGTGTTGGTGACCCTATTGTTGTAGTAGTTGTTTGTGATGTTGGTGATATTGGTGATGTGAGTGTTCGTCACGTTCACGTTGCGAATGTACGTCTGGCTCACGTAACCGCCGCGGTATCCGCGGTACCAGGGATAGTAGGGTTCACCCCAGCCGAGCGGGAACCAGCCGCATCCGCCACCAAAGCCGAAGCCAACGGAGATGCCGAAACCCCAGCCTCCGCCACCGATCCAGCCGACCAGAGCGGGCGCATAGTAAGGACGCCAGCCAACGTAAACCGGGCCAGGAGCCCAGCCCCAAGCGCCGCCGTGGTAGACCCAGCGTCCGTAGTGGAAGGGAGCAAAACCCCAAGGAGCATCGTCAACCCAAGTCCAACCCCAAGGGGCGATCCACACCCAGTGTCCGTAGCGATAAGGCGCCCAGCCGGCGGGAACGCTAGTGGGAACCCAGATTGCGCCATAGGAAGGCACCGTTCTCCACGAGCCGTAGTAATCCAAATCTTGGTAGCCGATGGTGCCGGGAGCTACGTACTGCGCAGACTGCGAGCCATCGAGGCGCCTATCGCGCACTTGCGCCCAGTCCTCGAAGCCATCAGGCCCCGGCGCAGCATAGGCAGAGTTCTGGAGCGTGCCTTGTCCGGTGAAGCGGACCTGCTGGCCCTGGGCGACTGTTACAGCGGGAGCACTGCCAGTTGCCTGGCCATGGCCTTTGCGCACCGTGACCAAGGTCTGATTGTCGTTCGCTGGCACATCAATGCGGTACACGCCCGGCTCCATTACATCGAAGGCGAGATTTGGAGTATCAATTTCCAAGATCTCGAGGGGTTCTAGATGGCGGACGGTGAGCTCAACAGTACCTTGATCGAGTTGCACCTGGAGAGTGTTGTCTCCGAGGTTAGTGAAGGTAATGCTGGTCTCGGAGTTCATTCGGATGAAAGCCGTGCCGACATTCAGTTCGGCGCGCGAGTCTTTGTCGGTCCACACCCGATCGGAGGTCGTCAGCGGCCGGTTAAGTGTGGCGGCAACCCAGTCGTTCACTCCGCCAGGCTGCATGGACACCTCACCCGCGATGTATTGGATGCGGGCCACGCGCGCCGCAGGATCGTTTGCGGGGTTGGAGTTATCGGATGCGGAGCCCGCATTGGGGTAGTTGGGGGCGGTCTGATCCTGGGCAAGGAGGCCGCCGACAAGAGACAGCCAGACCAATAGTGCAAGGAACCATCCGAACTGCCGTCTTGATTTCATTTTCGTACTCCGTCTGCTTCCGTAAACTCTGGAAGCTCTCACCACGGCTGAGCGCGGTTTCCGCACTCGCACTACTCTAAACCCCGCGGTGCAGGGTGTGTTTCGCAGAGCGCCTGTTAAGTAACCTGAAAGCGGGAGGTTAAGAATTGTGAAGGCGGGGAAATTGGTGAATCCGGAACAAAAGGGAAGCGAGTATTACCAATGGGATGCAGGTGTGCAGAGGGCTCTGCTATGCTCTTCGGTTCGCCTGGAGGAGACATTGCACCTCATACGATATGCCGCCCTGGCGGTTTTTCTCGCAGCTGCCACTTATGCGCAGGGTCAGACGGCAGCTGAGCCGGGGTTGCCCTACAGGCCAAGCCTCGATGTGACCGCCATGGACCGCACGGTCGATCCGTGCGTCGATTTTTATCAGTATTCCTGCGGCGGATGGCAGAAGAAGAATCCCATTCCGCCCGATCAAGCCTCATGGGACGTTTACGGGAAACTCTACGTGGACAACCTGGCATATTTGCGTGGACTGCTGGAACAAGCCGCGACCGAGAAGAACCGCGACGCGGTCACGCAGAAGATCGGGGACTTCTACGCTTCTTGCATGGACGAGGCAAGAGTGGAGCAGCTAGGCGCAAAACCGATGCAATCGCTGCTGGATTCTATTCAATCGATGAAGAGCATGAAAGACCTGCCGGCGCTGACGGCGACGTTGCAATTGCAAGGCATGGCAGTGCCGTTTGCCTTCGGGTCGGTGCAGGACCCGGACGACTCGGACAAAATGATTGTCGGGCTCGATCAGGCGGGACTGGGTTTGCCGGATCGGGATTACTACCTAAAGGACGATGCCAAATCGAAGGAGACGCGCGAGCGCTACCTACAGCACGTGCAAAAGATGTTCGAGCTGCTGGGAGATCCTCCGAAAGTGGCCAGGAAGAATGCGGATACGGTGATGCGGATGGAAACCAGCCTGGCGAAGGCGTCACTAACGCGGGTTGAGCGGCGAGATCCCTACAAGCAGAAACATAAGATGAGCGTGCCGGACCTTTATAAGGTAGCGCCTGATTTCGACTGGAACGCGTTTTTCGCTGCATCAGGCGTGCCGAAGTTCGGGATCGTGAATGTTTATTGGCCAGACTTCTTAAAGGAGGTCAATTCGCAACTGAAGACGGCCTCACTCGATGATTGGAAGATTTACCTTCGTTGGCATGTGGCGCATTCGCGCGCGCCATTTTTGTCGTCGGCATTCGTGAACGAGAATTTTGAGTTTTACCGCAAGTATCTGCGCGGAGCTACGGAACTGCAGCCCCGGTGGAGACGGTGTGTGCAGTATACGGATGGCAATCTTGGGGAGGCTCTGGGCCAGGTTTTTGTGCGGAAGACGTTTGGCCCGAAGTTGAAGGCTTCGACGGTGCAGATGACGCAGCAGATCGAAGATGCCATGGCGGTGCGGATCCAGGAACTGCAATGGATGAGCCCGACAACCAAGCAGCAGGCGCTGATCAAGCTGAAGGCGGTCCGGAACAAGGTGGGGTATCCGGATAAGTGGCGGGACTATAGCTCGGTAGAAATCGTGGCAGACGATTTCTACGGCAATGACATTCGCGCCACCGAGTTCGAGCAGAAGCGCGAGCTGGCGAAAGTCGGGCAGCCGGTGGATCGGACAGAGTGGGACATGACGCCTCCGACGGTGAATGCTTACTACAATCCGCAGATGAACGACATCAACTTCCCAGCGGGTGTGCTGCAGCCGCCTTTGTACGATGCAAAAATGGACGCCGCGCCGAATTACGGTAATACGGGGTCGACCATCGGACACGAGCTGACCCATGCTTTCGACGATGAGGGAAGACAGTATGACGCCAAGGGAAACCTGAAAGACTGGTGGACGAAGCAGGATGCAGACCAGTTCGTGAAGCAAGCCGATTGCGTGGTCGATCAGTACGGCCAGTACGTGGTGGTGGACGACATCAAGATCAACTCGAAGCTCACCGAGGGCGAGGACGTGGCGGACCTGGGGGGGACGATTCTGGCGTACATGGCCTGGAAGGGTGCAACGAACGGCCAGAACTTGACCGACCACGACGGGCTGACTCCGGAGCAGCGATTTTTTGTAGGATTCGCGCAGTGGGCCTGCGAGAACCAGAGGCCGGAAAACCTGAGGGTCAATGCGATGACCAATCCGCATTCACCGGGAAAGTATCGAATCAACGGCGTGGCGGTGAATATGCCGGAGTTCGCTGCGGCATTTGGATGTAAGGCCGGACAACCAATGGTGAAGGCGAGCGACAAGGTATGCCGGGTGTGGTAGGGAAGAACCTCAGAGCTTTAGCCCATCATTGATCAAGATCTCGGCGGCGCACTTCAGTTTCGCTCGGTAGAAGACTGGGAGCGATAGCGCCGGATAGGCCCTCGACTCGCTTCGCTCAAGGTCTCGGCTGCGGGCTCACGTCTACCCCCAAATTGAAGCCCGCAGGGCACCTCTACTTACTTTGGCTCAATCCATGGGGTGTGGAAGATTGCCAGGGGATCGGCGTTGTCCGAGGAGTCCAAGTCGAGGTAGGAGTCGGAAACGATCCAGTAATACCGCTTGACGCAGTCGATGAGGAGATCGATAGCGCGATCAAGTTTGCGGTTGGTGGCTTCGAGAGCGGCGAAGGTGCGCTCGCGCGGCGTGAAGTGCGGCTCGAGTTGCTCCTGGAGCACAGTTGCGGCCTTATCCAGGTCGGCGATGTCGCCTGCCAGTTCCTTTCCGGTGAGCTTGTCGTGCATCAGTTCCGGATAATCGGAGATCTGGGTGAGAAGCCGGCGAAGCGACAAATTGGCATCGGGCGCGAACAAGCGGCCGAGGCGCATGGTTGTGGCATCAGTGTAGGACGCCCTGATCATCGGAAGATACGGATTGTTTGAATTCGCCAGGTTGAAATTCGGGGCGACAACTTCGGATTCCAGCTTGCGGTAGAGCGCGCGGTCGGCGAGAAGGCTCTGCAATTGAGCGCCGATTTCGCGGAGTTCGCGGATGGCGCGGTCACAGAATTGTTTTTGGCTGAGCATAGGCGACTAGTTTAAATGAGCAACTGTGGTTTCTCGGTGATAAGCGCTCATCTCACAAGTGCAGATTTGCCCATAAAGAGAGATCCCTCGGGGGCTAAACCCTGTGCCTAAGGAAGTCGGTTTCAGCACGGCTGAAGCCGTGCGCTTTCAAAGCAGAATTTGTGGGACAGCTTGCAGGAAACATAAGGCGACGAAGGTCTCACCCCACAGAGTGCAAAATGGCGCTTTGTGGGAACCCGGTCGTCGCCTGGAAGCAGTGACTGAAAATGGGCGAAGGAGAGAACTTAGCTGGTTTCTACTTCTTTTTCTTTTTGCCGGCTTTCTTGGCCGCCTTCTTTTTGGCGGGCTTTTTCTTGGCCGACTTGCTGCCGCCTTTTTTGGCAGACTTCTTCTTAGCCGCTTTCTTGGCCTTCTTTTTCGCGGGTGCCTTCTTCTTGGGGGCGGCAGCAGCGGGCGGGGCGGCGGCAGCGACGGCGACCGGCTCCATGGGATTGCCTACCTGCTCTCCTGTTCCGCGGGCTAACTGTTCTCCGATTGGGGACATTCTATTCTCCTGGTCTGAACTTAGCGTTGATGAGCAACGCAGGATCCAACATCCTGAGCACCATATCATGCTTTTTTCCATTCGGTGAAGTTTTCTTGGCGACGGGAACAAGATCTGGCCGTGTTGGGGCGCTTTCTGTAGGAGCCTTTCAAGGTACGGAAGAAGTCGAAAAAGCAGATTCCTCGCGGACTAAAAACACCCCCGCGAACGGCAATCGGCGCCTCGCAGTGACCCCCGTACGTCCGCTCGGGATTACAGCAAATAGCAGCGTTAACGGCACCCTTGACTTCGCTTAGGGCAGGCTGTGAAGGCGTGGCCTGAGACACGACCATCGCGCATCCAGGTTTTGCCGTAAGCCTCCTAGGCCCAGTCCTGAGAGATGATCATCGCCTGTCACGACTTACCCTGAGCTTTGCGGATCGCCTGGATGCGCGGCAGCCGGCTTTTGGCCGAGTCGAGGCTGAAGGAGCGGGCATCCCCGAGCTGGTCGCGAACGAATGCCTCGATAAGGGCTATCTGCTCGCGAAGTAACCTGTCTGGGCGGGAAAACGTACACCAGACCAGAGTGGAGCTCTCGGGATCATATTCCCATAGGCCGATGATAGTGCCGCGGTCCAGAATGGCATTGCTGGACAAGTCGGAAAGCATACCCATTTCTCGCATGCCTTTCTCAGCAAGGACCTTCTGACGGGCGACCTCAGGCGTCATCAAGGTGGCGATGTTTCGCCTGAGCAGAAACATCGAATCCAGGCTGCTGATTAAGGAATATTGCGGCTTGGTGGGAATCTTGAATTTGCAGAAGGCGGGTTGGTCCTCGGCTAGCATGAGCCGGTCAGAGCCGGGCTCGGCAGGTACGAGACCCAGCCGATCGATAATCGACTTTGCCGCCTTAGCGCCGAGACCAGAGAACCAGCGGAATTCGCTGAGAGTCGCGGGTCCGATCCACGCAAAGTAACGGCAAGCGAGATCGGTGTAGGAATCTGCGACCGATTGCCTGAAGTTGCGCATAGGGCTAGGTTCCCAGAGGGCATAGCGATAGCGCTGCTGATCGAGGCGGCCGTTGACCGGGATGCGGCGGATGTGGCCGCTAACCTGCAGCTGCCCAAGAGCTACGGGTAAGGTTGTGGTGAGGCCCTTCTTTGCGCCCGCGGGCCCCAAGTTACGAGTGGCTGTGCCAACGGCGGCACGAATTTCGTCGGGCAGTTGAGGGCCACTTCGCAAAGCTGTGACAATGGCGGATTCCAATTTGGCGATTTCCGCGTCGGCAACGCCGAGCTTGCGAGCGCTAGCCATTTCTTCGGCGGAGAATTCCTCACCGACGCGGAGTCCTAAGGCGAAATCTGATTTCGGCAAAACATAGGTGCAGCCGCGCGCGGAAGGTAACTCGTGAATCTCAACAGCCGCAACGGCGTCGTCAATCGATTGCCGTCCGAAACCAGAACGCGAAAAGAACGTGAGATACGGACCGGAGCCGGCAACAGAGCGCGCCCAACCCGCTCGTTGAAGCACCTCGGCCGGAGTACGAGCTTGCAAGGAACCATCCAGGCCCTGACGGTGAAACCACCACGCGCGCAGTTTGTCGTCGTTCATTGCGGCATAAGCATACCGAAGAGGACGGAAGCAGGGAAGAGTGCCAGATCGTGGGTCTTCAGTGTCTTCCAAAAGTTTGGAACGAGGAGTTTGGTGCCCTGAATGCGAAGGTTTATTTTGAGAGGAGGTATTCGAGCGAAGGACCCCTGGCACTAATGTCCTTAATTCCTCCTGCTTTCCACGGGTCGCCAAATGTACGAAGCAAAACAGGAAGGCTCATGTTGAAGCGCAGTCTTGTCCGTTGACCAGGGAAGCTGGAAGTGGGGGCACTGCGACTGAGCGGCTGCATAAGGTTTCGATTTGTCTTCCAAAGCCGTCAGCAATCGCGTTGCATCCCGAGCGGTTCACCACCGTAGAGGATTCTTGCCTTCTCGCCCATCACTCGAACTAGATCAGTCCCCTCTATTCCTAGACTGCTGCGAGTACACGGCGTGCCCGGCCACCAGATCCTTCCCGAGGTATGCATGTGGATGCGCTCGGGCGCTTGTGGCTTTTCACCCTCGTAGCCTGCTGTTTCAGGCGTACACTCATGCGATACTCGGCTGGCGAAACCCCTATGTAGCTGGTGAATGCGGTTTGGAAGTCAGTTGCTGACCCCCATCCGATCCCTGTCGCAATCTCAGTGTCGGTGGCCTTGGAGTGCTTCAAAAGGTGAAGGGCACGCTCGATACGCCGCCGCAACACAAACTGGTCGAGTGCGATTCCGGTCTGTAATTTAAAGGCACGAAACAACACACTTTCTGGCTGCGAGAATGTCCGCGCCAAGGCTGAGACCGACAAATCGGCATGGAGGTTCTCCGTAATGAAATGGACAACCTGCATGAGGATTTCGGCTGAATGATTTTGACAGGCAGGAATAGGCTTTGCTGCGACAGCAGGATCATTCTTTAGCAAAGTGGCGTCCTCGTTCTGCAAAAGTCGAACAACAAAGAACAACGGATTAGAGACTCAGACGGCAGAATCGACCAGAAGCGGAGTTTCTCCGAGCCCCCATTTCGTTGTTACCGTAACCTAAACCGTGTTACCATGTCAAGGAGAAAGTCACATAAAGATGAGGTTACTCGTCTCGGGTAACTTGTTGTGCCGACTGTGGCTAGAGTGCCTGCTTAGAGCGAGATCTCGGAATGCCCATTTGTCGCCACCCGCGTCGGCTATCAACGAGTAATGGAGACGTCCAGTTCAAGGAGGTCCGTGGGGACTCTTATTTATTGCAATGATGATCTGCGAGACGAAACAGATAAAAAAGAACAAGCGTCAAGGCACAAGCGCTCTGTGTTCAGAAGGGCAATACCCGCGATGGCTGCTGCTCACATACTTTATGTCAACTATGATCCTGCGACATTGATTCGAGACGAACAGTCCCTCATGCGAGCAGGCTACGAAGTAGACACTGTGTTCGGCACAGATGGCGTTATGGCATGTGGATCAGTTGCTGAATACACTTCCGTTGTGATTGACACCGCATGTCCCTCGAGAGATAGGACGAAGGTGATCTCCTGGTTGGCGGCTAATTTCCCAAAGCTGGGTATTCTAACCACCGGTTTAGCTCAGGAAAGTCATCGCCCGGCACCGTAACCGAAGTCTCACGCGATCGACAGGAGCCACAACATGGGATTAGGCACTGCCGCGGTGGCGTTCTTCCGAGGGTGCTGGCACAGGCACATGACTTGGCCTGCGCGATACGATGACGAGTATTCCTATCAAGTGTGTACCGATTGTGGCATTAAGCGACTGTTTGATCCCGAGTCATTTCGTGGTTATGGGACATACAGCTATGACCTACACGAGCTCATCGTGCGAGACCGCGACCGCCGCGTGAGACAGCGAAAAGTTACTTCCACCAAGTGATGGTAACCGGCGATTAGTAAGCCAGCCCGCAGAGTCTCGGTTAGTGGTCGCTCTTGTATGTATCCGCGCGGGGAGTGTTTCTTGAAGGTCGGTTATTCGAGCGAGACTGTTCAAAGCGGGTCTCGGCACACCTCAGCCCAACCCTTATCTACATTTGGTGTATTACACCGGGGCAGACCTTAGAACCAGTCATAAGTCTTGCTGAGGCCACGCCGAACCCAGCTTGCCCCACCCCATTACCACAATCAATTGACGGCTATGGGCGTTTCCTGGACGGCTATCTAGCGGCTTCCGCTCATTTGAAGATCCGCTCAGCCGTGAGGTAGCAACCATGCGCTGTGACTAACTTGTCGGATCCCTTTTTCCTGAAATGGACCGTACGCCGGTGGAGGCTGATTTGGTGCAAACAATTGCACTGTACGACTGATCAGGCCCTTATAACCTCCGTGTTTTACCTCGCTCCATAATGGCAATGCACCTGCTCCACCTTGCAAAGACAGCCTTTGCACAGCAGGCAAATCAGCAGCGCCGTGCAGGATTGTTCCTCCATGGGCCAGGCGTGATTACCCTGGCCCCATTTTGGGATGCACCCGTTGGCGGAACAAGGTGTTTCACCTGCTCTCGCGTCCTCCGTAGACGAAAGGGAAAGCCGGCGGCAGCACAGGAGGGAATCTCCATTGTCAAGTGTGATTCTATGCGTTGATGACGATCTTACTGCGCTAACTGTTCGTCGTCTTCTATTGTCCATCCGGGGTTATGCGGTTTTGACCGCTACGAGTCCTAAGGCTGCGCTTGGTCTTTTTAATTGCAATCATGTGGACCTGGTGATCACTGATCATTTGCTGCAGGACGGTACTGGGAGAGAGCTGACACTCCAGCTAAAACGGCTCAAGCCGGAAGTGCCTATTGTTCTCTTGACCGCATGGGCGAATATGCCGCCAGGATACGAGCAAGCGGACAGGTTACTCAGCAAAGGCATAACACCGGAAGAGTTTCTATCAGAAATCGCGTCCCTGCTCTCCAATCACAGTGAAGATACAAGGCATTCCCAGGTCTCAGTTCCACCGCCAATGGTTGCCTGAATCAGCGCTTAGCAATTGGACATGTCCTCGGCTCAGAAGGTTACGAAGATAACCGATTGAAAGTTAGTTAGGCGATAAGTCAAGACCTCACTCCTGCTTTCTCAAGCTCGATCGAGAACACCGTGTGCATATGGGTTGCCCTCACATTTTGTGTTCTTTCCATATTTGCGTCCGCAGTCCAGAACAATGATTGTGTCCATCTTATCTTTTGCTTCTGCCGGTTAGAAGTAGAACTTGCGGCCCATCTTGCAGACTCCTCTCACAGCGGCTCTCTCTCATGCTAGCCGCTACAAAATTGTGATCTGAACCGGTCATTCTTGCCTCTTGAGGGCAGTCGCTGGTTCTTGGGTCAATCTTTCTTTCCGAATCTCCTCAAGTTTCTTCCGGTCTTCTTCAGCACGCTCCCTACGGGCTTTGGCCTTGCGATGTACATCCTGGAACGGATTTACATACTCGTCGCTTTCAGTAACATTTCGTGGCGCATTACCAGACCGTAACATATCGAAAGAAACCTCCCAGCCCCGACATTATCGGATTAAGTAAGCGAAGCAAGTGGATTGCCGGTGTCGTGGCACGGGAAGATAAGGGTGTTATAGAGTCAACTTTAAGAAAGCATATGCAAGGTGTTGCACGTAATGAGCCCTAGCCACCCGATCTTGCTTTTCTCGTTTGGAGCGTCTGGGTGAAGCTACTCCGCTTCTGATCAGTGCGCCGTGCCAGCTAAGCCATCCATACTTATTTGGTAATGAGGGTGCTCAATTCGTAAGCGCTGGTCGTGTTTATACAGAGAGTGCGCTTATGACGACAGAGCACAAAAAGGGAATAAATGGCTAATCGCAACAGGACCGTATCTGCCATATCACTGTCTAAATTGCCCACAATGCTGTTGCGGAAGCTGTCTGAAGCCGTGAAGAAAGATGGGGCAGCCGGCGATCGAACCACCAGACAAATCCAAGCAGCATATGAACGGCAGGAGGCAGAGCTGGTCCGTTCCCTCGAACGTACCCGCAGGGTCCTAGCCCTATTGCGGGACGAGCCGACGACCGCGGGGAACGAGCGAGATTCGGCCCTTCCAGTGTGCCGCCCGTCTGCCTCGCCGCCAGAAAATCTCAGGCGAGAGCGTGAGGGTGGCCGGCGTCTTCGAACTTCTATTAGCCAGGGACCGAAGCCATGAGGTCAATCTCATTACTGTGTCCATAGCCGCTCTTGTGGGTGGCTCTATGATGGATATTCTATCCATCCCACTCGACGCACAATGGATTCGTACTTGCTAGGCATGCGGCTTGGAAATGATTGATGTAACGAGCCCATTACGCTCCCCCTACAACGGCAAGCCCAACCGAAGCATTTTGGGCACACCTACCCTTACCTCTTTTACATTTGGGGCATTACGCTGGGGCAGACCTTAACGGATACACCAGAGTTAAGACTCAAGAAGAAGCGTTTTACCTGTTTTAACTACCTCATCGACGACAGCTTCGACATCCTCGGAAGTGCTGCGATGGTTCACGACGCAGGCTCGCAAGGCAAAATGACCGTGGATTGTGGCGTTGGAAATGTACACTCTGCCGGCGAGCAGTACCTGGGTCATGATCTTCACGTTCAGTGAGTCGAGCTGCGCTTCGGACAATCGGTGCGAAGACGGAACAAAGCGAAAACACACAGCACCCAGTGGGACGGGCGCCATGAGTTCGAGGTGATCGTTTGTTTCGATGATCTTTGCAAGATGGGCAGCCAGTTCAAGATTGTGCGCGATTTGTGAACGAAACGCAGCCAAGCCATGATAGCGAAGCGATAGCCACAGCTTGAGTGCTCGAAATCGACGCGACAGTTCCAGAGTCTCCTCAAAAAACGCGAAGTTCTCGACCGGGTCCTCCCGCAGTGTCTTGGCGTAATCTCCGGTAAACGAAAATGTCTTGCGCGCCACAACGCGATCACGGTAGAGAAGGCAACCGCAGTCGAGTGGCTGATACAGCCATTTGTGTGGGTCTAGGGCGATTGAGTCGGCGCGAGAGAGAGAGTTAAACAACTCTGGACGGGCGAGGGCCGCCAGCCCGCCGAAGGCTCCGTCGATGTGAAACCAGGCACCATGTTTCCTAGCGAGATCGGCGAGTTCGCGCAAGGGATCGATGCTTCCGGTAGCGACCGTTCCAGCCGTGCCCACGATTGCCACAGGAATATGTCCATCGCGAACATCGCCGGCAATTGCGTCTTCCAGCAGGTCGAGGCGAATTTGAAATTGCGCATCGCACGGGATTAATCGCAGGTATCTCCGGCCCAACCCAAGAAGAGCTATTGCTTTCGGGATGGACATGTGTACCTGCTCGGATGCATACACGGTTCCCGGTCTTTCGACGCCAGATTCGTTTGCGGGCGTCCTGGACTCTCTAGCCATGGCAAGCGCCATGAGGTTGGCCGTTGAGCCTCCTCCAGTGAGGCTGCCCATGAATCCTGTGCAACCCATAGCTTGGGCGAGCCAATCAATCACCACCCGTTCGATGGTGACCGCCGCGGGAGCTGAGCGCCAAGCGGTTACATTCTGGTTCAGCACGCTCGCGAGTAAGTCTGCAGCGGCAGCAATGGGCTCTCCCGAGCCGAGTACGTATCCGAAGAAACGCGGGCTCGGCAGGCGAGAAGCATCAATAACAGTTTGGAGAAGATCTAGCGCACGAAGACCAATTCCCTCCTCAGGAAGCGGCTCCGAAAAGAGCTGCTGCGATTCTTCGCCGGCGATGTTTGGAAAGCATGGGCGATCGTTTAACTCGCGAAGCAAGTTGGTCGCAAGCTCACTGACGCACAGGAATGCTTCGCGGTATTCCTCAGGCGAGCGTTGAAGTGGATTCATACGGAGCCAATCAGCAACCCAAACGGCAGGAAAAGCCATTGTAACTTGCGGGCTGGATTCTGCCGCCTGCGACCAAGCCGATTACTATCTATTCCTAAGAGTCGGTCGCACATTACACACGGAGAACACAAAGGCGAACCAAGATACGACCCAGCACAGCACCAACAGTACTGGGGCAGCGCTTGGGACAGCCTTACGAAAGCCGCTGGCTTGGGAGGGATCCGCTTTCATGACCTTCGGCATACGTTTATCACTCACATGGTCGAGCGCGGCGTTCCCCCTCGGAACGATTCAGGCATTTGTGGGGCACATGAGTCCGAGAATGCTCAAGCATTACACGCATATCACGTCCGGCGCTGCGCGTCGCATTGTGAAACTGTTGGACGCCGATCCCATCCTCATACCCGCGAAGCAGGCAAGCGAAAGGGTATACACTGCGTGAGTTATACCGCTTTTGGGGAGGATTTTGCGGGCTCAACCATGTCCGGCAACATGTGAGGATGCTTCAGGCGGCGCGTAACCGTTGCCTACATTAGTCATGTGCCACACCGGACGTGCAAACGCCGTCAAGCTGTATGAACTGCCACCTGGGACCGGATGAATTCGTTCTGCATGACCCCCTCGTGTCCGATGGAGGCGAAATACAAGGCACGGTCGAAGAAGTTCTCCATCGCCCGTAGCAGTTCCATCTGGCTGATCAGGTCCCCGGGTTCGAGCAGCCCTTCCTGCTGCATGAAGTCCCAGAGGTTCTCCTTGGTCGCGTGGATGGCGTACAGGAACTGGCTGAACGGCACTCCTTGATGGGCACGAAGGGCACCAATGCCGATATAGCGCTCCTCGACCTCAGCTTTCGTCTTGTTCAGCATCCAGTCGGTAAGGTTGCCGTAGATTTCTAAGGCTCGATGCTTCAGCTCGTGCGCCGGCACGCAAGCCAACAACTCGTTGCAGGAATTTGAGTGCTTCAGCCTCTGAATCAGGCCCTCCGCAAGTTTGTCGGCATTGTGCTCTATGAGTTGAACCAGCCTCAGAGCGAACATATGACCCTCCTTTCCTGCTGCGCGGCAGTGACGAACATGCAAAAGATGCCGTCGGGTGTTGCCCAGCGCTGATAATAGACGACAACACTCAGCGAGCCATTCCACTATAAGTGTGCGCCGAGCCTTACAGACGGTCAATGATAAGTATCACCGCAGCCAGCTTTGAGGTGGGAAAAGCTGGAATTATTGGCATTGCGAACCGCCCAATTCGCGATCGAGGCGAAAATAATAGGTGAGGATCCCAACTTCTGAATCGCTTGGTCATCAGGCGTTCTGCCGGTGCTTCCGCTGAACCAGAAAGCGGCTGCTTTGGGCACACCTAACACTTACCTTTTCACTTTTGGGCATTAGGTCACGGCAGACCTGTATTCGGCCCCCGCCTCTCCGGGGGTTCACCCCTTATCGCCCTCGCCTCTGCTTCCGAGTGCTCACTTCCATCGGAGCGACACCCATCACGCAGCTACATCCATTTAGCGTTTAAACGCAGCTATGGCTGCTGCCTCGTCATCTTTCACGTCAAACACCGTCAGAAGCTTGGTGATGGCGAGTACATCTTTGACCTTCTTCGTTAGCAGGAGCAGCTTCATCTCGCCGCCCTGGTTCCGCACGGAGGTGAAGGCACCAACCAGTGCGCCAATGCCGGAGCTGTCGATGTAGCTGACGTCAGCCAGATTCAACAGGATCTTCTTTTCGCCCTTGGAAAGCAGGTCTTTGACAATGTCGCGCAAGACCTGGGTGCCGTCGCCGAGCTTGATCTGACCGCTCAGGTCCACAATGGTTATGTCTTCCAATTGCCGCGTGCTCGCCTTAATGCTCATAGAAGCCTCCTAACGAACTGCACTTCCGTTTCGGTCGATTCGCCGACCATAGATTATTGCTCGCAACGACAGGCAATTTTCAGTGATGAACGCTAATGGGGAGGTCTGCCGTCCCAGCGCAAGCCAAGCGGCTTTTGTTCATCCAGCGATACTGAGTGCCGCTTCTTCGATCTCTGTTCGAGATCAAGACTAACGCCAATCGACATTATGAGCATGAGGAGCTGCAACAGTCTCCGCATTGCCAAAAATTACGCAATATCAAACCTTGGAAAAGACTAACGCAGTGTGACTAAAGGTTGGTCTCCTTTGATGATGCGTCTCTGCAGATCAAAGAGAAAGGTGTTCTATTGGCTGAGGGTAATCTCCTAGAGGTGACCATTCTACATGCCGCCTGGAGATAATACTGGATCACGTATCATCAGCCGATTCGGGTTCTCGACCGTCAAAACATGGAGGTCATAACCGCAGTTATGGATGACGCTGGGGTGTGCGGGAGCGGAGTAACACAGTCGCACAGTCTGCAAGACGCGTCAGGGTCCATCCCCCACCATCGTAAAGAAATATGGCGACGCCAGTCTCCCAAAAACCTCTCGAATTTTCGCGGCGCGCCCTCCAAGCAGTGCGAGACGGAAATGACCGAAGCCGGCTTCTTCCCAACTTGCCAAGGGCGCCTAGGTTCTATTTAGTTGGTTCGCTACGGTTTGGCGCGAACCCATGCTTTGCCGTCCGGGAGGCGCCTGATAGATAACGAAGCCAGCCGGCGGCAGCGTCAAGTGAACCGCAAGGACACCATTCTTCTCTTCGACCGCCACTTCAGCGGGCGGGGGCATTGCGGCTCGAGGAGAATGCCAGAAGATCAGTTTCAACAGGTCCCGTTCGCTGCGGAACCTGGAGGCAACCGTTGAGTAGACAGCCAGAGGTTGTTCGCGGTTGGTGCTGAATGCAACCAGCACTTCTTGATCGACGAAAACCCTCGACCAGGCGACAATCGAAAGCATCCTGTCGCCGATCATGTTGGGAAAGCCAAAATTGATTCCATCCCCTGAAATCTCATGCAACATCTGCCGCCCCCGACGAAGGGGCAGTAGCTGTTTACGTAGGTGGATCAGCTTGGACAGGGCCTCATACACCAATCCGCTTTCGTCGAAAAAATGATGCCCCCGCGTGCATTTTCCACCGAAGTTGCCGCCAAACATGCTTTCCCGGAGAACGAGGTCTGAGTCACTCGGACGACCTCCGCTGTCGAATTCCTGCTCGGTCCCGTAATAAATGCAGGGAATGCCCATGGTGCTCAGTTGGGTCGCTACTACGTTAAACACCAGATCGCAGTATTGAGTATCTCCGCAGAAGCGCATCTTGCTTGCACCTTTGCGCACCTGGTCGTGATCATCCCCGAGGGTCACCACCTTGTTTCGGTACCAGCGATGTTGCCCGGTGTCGTCCAAGATCCAATTCTGGAATACCGAGAAGTAGTCCGCAGGGTTTCCCAGGCCGCAAACCATTCGTTCCAGTTTGCCAGGGATGTCGTCAATTCCCAGTGCAGCGTCCAAACCAGTTTGCTGGACTATCTCCCATGCTTTCTCTCGGCCCCCACCAATTTCTCCTACCAGCAGGAATCGCTCCTTTCCAATGCTCTCCGCGAATTCGCGTATGGAATCGCAGAAAGCGCGCAAGGCTGGGGTGCCCATGTGTTTGGCGGCGTCAAGTCGGAATCCGTCAATGTCGGCGTAGGCAATCCAGAAGCAATAGGTAAGTATCAGGCACGCCAGTGCAGACGAGAATTGCCGGGTTTGGTCCTCCTGCTCGGCCCAAAGGTCGAGGGTTTTCAGGGAGAACATGTCAGCCTCGACATACTCCGGATAGTAGTCCCAGTTAGTGATGCGCCCACTACGGCGAAACTTGGCAATGTTTTGGAATTCACGGGGCCACACGGCGCCATCAGGCCACGAAGCTTCGAGCCCGGCTCGATTGGCGGGGTCCCAAGCTATGGTTGGCTCACCGTTGCGATCATTGAACCCGCCCACGGCGTAAGGATTTCCATCCCAGCGTGGATCGTAATGGCTCTGCCCCGTGTGGGCATCGCGGACCAAATAACGATTAGGGTGGTAAGCAAAAACATTTCCGGTGTGGTGGGCGATGATGTCGAGAATGATGTAGATTCCATGATCGTGGGCAGCCTGAACGAAATCACGCAGTTCCTCGCGCGTTCCAAAATGGGGATCGACGTCAAGAAAATTCTGGATACCGTAGCCGTGATAGCTGCGCTCGAACGGGACCTGGCGAAATACGGGACTCACCCAGAGCGCAGTTATGCCGAGGCGCTTCAGGTAACCTAACTTGCTCTTCAACCCCTTGATAGTTCCGCCCTGCCAGGTGCCTCCACCTCCTAACCAGTCCTCATAGTTAACTCGGTCAGTGCCGTTCTCCGTATAGAGAGGCGTGTTTCCTGATTGGACAGGATTTCCGTTGTTGTCGCGGTAGCCGCCCCGTTCGTTCCCGTCTGAAAACCGGTCCACAAGCAGAAAGTAGAGCACCTGGTCTTCCCAGGCGGCTGGCGAGGACGTATGCTTCCACGCTGTCAAGGCGGTGAAGTCGATTTCCAGCAGACTCTTCTCGATCTTTTCGCTCATTTACTCCTCCATAGAAGCGATGCAGCGCTGCCGTAGATGTTGGAGCGAGCCACCGTCCATTTTAGAGCCGCGTGCTCCCGCTCTCTACCTCCAACGGAAGCAGCGAATACTATCGCGACGCTGCGTGACCTCTCCCGATCCTTCACGGCTCTACTCGGTAATGATACGGTCAGCCCACTCAACGAGTATCCCCTCAGGCCGGCCGCAAGCTCGGCGCGGTGAAAATAAGTTTGGGCATTATGCACGGTTAAGTTTCTTAAATGTTA